>Ga0315909_10004733_pt1 | contig 15916 bp, 22 predicted proteins | sample LakEriMetagenome_11_FD_203527 | JGI IMG/M metagenome (GOLD analysis project Ga0315909, IMG submission 203527) | Freshwater fungal communities from buoy surface, Lake Erie, Ohio, United States - Buoy 2 MA125 | ecosystem: Environmental > Aquatic > Freshwater > Lake | place: USA: Lake Erie, Ohio...
TGAATTAAAAAAAGATGTTAAAGCTGTATCAGATAGGCAATCTGAAATGGTTACGTTATTAGCGGGGTCTGACCTAAATGGAAAAAAAGGGGTACTAAGTTTAATAGACCAAATAGACGCAAGGACTAGGATTCTTGAAAAAGAAAACCAGGATATGAAAAATGATATTGAGGTTGCTAAGTTCTGGGGTAAAGGCATAGTAGGCGTTACATTTGTTACAATAGGATTAATGTTGAAAAAATTATTAAGTTTATAATTATGTTAATAGTAATAAGAAGATTATACAAAGGAGAACACTCGGTCATTGGAGAAATGACTGTGGATGGCGTATTTGAGTGTTTTACACTAGAAGACGTAGAAAGACCTGTAAAAATAAAAGGAGAAACAGCAATACCAAAAGGAACATATAAGGTAATAATAAATCAGTCAAAAAGATTTAAAAAACTATTGCCGTTGCTTTTAGATGTGCCTGGGTTTGAAGGCGTTCGTATACATGCAGGAAATACCAACCATGATACCGAAGGCTGTATATTAGTAGGGCAAACTAGACACAAAGAATTTATTGGGCAGTCTAGAAAAGCTTTTGCTAAATTATTTAAAAAAATGCAAAAGGCTAAAGATATAACATTAGTAATACAATCATAATGAAAAAAATAATATTTATAGCCCTAATACTTTTGACATCCTGTGCTTCTAGAAAAACGACCACAAATAAGGTTGATATCAAAAAAGATAGCATATCAGAAACCAAAGTAATAACTAAATTGACTGAGAATAAAAATAACACTGATACTACTTCAATTAAAAAAATTGAAACTAATGATGAGATAGTTATAATTCCAATTGATCCAAATAAAAATATTTATATAAATAACGTGCCTTATAAAAACGTTGTTTTAAAGATTAAAAAAAACAAATCTAATACATTATATACAAATAAAAAAATAGCGTCTGAAACAAGGGTTAAAGACTCTTTAGGCTCAAATAAAGTGAAGACATCAGGTAAATTTTCTGAAAAGCAAAAAAAGATTGATAAAAAGCCTGACTATTATATATTATTGTGGGTTTTATTTTTGATATTAATTATTTATTTATTATGGCGAAGCAAACGTTGGTTATTAAACATACTATAAAAGACATATCTAGACCTGGGGTCCATGCTAAAACAAAAACATCTAAATTAAAAACCTCTAAAAACTACAAAAAGCCGTATAAAGGGCAAGGGTAGTAAAAAATGTAAAAAGTAGGTAATATATAAGTTATATCAATTTAATTAAATAATATTATGTCAGACAATATAGTCAAAAACTTAAGCTTTGGAAAAGAGGCTCGAGAAAAAGTATTCAATGGGATAGAAAAGCTAGCACAGGCTGTAAGCTCAACATTAGGAGCTAGTGGTAAATGTGTTCTTTTGGAAGATTCAGCCGGTAAGCCAGTGATTACAAAGGACGGCGTATCTGTGGCGGATTCAATTATTTTACTAGATCCTGTAGAAAATATGGGGGCTACGTTATTAAAAGAAGCCGCAAGGAAAACTGTTAGGGAAGCCGGCGACGGCACGACTACCGCAACTGTATTAGCCCATGCCATTCTAAAAAATGCCTACGCGGTTGAAGGCTCAAATGAAAGAAAAATAAAAGACGGCATAAATCTAGCCGTAACTAAAGTAATAGACTATTTAGAAAAAATAAGCATTCCTGTTACCGACGCACTACTTGACCAAATCGCTACTATATCTACAAATAATGATCCTGAATTAGGCAAATTAGTTGGAGATGCATTCCGAGTTGTAGGCAATACTGGCGTGGTTATGATGGAGCCGTCATCGGATCCTGAATGTAGTTTAGAATTAGTGGAGGGAATTCAGTATAATATGGGATTGAAAAGTATGCATTTTGTAACCAACCAAAAGAACAAAACCGCAGAATTAGATAATCCGTTAGTTTTATTAGTTGAGTCCCCAATAGACAACATAAGACAAATACAATCAATATTAGAGTACGTTATAAAATCAAATAAATCTTTGCTTATAATTGCAGACATGGAACATATTCCATTATCTACCCTGGCAATGAATAAGTTAAAAGGGAATTTAAAAATTAACGTTATTGATGCCCCGATATTTGGGGTAAATAGAAAGGAGATATTTGATGACCTGGCGCTACTTACAGGAGCTACAGTAATTGATGAGGATCTTGGTGATAATCTAGATTTGATACAGCTAGATATGCTGGGTACTTGCGTTAAAAGTATCACTAGTCAGGAAGACACTATATTGCATATAAGTGAAACACCTCAAGAGGTTACTGAAATAATAGAGCATATCAAACAATCTTTATCAGAGAATCCCTCTCCTGCGCAGGTGATAAAACTTGAGAAAAGATTAGCACGATTGACAGGTAAAATTGCTTTGGTAAAGGTTGGTGCTAATTCAGAAATTGAATTAAAAGAAAAAGCGGACAGAGTAGAAGATGCTATTTGTGCAACTAAAGCAGCAATCAAAGAGGGTATTGTGCCCGGCGGAGGAATTGCTTTGTTGAACGCATCCCACAATATAGACACGTTCTCTATTGGAGAAGAGGTATTACTAGATTCTATTAGGGCTCCGTTTAAAACAATATTGGATAATGCGGGAATAGAAAATGCTCCTTTAGAAATAATATCAAAAAAAGGGTATGGGCTTAATGTTATGACCGGAGAAACCGTAAGCATGATTGATGCCGGAATAGTAGATCCATTACTTGTTACTAAAAGCGCATTAAAAAATGCAGCCTCTGTTGCAACTACCATATTATCAACGGATTGTGTAATTAATAATTTACGAGCATAATGAAAGCAGTTGGTAAAAGATTAATTATAGAAAAAATAAACGAAGGGGCCACAAAGACAAAAGGAGGATTGTTGTTGGGCGAAACCCATAAAGAGGACGTCAGATATACAGAAGCTAAAGTTATCAGTGTGGGGGATGAAGTTGTCGCGGTAAAACCGGGTGATCACATATTTTATGATAAGCACAATGGCCATAAAATAGAACCTAATAAGGAAACATATTATGTTATAAGGCTAGATGACGTTGTAGTGGTATTATGAATCGTTTAGAACCATCAGATATAAAGGAATTAGGCTTACTAAAGCATTATAGGATAATCCGTAGGTGGGCATGTAGAAATAATAATCTAACCGATGCCGACCTTGAGCTCCTTATATATTTTGATTGTATGGAGTTCTTTACAAAACAAGATTATAAAATAGGTACTTATGCTTACAGTTGGGATAATAAACGCTGGAACAATTTATTAAAAGAAGGGTGGATAGTGGTTTGGAGGCACAGAAACCATACAACCCAAAAATATAATATATATAAAGTTTCATTTAAGTGTAAACAACTAATAAGTAGAATGTACCGTATAATGCTGGGTAAAGAGGATCTACCAACCAGTCATAGAAATATTATAATGAGTGGTAAGACTTATATGGACAATCTTATGATAACCGCCATAGAAAACGTTAACAAAGATAAAACAAGGAATAATGATGAAGCAACTTAATCCAACACCAATTAACCCAAAAGGATTTACAAACACAGATAATATAACTGGTGTTTTTGGAGCTCAAGTACCAAATACATTTACAAGAGATGTTAGCCCTACGGTAAATACACCAAGACCTTTGCCGGCTGATTATTTAAATACACCAGTACCGCCACCTGCTGGCGTGGAGACACCAATAACACCTAATTACGATATAAATGGTTATTAATTATGAATTTAGATATTAAAAAACACCCGATGAGTATCCATGATAAAGAAGCCAAGTTATCCGGGGTTGGCGCTAATGCTTTATGGAATGGTCCATTCGATACCACAGGCTTACCAAAAGGTAAAGGATCGAGTTCTGGTAAAAATGGAATAGTGTTTAATAATGTAAAACCTGTTTGTGATCCAAGAGCGATAACACAAAGAGCAAAAGGAAGATACTAAGCAATGAAAAAGAAAGTTATATCTGAATATGGAGGAAAAGAAAAATACCCTTCTAAAACTGCTAAAATTAAGCACGAAAAAAAAGAAACCAAATCTTATGAAAAGAAGGAAGCAAAAAAAATGCCTCCAACAAAGATGAAAAAATATTAAATAAACCCAACTAATAAACCAAAAGAAAATGTTCAAATTTATCTCAATTGCCACTACTGTTAGTGGCGCTCAACCAATTACATTTAATGTAGCAAATATCACTTGCGTTGAATATCTTACTTCAACAAAATTTGCTATTTATGCTGGTGGATTATCTTATACGTTTACTACCAGTGCGGCAGGAGCTTCTAGTACTGTAGCGGCGGTAAATAACGCTATTTTTGCTCAAGGGCCATTGTTGTCTCCTGTGGCAATGCCTACTGGTGTTACTATTGCGGCTTTACCGGTAGTTGAAGCAGTTGCTCCAGCCGCATAATATTAATTTTAAATTCCCTATAGATGTATTTTTATAGGGAATTTAATAATATTTATTAGTCGTATGGCTTTTAAAATGAAAGGGTTTCCATATAATGTGGATAATACACCAATTTATAGTACTGATATGGATGGCGATATTTTAGGTATGGCTCAATCCAATGGGACTATATTGATAAATAAAAACATATCTCCCCTAGAATTAAAAAAGAATAAGACTATAGAACACGAAAAGGTGCATATAGATCAAATGAAGCGTGGAGATTTAGATTATAATGATTCTGCTGTTTTTTGGAAAGGTAAAAAATATCCTCGCTCAAAAATGAAAGAGGGAGCTAAAAACCTACCTTGGGAAAAAGAGGCTTATAAAAAACAATAAATATACGTAATAATAATATTATGTAACTTTAATTAAATATATTATGAAGAAAGTATTAGTATTATTATTATGTTTTGGTTTTTTTAGTGTAAACGCACAAAAAATGACACCTTCTTTTTTAGAAGGAAAATGGACTTCTAATGGGATGGCCACAGAGGTAACATTTAAAAAAACAAAAAATAATGAGTTGGTAATAGTCGAGCATTGCTCCACATCCGGAATACCTCTTAAAATATTAAGACACAGGATTAAAAAAAATAATCTGTATATTGAATCATTATTTGAACCTAATAATTTTTTATCAATATCTAGATTTATTATTATAGATCAAGATACAATGGTAGCAGATGTTGTTAGCGATTATCCTGGGCAAATTATTTATAAAAGAATATTAAACAATAAACCAAATTAAAAATGGCATATAAGCAAACACCCGGCAGAGGCAATGCTCCTAAAACAGGTAACGGGATACCTAGCCCTCTAAAACAAGAAATTGAGCTTACAAAAAAATATGAAGTAGGCAAAAAAAAATTAGCAGAAAATAGAGCCAAAGGTAATACTCCTGATGGATTAAATATTAATGTCCGTTCCGGGATGGCCACCGCTAAGCCATATGAAAAAAAATTTGTTGAAAATAAAAAAACAGGCGGAGCTAGCATTATAGGTGGTGATAATAAAACCGTAGCAACCGCAACAAGATACGGTGGTGGCAGAGAAGTTAATGAATTAAGAAAAGCCTATGTTAAAGACAGCACACAAACGATGCATGCTAGAAAGTCCCGTGCAGAATTTTACAATGCTACTAGCGGTGGAACCAGTCCGGATAATTTAAATACCCGCCAAAAAAAGGCTTTGGTTGAAATTGGTAAAGCTAAAAAGACCAGATAAAATGAAAAATCTATCTAAGACCGGTTATAAAAAAAATAGCCCTCATAAAGATAGACCTTATAATATAATACCTAGCGGGGAAATCACTATGAAAAATGTGAAGTTTCCCGTTTTAGGTATTGATAATAAAGGGTATTCAATAGAAATGGAACCTGGTAAAGACTATAGTTTTCCGGGTAATATAGTATTAGAAATACCTATAAATAAAAGAACAATATATAACAAAATATTTAAAAAATAAATAATTAAATTAAATAAAATACGAAATATGGATAATACTACTGAAAAACAATTACAATCAAATAAAATTACTGAAAAACAATTAAGAACAATAATTGAACAACAAAAAGAACTTAATTCATTATTAAGCAATATTGGGGTATTAGAGTCGAGGAAGCATAGTTGTTTGCATCAAATTGCTGATGTGAATAAAAGAATTGAGGATTTTAAAGGTGAGCTTCAAAAAGAATACGGTGACATAAATATAAATATTCAAGATGGGTCTTATACATTTATGGAACAACCCGATGAGAAACCAATTGTATAAAAAGTTGAGTAATGGAATATATTTACCGAAAAATAAGCATCGGTCCGGATTATAAGAATGAAGCAATGCATTATTCTGTGGGCCAGCAAGTATATGGAGGGCACGAAATTACTCATATATTGCAAAGAGAGGATAAATCATGCGTGATATACATAAAGAATGGTGATGAGATTAAGCCGTGGAAAGAATTTTACCCCACAATGGCTATTGCTCTTGAATTTGATTTAGAATACTAATGAGGAGCATATTTGATTTTATAGTTAAGCCAGTAGGCGATAGATACAACGATAAGATTAAAGTTGATAACAAGGAGTTAATATTAAATACAAAAATTGAAAGTTTTAAATCTGTAAATAATTTTGCAGAAGTAATAGCAACTCCTTTAGCCTATTCTACAGATATTAAAGTTGGAGATATTATTGTAATTCATCATAATGTTTTTAGGATATTTTACGATATAAGAGGTAATAAGAAAAATAGTAGATCTTATTTTAAAGATGATTTATACTTTTGCAGCTTAGATCAAATTTATTTATATAAAAGAGCAAATAAATGGAAAGCATTTGGAGACAGATGTTTTATTAAACCTATTAAGAATACGGACCATTTAAAGCCAGATAAAGAGCAAAAGCTTATTGGTATACTAAAATACGGAAATGACTCCTTAAAAGCTCTTAAAATAAACGAGGGAGACCTTGTTGGTTATACTCCTTATGGGGAATTTGACTTTGTCATTGACGGGCAAAGACTTTATTGTATGAAATCTAATGATATTGTAATTAAATATGAATATAAAGGAAACGAAGCAGAATATAATCCGAGCTGGGCAGAGAGCAGTTGAGGAGTTGATAAAAGTTGCTGAAGAAAAAATTATAGACAGCGGTGATGATATATCTGCCGATAGATTAAAAAATGCTGCTGCTACAAAAAGATTAGCCATCTTTGATGCCTTTGAGATTCTAAATAGAATACAAGAGGAAGAAAAAATGTTAGAAGAGGAGGAAAAAGAATCAACGGCTCCAAAATTTAAAGGTTTTGCAGAAGGGAGGTCTAGGTGATGTACGAACAAACACTTTATAAGATATTACCAAACCATATAAAGCCATCAGTTATTAAACAACAAAACCGTTATAACAAATGGAAGTATGGCTATAACAAGGACTATGATGTTGTTGTTATTAGCAAAACAGGTAAAATTGGAGAAATATACGAGATACAGAATTTAAAGATAGCCTTACCGTTAATTGAGAATTCATTTAAGCGTAGTGCCAAAAAAGAAGAACAATATTGGGAACAATTATCAATACCAAAAGAGCTTGAAAAAATAAAAAGCGTATTTGACTGGAATAAATACCCTGATAGCTTCAAAGAAAGATGGTATGATTATGTTGACAATGAATTCAAAAAAAGAGAAGAAGGGTTCTCATTTTACAACAATGGCATACCAACTTATATAACAGGCACACATTATATGTACCTACAATGGAGCAAAATAGATGTTGGAGCACCGGACTTTAGAGAATCAAATAGATTATTTTTTATATTTTGGGAGGCTTGTAAAGCTGACCAAAGATGTTATGGAATGTGTTATTTAAAGAATAGACGTTCTGGATTCTCTTTTATGTCTTCATCAGAACTGGTTAATCAAGCAACTATATCTAGTGACGCACGATTTGGTATTTTATCAAAATCAGGGGCTGACGCCAAAACAATGTTTACCGACAAAGTTGTTCCTATTTCACTTAACTATCCTTTTTTCTTTAAACCAATACAAGATGGTATGGACAGGCCTAAAACAGAACTTGCTTATAGGGTTCCTGCATCAAAGTTCACAAGAAAAAAATTAGAGAGTCAAGAAAATATTGAAGAATTAGAGGGGCTTGATACAACAATAGATTGGAAAAATACGGGTGATAACTCCTATGATGGTGAAAAATTAAGATTACTTGTACATGATGAAAGCGGGAAATGGCTAAAGCCAGATAACATATTAAATAACTGGAGAGTTACAAAAACTTGTTTGAGGTTAGGTAGTCGGATTATAGGGAAGTGTATGATGGGATCAACATCAAATGCTTTAGATAAAGGAGGTGATAATTTTAAAAAGCTATATTATGCTTCAGACGTCACGAAAAGAAACCGCAACGGACAGACTAATTCAGGATTATATAGTTTGTTCATACCTATGGAATGGTCCTACGAAGGATTCATTGATACTTATGGCATACCTGTATTCGATACTCCAAAAACCCCAGTCAAAGGAATCGACGGGAATGAAATAGATTATGGAGTTATTGAGCACTGGCAAAATGAGGTTGACGGTTTAAAATCAGATCCCGATGCACTTAACGAATATTACCGCCAATTCCCAAGAACAGAACAGCACGCATTTAGAGATGAAACAAAACAATCTTTATTTAATCTTACAAAGATATACGAGCAGATAGATTATAATAATGATTTAAGAAATACAAACATATTAACTCGTGGAAACTTTCAATGGGAAAACGGGATACAAGATACTAAGGTTATATTTTATCCAAATAAAGATGGGCGATTTTTAGTGTCATGGATTCCTCCCTACCATTTGCAAAATAATATAATATTAAAGAATGGTATGAAATATCCTGGTAATGAACATATAGGTGCATTTGGGTGTGACCCGTATGATATATCGGGCACAACGGATGGAAGAGGTTCAAAAGCTTCATTGCACGGATTAACAAAATTTTCAATGGAAGATGCCCCGTCAAATACATTTTTTTTGCAATATATATCAAGGCCACAAACTGCTGAAATATTTTTTGAAGACGTATTAATGGCTTGTGTATTTTATGGGATGCCAATATTGGCAGAGAATAATAAACCTAGATTATTATATTATTTTAAAAGAAGAGGCTATAGAGGGTTTTCTATGAATAGACCAGATAGAGTCTTTAATAAATTGTCTGTTACAGAAAGAGAAATTGGGGGAATACCAAATTCATCACAAGATGTTATACAGGCACACGCGGCAGCTATAGAAACATATATAGAGGATCACGTTGGTTTGCTTGATACCGGTTACGGTACAATGTACTTCCAAGAAACCCTAGAAGACTGGGCTAGATTTGATCTAAATAGAAGAACGAGTCATGATGCTTCTATCAGCTCGGGCTTAGCGATAATGGCATGTAATAAAAATAAATATACACCTATTCAAAAAAGAGAAATAATGACGGTACCTTTAGGATTTAAAAAATATAATAACGAAGGGACTACATCAAAAATTATTAAGTAAATGAATATATATACAAATCCAAATAGCGCTTTCCCTAGTCAGGTTGTAGATGATGCTACTAAGGCTTCCGAAGAATATGGATTACAAGTATCGCGGGCTATTGAACAAGAGTGGTTTAATCAAGGCAGAACAAGTGGCAATAGGTATTTAACGCATTGGAATAATTTTAATAGATTAAGATTATACGCTAGAGGAGAACAACCAATACAAAAATATAAAGATGAATTATCCATAAATGGCGATTTATCTTATTTAAACTTAGATTGGACTCCTGTGCCAATATTATCAAAATTTGTTGATATAGTTGCTAATGGTATTTCTCAAAAAACTTATGACGTAAAAGCCTTTGCGCAAGATCCAGATTCATTAAAGAAAAGGGTAGAATACGCTTCCGCAATAAAATTTGATATGTTTGCCCAGTCCGATATACAGGACACTTTGGAAATAACGGGTGTTAATATATCCAAATCAAATATTGCCCCTATTGATTTACCTGCTACATTAGACGAGTTAGAATTACACATGCAACTCTCCTACAAACAAGCAATTGAAATTGCTGAGGAAGAGGCTATAAATACTGTTTTAAAAACTAATAAGTATGATCTTACTAGAAAAAGACTTAATTACGATTTAACAACTATTGGGATTGCCGCAACAAAGACGTCGTTTAATAAGGCTGAGGGAATTGTGGTTGATTACGTTGACCCAGCTTATTTGGTTTATTCATATACAGAAGATCCTAACTTTGAGGATATATATTATGCTGGAGAAGTTAAAGCTATAACAATACCAGAATTGAAAAAACAATTTCCACATATATCAGAAGAGGAATTGCTTAGAATTCAAAAAATGCCTGGCAATAGACAATATATACAGGGATGGGGTAATTACGATGAAAATACTGTTCAAGTAATGTATTTTGAATATAAAACATACATGAATCAAGTATTTAAAATAAAGCAAAGTGATACTGGTTTAGAAAAAGTAATTCAAAAAACAGACTCTTTTAATCCCCCTCCAAATGATAACTTTGAAAGAGTATCGAGAACCATAGAAGTATTATATACAGGAGCTAAAATTATTGGCACGGATATGATGCTGGAATGGAAATTGTCTAATGACATGACTAGACCCTACGCGGATACTACTAGAGTTAAAATGAATTATAATATTGTGGCTCCTAGAATGTATAAGGGTAAGATTGATTCTATCGTATCTAAATGTATTTCATTTGCGGATATGATACAATTAACTCATCTTAAATTACAACAAGTAATGGCTAAGGTTGTACCTGATGGGGTTTTCTTAGATGTTGATGGATTAATGGAGGTTGATTTAGGAAATGGGACTAAATACAATCCAGCAGAAGCCCTAAATATGTATTTCCAGACAGGTAGTATTATTGGAAGATCTTTAACACAAGATGGGGAATTAAATAGGGGTAAAGTGCCTATACAAGAATTAACAACATCAAGCGGGCAAGGTAAAATACAAAGTTTAATACAAACTTATCAATACTACCTTCAAATGATTAGAGATGTTACCGGTTTAAATGAGGCTGTTGACGGCAGTAAGCCTGATGCAAATGCTTTAGTAGGTTTGCAAAAATTAGCAGCCAACGCCTCTAATGTAGCCACAAGGCATATAAAGGACGCTAGTATTTATTTGACTACTAGGATCTGTGAAAATATATCATTAAGGATTGCGGATTGTTTAAATAATCCTTTAACAGCAAACTCATTAAAACAAAGTATATCAACCTACAATGTAGATGTCCTAAAAGAAATGGAACATTTAAACTTGCATGACTTTGGTATATTCCTGGAGATTGAGCCTGATGAAGAAGAAAAGCAACAATTAGAACAAAACATACAAGTGTCTTTACAAAATGGAGGAATTGATTTAGAAGATGCAATAGATATAAGGCAAGTAAAAAACCTTAAACTAGCAAATCAATTATTAAAGTTAAAGAGAAGAAGAAAACAAAAAGAATTACAGCAACAGCAATTAGCAAATATTCAAGCTCAAGCTGAGGCTAATTCTCAGAATGCAGAAAAAGCAGCATTATTTGAGGTACAAAAACAACAAGCATTAACACAAGAAGCAATAAGCCTTGAACAAGCTAAAATGCAATTTAGAATTCAAGAAATGCAAACAGAGGCTCAAATTAAAAAACAGTTGCTGGCAGAAGAGTTTAATTATAATATGCAATTAGCGCAATTAAAGACGCAAGCTGATATGAACAAATTCAATCAGTTAGAGGATAGAAAAGACGAAAGAACAAAAATACAAGCAACACAACAGTCTGAATTAATTGAACAACGCAAAAATGATTCTTTACCAAAAGATTTCCAAAACGAGGCAACTAATTTTATGGGCGATTTAAGTGGGATGTTGCAAATGGAATAAACTTATTAACTAATTTTATATTATCATATTATGTCACAAGAAGTAAAACAGGAAGGGGATTTTAAATTAAAAACAAAAAAATCAACCCCGCGAAAATTGAATAAGGTAGATGAACCTATTAAGGTTGATCTTACAAAAAAAGAAGAGGATCCAATTAAAGTAGTAATCCCTAAAGAAGAAATAGATGCCATTCAAGAGCAAACAACAACGGAAAGCGTGTTACGCAATGAACAACCCGAAATGGGATTGCAAGAAATGGGACAAGGAGACAAAGAGTCCACTGAAGATGTTATTGAAGAAATCTTTGAACAAGAAATAAAAAAAGAAACTGAAGATATAACAAGCGAACTTCAACACCATATTGAAGCTAAAGAAAATAATAATATTCAATTACCTGAAAATATTGAAAAGTTAATTTCCTTTATGCAGGAAACAGGCGGGACAATTGAAGATTATGTAAGATTAAATGCAGACTATTCTAATATAAATAATATTGCTTTATTAAAAGAATATTATAAAAACACGAAGCCCCATTTAGACGCTGAAGAAGTTGAGTTTTTGTTAGAAGACAAGTTTTTTTTCGATGAGGAGATAGATGACGAAAGAGAAATTAAATTAAAAAAATTAGCATTTAAAGAAGAAATATCTAAAGCAAGAAATTTCTTAGAAGAGGCAAAACAAAAATATTACGCAGAAATTAAGGCTAGGCCTGGTATTAATGCGGAACAACAAAAAGCTATTGATTTTTTCAATAGATATAACACCGAGCAAAGCAAAGTGGCTCAACAACAAGAAATGTTTAAGAGACAAACATCTAATCTTTTTAACAACGAATTCAAAGGTTTTGAATTTAATTTAGGTGAAAAGAAATTTAGATATAATGTTCAAAATCCAAATCAAGTTGCTGAAACCCAATCAAATATACAATCTTTTATCGGAAAGTTTCTAGATAAAGAAGGGAATGTATCAGATGTGCCGGGTTACCATAAAGCTTTGTATTCAGCAATGAATGCTGATAAAATAGCTGCTCATTTTTATGAACAAGGAAAGGCTGACGCCATTAAACAAGTAGTCAGCAATTCTAAAAATCCAAGCATGGATGCGCCTAGAACAACAAGCGAGCCATTCATAAATGGATTTAAGGTTAAATCTATAAGCAGCCAGGATTCTTCAAAATTGAAGATCCAAACAAAAAAATTTTAACACTTAAAAATTAAAACACTATGGCAAATGTATCGCCTTCATTCGGTTCAATTAAACCGTCTCAAAAACAACAAGCGTTAGAAACAAATTACTTAAACTTTACAGATGGAAGTGGTAATGATTTCGCGCAACAATTTTTACCAGAAATCTACGAAGCAGAAGTAGAAAGATATGGTAATAGAACTTTATCAGGCTTCTTACGAATGGTAGGAGCTGAAATGCCAATGTCTTCTGATCAAGTTGTTTGGTCTGAACAAAATAGATTGCACATTGCATATAACAATGTAACTTGTGCCACAGCTACAACATTAACTTTTGCTGTTGGTGGAACTGGCGTTAATTTTGTTCAAAACGTTGTCTCTCCAGGCCAAACATTAGTAGTTATAAATCCAACTACCGGCGCAGAACTTAAAGTCCTTGTTAATGCTTCAAGCACCGCAGGAGGAACTGCTACACTTACAGTTTATCCTTACTCTCAAGCTAGTTTAACTTCTGGGGCTGTAAACTTTACAGGAGCTACAAATCTTAAGATATTTGTATATGGTTCTGAATTTATAAAAGGATCTACAGACTCTTCTATAAACTCCGTTACGCCATCATTTACTCAATATAGTAATTCTCCAATTATCATTAGAGAAAAATATGCTATCAATGGATCTGATACCGCTCAGATTGGTTGGGTAGAAGTTGCTACTGAGGATGGTGCTTCTGGATACTTATGGTACTTAAAAGCTGAATCAGAAACAAGATTACGTTTTGAGGACTATTTAGAAATGTCTGTAATTGAGGGAGAATTATCAGCTACTAGTTCAGGAGTTTCAACTTTAACGCCAGCTACTGGTGTAACTTATAAAGGAACTCAAGGTCTTTTCTCTGCTGTTAGAGAAAGAGGTAATATTGTTAATAACTTCTCAGCCGCATCTGGTATTAGTGATTTCGATTCAATATTGAAAAACTTGGATACTCAAGGAGCTATTGAGGAGAACATGCTATTCTTGAACCGAGCTACTTCATTAGAGTTTGATGATATGTTGGCTTCTTTGTCTTCTGGAGCCGCTGGAGGCGTTGCTTACGGTTTATTTGAAAACTCTGAGCAAATGGCATTGAATTTAGGGTTCTCTGGATTCCGTCGTGGGTCTTATGATTTCTACAAAACTGACTGGAAATACTTAAATGACGCATCTACCCGTGGAGGAATGGCAAACACCTCTATTGATGGTATTCTTGTTCCTGCAGGTACATCAACTGTATATGATCAACAATTAGGCACTAACATCCGTAGACCATTCTTACACGTTCGTTATAGAGCTAATCAAGCTGACGATAGAAGAATGAAATCTTGGATTACTGGATCTGTTGGTGGTGCTTATACTTCTGATTTAGATGCAATGCAAGTACACTTCTTATCTGAAAGATGTTTAGTTACTCAAGGTGCTAATAACTTCGTGTTATTTACAGCTTCTGTATAACAAATGTGGTGATATTACCCCTGCTAAATATGGTAGGGGTAATTATTACCTTTTTAAAAATTTATTAAATTATATTATATTATGGCAACAAAACAAACACCAAAAAAAGAATTAGAATTAAACGATACCGATGTGCAAACAATCCATATTGAAGATGACAAGCCCGTCGATAAACAAAAAAATCAAAAACCACCAAAAGATAATTGGGTAATAAAAGATAGAACGTATATAATAGCGGATTCTTATTCTCCTTTAACATATACGTTGCAAAGCAAGCACTCTGTTAGGTATCCATTATTATGGTTTAACAAAGAGACTGGGGAGCAAGAAGAATTAAGGTATGCAACCAATCAAAGTTCTCCATTAGTATCACAACAAAAAGGGCAAGTTACCTTAGGGCATATTATATTTGAAAACGGTGTATTAAATGTGCCTAAAGAAAAACAAAACCTACAAAAATTATTATCACTCTATCATCCTGGATTAAATATTAAATATACAGAATTTGATCCAACGTTAGAAGCAGAAGATGAGTTAGAAGAAATTGAATTAGAAGTAGAAGCTTTGAACGCTGCATTAGAAATGGATATTGATCAAGCTGAATCTATTGTTAGAGTTGAGGTAGGATCTAGAGTGAATAAAATGAGTTCTAAAGAAATAAGACGAGACTTATTGTTATTAGCGAGAAATAATCCATCTTTATTTATGGAGTTGGCAAATGACGATAATGTACCGCTTAGGAATACAGCTATTAGGGCAGTAGAGGCAAATATTATTAAGTTATCACATGACAATAGAACTTTCCATTGGGGTGAAAATGACAGAAAGCTAATGACTGTTCCTTTTGATGAAAATCCATATTCAGCTATGGCTGCATTCTTTAAGACAGACGAGGGAATAGATATTCTCAAGGCTATAGAGAAAAAATTAAAATAATACGTAATATTAATATATAGGCGGTGGCTCTGGTTACCGCCTTAATATTATAATAAAATAATCAAAGTGGCAATAAACGTAGATACAGTTTACAAGACAGTTTTATTAATACTCAATAAAGAACAAAGGGGATATATGACTCCTGACGAGTTTAATAAAATAGCAACCCAAGTACAACTTGAAATATTTGAAAATTATTTTGAAAACCTTAACCAACAATTAAGGATTCAAGATAATGATAGTGAATATGCTGATAGGATTAAAAATCTTGATGAGCAAATAGCTGTGTTTAAGACAACGGGAAATTGTACGTACCAAGGTAACGGGGAATGGCAATTACCTACTTCGTCTGGATCAACC
>Ga0315909_10004736_pt1 | contig 15908 bp, 20 predicted proteins | sample LakEriMetagenome_11_FD_203527 | JGI IMG/M metagenome (GOLD analysis project Ga0315909, IMG submission 203527) | Freshwater fungal communities from buoy surface, Lake Erie, Ohio, United States - Buoy 2 MA125 | ecosystem: Environmental > Aquatic > Freshwater > Lake | place: USA: Lake Erie, Ohio...
TGATTTAGAGGATATACAACAAGATTACAATGTTACTTTTTCAGTTACAGATTATGATGATTTAGCTATCTATACATCGGAATACGAAGGCGATATGTTTCGCACAGGTGGTGTAGCTGGTAGTAAGCACGTTGATGTAACAAAAGGCTATCGTTTATCACACGGTTATAAAGCTGTTAAAGGTGATGATAAAAACAAAAATTACTCAAAAGGTAAGCCAAAAGTAAGAGTTGACAAAGGATGGAGATTGCCAAAAGGATATGAAGTAGTTGAGGGTGCTTACAATAAGAAGTACGAAGATGGTGGTATGATGGCTAAAGGTGGTAATACACCATATAGGGTTTTCAGAATGTCTTTAAGCGGAGGAAATGAATCAGCGTCTAACTCTATGGATATTCGTGCCGAATCGAAAGAACAAGCAATCGAAAAAATGAAGTCAAGAATAGCGGGAGGTAAATATCCGAACATTAAAATTGAAAAAATCATAGAGGTAACCAGTTCTTACGCAGGCAGAAGTGGTATAAAGCATATCGGATTTGAATACTCAATTGGAGGATTATAAAAACTAAAAAAAATAAAACACAATGGCAAAAAAATCAAAAGCAAACTACGTTCCAAACAAGAACATAAAATCTATCACAAAACCAACTCGTAAATATTCAACCTACGAAAAAAAGGTTTTTGTAATTAATAATTTAAAGGAATTTAAACAATTGTTAGATTTAAGGGCTAATCAAAAAACTTTCACTCCTGAGCCAACCAATTACCCTGCTACTTATATTATTGAAAATGGTAAATTAGTTCATAAAGGAGAGTTTGGAAAGATGAAGTACGAAGATGGTGGAAACGCTGAACGTACAATCAAAGGCGAAACTCTGGAAGCTATGTATAAGAAAGGATTTTGTAGCGGAGATGTAATGGAGTATTCACAACCTAATCCAATGGAGTATTTATTAATGACAAACAATGAAAATCGCTTTGAGGTTAATAAAGATGGCGAGAGAAGAATGATTGGTGGTACAGGCGAGGTTTTGCAGGGCGACTTATCCTTGACCGATTTAAAAGCACAAGATAAATACGAAGATGGTGGAAACTTTGAAGAGTTCTTAAATGAAAATGAGGAAAACGATAATTGGTATGACAATAGTTGGTTTTACGGTCAATACAAGGACAATAAATTTACGTTTCAAGTTGAAAACGAAAGAGGGGATTTTGTTTTAGAGCCAATGGAAACTACCATTTACGATATGATTAGTCGTATAAATAAATTAAAAGATGGAGAAAGAGCAGTATTTTCAAATCACGAAAGCATAGAAAGAAAACAAGGAAATTTTATTTATCATTACGGTGATGGCGGAGGTGGTGGTGGAAAAAGAAAAATAGTAGAAAGTAAAATTAAAGATATAGTAATTGATGGAATAAGAAGCGATGTAAGAGATTATTACCAGCAAATGCCTGTTGGCTCAATGTACGCCAATGGTGGTGGAATTAAATCGTGGCAATCAAAACCATTGTCATACAAAATAAATTTATTTAAGGCTATGGGCTACTCTAATTCTGCGGCAAAACAATTGGCAAGTGAAAGTTTAAAATCTCTTAAAAATGAGGATGAGTATGGCGATTTGTACTACGAAATAGTTGAGCATTTAAAAAGCAACAAATACGCAAAAGGCGGTGGATTAAGGGGCTATAAATACGTTCCCAAATACAACATTGAAAATGTAGAGTTGACTAAAGGAAATAAGACTGTTGAAGTCGATGGTGCTGATTTAATTAATGGACTTTATATTAAAAAAGGAAAATACGCCAAAGGTGGTGGGGTTGGTAGTAAATTGAAGGAGAAGAAAATAACAATCAAAGACATTAAAAATATTTATTCCTTAATTGAGGATAATGAATATGATGATGGTTCAGGATATTATATTAATGAAAGAAAGTTAGATGATGCAGTTTATGACCAATTTGAAGATACGATACATTACAATACATATAAAAAAATCGTAATAGCTTACAAGCAAGGCAAAAACCCGCAAGAGGCATTAGATTCATTAGGTAATAAAATGAAAACAGGTGGTGGTGTTGGTAACGCTAAAGTTTTTGTAGCAACGAAAGAAGGAAGGATAGAAGTTTATTCTGGTTCAGATGCTCGTTCTGCAGAGGTTAAAGTTGGCGATATTTTTTTAGTTACCGAAGAAATGAAAAATGGTATTTATTATTTAGGAAAATTAAACATCAAAGGTTCGTTTAAATTAAGTCCTGGATTAAGTGGAAAAAACGTAAACAAAATGAATGCTGGGAAACAAGATGAAATTCTTTACTTATTACGAAAAGAAAACATTGATGGAGATAGCAATTTTTTTGCTCAATTCAAAAAACATAATAAATATGCAAAAGGTGGTGCAATGGAAGAAAAAACATTTCGGGTTGAATTTACGGTATCTGATGATGATGCTCCTTATTCTATTGACTTAAAAGCTAATTCAAAAGAAGATGCAATTAAGTATTTTCGCAAAAGAATTACAAGCAAAAAACAAACATACAAAGATGCTAAAATAACGAAAGTTATAGATATTACATCTTCTTACGCTAATGGTGGCAATATGAATGATGATGATGAAGATTTTGAAAAGGAATTTCTTGAAGAGAGGCTACTTGAATTAGAATCAGAACTGCGTGAATTAAAGGAGAATTTAGATTATGAGTATGATGAAGATGAAAATGAGGATGAGGAAATTGATTATTTAACGTATAAAATATATGATTTGCAAGATGCTATTAATAATTGGGATATGTTGGATGATGATGAAAAAGAGGAATACAAAGATAAATACTACGCAAAGGGTGGTAATATGAATAATGATTTGAACGAAGCTATATCTACGCAAATATCCAAATACAATTTAGAATTAAGGAGATTAAAAAGCGATTATAGGGGCGAGTATTTTAATACTTCTCACGAAGGGTTTTTGGCTGTTGATGAAGAAGGAGAAAGAATTGGTGATTGGGAATTTTATTCTCAAGAATTTTCCGAAAACAACTTAAAGAAAATGTTTGACTTATACCCCAATGCAGAAAAAATAATCTTTTCTACGAGATTAAATGCAAGGTCAGATGAGGATGAAAACGAAAGTGGGTTTGCGTTAGACCATTCGATAATGGAATTTGATGTTCCAAAAAAACACGCCAATGGTGGTAATATGAATAATGATAAATCTTATATTTGCACTTACGAAATTGGTGGTCTTTAATTAAAAAACAATTTAAAAAAAAATAAAATGAGAGTAATAACAACAAACCCAGTATTTCAATCTGGCAACGATAAATCGCCAAGTGAAATGTATTATAATTTCAATTTAGGTCAATTTAATCAAGTGCAACAAGGATTTACTCAATCTCAAGAGCAAAAAGGCTTAACGTGGGATAAGGTAAAAGGTGCTTGGACTAAAGCGCAAGAATCTGGCTTAATTGACAAAGGAAAGGAATTGTTGGGTGGTCTATTTGGCAAAGGAAGACCGAAGAAAGGTCAACCCCCAATTTCAACAAGACCAAACGGTAGTGGAAAGCCCAAAAAAAAACCAGCTAAAGGTATGAGTACAACAACAATTGTTTTGATTGGAGTTAGTGTTTTGGTTGTTGGCTTTGTGGTTTACAAGCTATCAAAAAATAAATAACGTATCTTTGCTCAACTATGACAGGGATATTTAATTCAGAAAATAGAGCGATGTCGCTTGTTATCACTATAACTTGTAGTGGTGCAAAGCGATTTCGTGTCTATGCACAAGACTATGGCAAAGCCAATAGTTACTATGCAGATAGAGAAATTGATGTTGACAACAAAAGAACTATTTATTTTTCTTTCCCTGTAAGTCCTAAATCATTGCTAATAGGTTGCTTTAACGTAAATGATGAAAATGATAGCAATTTTAAAGTTGATGTCAAAGAGGCTGGTTTGAAAAAATACAACATTTGGCTTGATTCTGAAACAAAAGATTTTTGCCAATTAGCAATTAACTTTAGTCAAATTTGTGGGTTTAATTTACCACAATCGCAAAAGGGAATTGTTTATCAAACGCCAGATGCTCAATTTAACATCAAATACTTTCCTGTAATCAAAGATTATCAAACAGGTAAGGTATTAGGCACACCAGCGAGAATTGGTCATTCTACGGGCATTATAGAGGTCGCAGCAAACAAGTTTATGCGATACACTATACCTATGAGAGTTTGTATTTTGTTGCACGAATATTCGCACAAGTACAAAAACCCGAAAATCGGTTTGCAAGTTTCAAATGAAATTGGGGCAGACATCAATGGTCTTTACATATATCTTGGTCTTGGCTTTTCTAAAATTGATGCAATATGTGTGTTCGCAAATGTGTTTTTAAAGGCGCAAACAGAACAAAATATGCAACGTATGAGAAAAATAATTGACTATATTAATAGATTTGAAAATCAAGAATACGCAGAAATAGGATAGATATGAAAAAAATAGAAGATGATTTTTACAACTTTGATTCATCATTGATAGATGATGGTTTCATTGAAGATAATACTCAAGAAAACGATGTCGAAGATATTGAACTTGAGGATATTGATTTTAGCGATTTCTCTGGTGGAGATTTTAAAAGGTCTTTGAGAAAGGTTAATAGAGCATACGATAAGACAAGCAAGAAAAAGCCTACTAAAAAATCAAGTGTTTTAAAATCCAACATTGCTAAAAAGAAAAAGATTACCAACATTCCTGTAAACAAACGTGCTATAATGTATGGCAAACAAAAGGGAAATGTTGAAGCCAAAACAACAAAGCGTATTATTGTTCCAAGAACTCAAGAAGTAATCATAGAGGGTGTTGACAAGTTTATACTTGCAAACAAAGGTGCTGAAAATGTAAAAAACATAGGTTACTGCAATGGAAAAAAGCTAAAAGAACTCATACTTGTACTTGACAATAGTAACTCGTTAATTGACTTTAATTTAGAGTTGTTTAACCCATCAATGCCTTTGGACTATTTGTATTCAACAAGTGGCAATCTAAATGGTAAAATTCAAACTGCTAATAGTGATATGAGTTATACCGATGTGTTGTATAACTTGCTTGGAAACCCAGCAAACATTCTTAATTGCAAATTCGTTTTCTCTGGCAATCAAGTGGCAAGTCAAATTAGTCAACCTTTGATTATGAAAAACAAAGAGATTAATTCAGAGGAAAAAATTGAGCCAATACAACTATCGTTGCAAATAGACAATATGCAGGTTGCAAATGATATTGTTTTTTTCGATATGTTTAGCAAGATTAATAGACCTTTCATACCAAATGGAATGGATGTTATCCAATACAAAGTTTTAGCTGGAAACATTTGCACGTTTTGTTTCTACTATGAGCAAAAAGATTTAAGAAGATTTTTTTACGAAAGCGCAAGAAATAGCAAAAAATTATTATAATTATGTTACAATCACAAAAATATCCCAACAACTCACGCACCATTTCGGGTGCTATAAATATTGTTAGAACAGATGATGTAACGCTTTTGTGCAATACATCATCTGGCATTGTTGGAATGACTTTGCAAGAAATACCAGATGACTATTGGAGTAGCCAATACAAGCTATATGTAGTTGATTTATCTGCAAATGCCAATACAAACAACATTACAATTGATGCGCCAAGTGGTCATACAATTAATGGTGCAAGTAGCTTTGTAATAAATGCAAATTCTGCCTCTGTTATCATTCGTATTGTAGCTAACAAAACATACATTTGCCAATATAGTGTTATAGGTGGTGGTGGTGGAATTACACAAGCATATCAAACGGTTCAAAACGAGGGAACTCCTTTAACACAAAGAAGCAATATCAATTTCATTGGAACAAGTGTTGATGCTACTGATGATAGTGTCAATGGAAGAAGCAACGTAACTATTCAAGCGTACAATACCATTGAAGAAGAGGGAACTCCACTAACACAAAGAGATAAGATTAATTTCATTGGCTCAAGTGTCAATGCAAGTGATGATGCGTTAAATGGAAAAACAAATGTTACTATTCAAGCATATAACACCATTGAAGATGAAAATGCTTCATCATTAACGCAAAGAGATAAATTGCTTTTGTATGGCTCTAATGTTTCTTCTTTTGATGGCTTAACCAATACAAAATCAAACATAGGAACAAAAGCTGCATTTTTTATTCTTGGAATAAGCAATGACTACGTACCGTTGTCTGGAATTATACCATCTGTTCCCATTTCTGCCGATGGGGGCATCGCTGACTATGGGCAAACTATAAGCCGATACACAGGCGCAATTTCTGACCTTTTTGTAACATCAATATCAATAAATTCAGTAGGTGCGCCCGGCATTTACGATGTTACATTTTCTGGAAATCACAATCTTGGAAGTAATGTTTCAATAAGGCTACGAGGTATTTTAGGCTCTACAAGTGCAAATGGAACATTTACTTACTCTGCTGGTGCGCCATCAACAAATGAATTTCAAATACTATCTCCAAACTCAATAAGAATACAAGTTTCAACACCTGCAACAGCTTACACTTGTGGTGGTTGGTTGTACGTTATTGCAAACAATGGTGCTGGCAATTTTCAAACGACACCACCAGATTGTTCTTTTGGCTCTTTAAATCAAACAACAGGTAGCTTCACAATAACAAAAAGCGGGTTGTATTTGGCTGAGGCAAATGTTATATTAAAGCCAGACAATGCTTCGGGTATATATTGGAGTACCTCTGCAAATGGACTTTTTGGAGTTGGTTTATGCACAAACAACTCAACAGACATATTCGCTGGCTCTATTCAAACTGTTTTGCAAAATATAACAACTCAAATAAACGTCGGAGTTAGTTCTTTAATACCTGTTTTAACAACTGCTGTTGTAAATGTTAGAGTGCTAAATAGAACATCAAGAAACTATGATGGAACTACTTATGCAAATGGAGATGGAATAAAGTTTTCAATAATTAAAATTAGCTAAAAATGAATAAAAAAACAAGAATAGCAGTAGCTTTTACAATATTGGCTTTGGGTGGTGCTTATTTGGTTTACAATAGGTATTTCAACAAAAATAGATTTGTAAAAATGATAGTATCAAAAGTGCCAAATTTAAGCGAAAGTGAATTAAAATCAATGGATTTAGGCTACTTGAGAGGTAGAGCATTTGCATTGAAAAACAATGATGTATCTTTTAAATTCAAGGGCAAAGTATATAGTTCCAAAGATGGTAAAGTAATTCGTTAAAAACATTCAAAATGAAAACACAATTTATAAAAAGTAATGTATCTGGTTTGCCTCAATGGGCAAAGGGAGTTATAGCAATAGCAGTAGTTGGTGGCGTTGGTATTGTAATATATAGTATTTATAAAAAGATACAATCCCAAAGAGATGAAAAAGGTAACAAGCAAGAAAATATTCAAGCTAAAAACGAGTTAGATAATCTTATAAAAATAGGTATAAAGCCAACGTATTCAGAATCTCAATATAGTTCTTATGCTAACACTTTATGGTCTGCTATGAATGGATATGGTACTGATGAAGATATAATTATGAGAGTTTTTGCAAATCTTAAAAATGATGCTGATTTCGTTTCGTTGAGCGCAGCGTATGGAACAAGGACAATATCTTCTGGATTAGGAAATCCAGAACCAAATTATAGGGGAACATTGTCTGGTGCTTTAGCAAGTGAATTGAGCAACTCTAAAATAAAGGATATAAACAAATCTATGTCCAAAAAAGGAATTAAATATAAGTTTTAATTATGAAAGATAACGTATGCTAATCTAAATACTAACAAATTAAAAAAAACAAAAATGAAACAAACAATCGCAAAAGTTCAGTCGAACATAGGTGGTTCATTAATCGGTGGCGTAGCAGGTTATCTTGTTGCAAAAAGAGTGATTAAGACAGACAAAATGTGGACAACAGGAATTGTTGTTGCTCTTGGTGTTATTGCTGGTGCTATGGTACAAAGCAATATGAAAGCAAAAGCAAGTGTACCAACTGCTGCAACTACAAAGTAAGATGAAAAAAGGTTGGATTATTGCAGGGTTGCTTATAATAATAGGTGGCTCTGCATATCTCCTTTTTTCAAAGAAAGGTGATTCGGGAAAAAGCGATGGCACAAGTGGTGGTGACACAACTGGTGGTGGCAATACAACAAGTGGTGGTGGTGGAACAAGTGGTGGTGGTGGTGTAACAACAACGCCATCAAACTTTGATAAACTAAAACAAAATATTGGCTCAAACTTTACCAATTTAAGAGGTGGTGGTGCTATAAAAGTTGTTTTTAACAATGGCAAAAACTTTGCATATTTTTACAAGAACAATCGTGTTGCTATTTTCACAGCATCAAACAACAAACTTTTCATAAAAGGAAGTTACACTAATGGTGGTAAAAAAATAGTTCTTGACAATGGCAAAACCATTGAGGGTGGTAGCGTTTGGAACAATCTAAATAAAACTATACTATGATTAATTTTGACAATTTCAAATATGTAACATCAATAGTTATTGATAAGTTAGAGGGTGGTTACTATCATCCTAATATGCTCAAAGATGGGCGTGTTAAGGACAAAAGATATGCTAACTCTGGCGAAACTATGTTTGGAATTGACAGAAAGGCAGGTGGAACAATAAACGTAACGCCGATAGGAAAGAAGTTTTGGGCTTTAATTGATGGCGCAAACGCAAAAAACAATTGGGATTGGGGATATAGAGGTGGTAGTTTAAAAACTCAACTTATGGACTACGTTTCTCAAATGATGTACGATGTTTATAAGTACAATGCGAATAGATATTTGTCGCCTAAATCACAAGAAATAATCAATAGTGATAATCGCCTTTTGTTCAATTTTATTTACGCAAGTTGGAATGGAAGTGGTTGGTTTAGAAAGTTTGCAACAGATTTCAACAAAAAGGTTGCATCTGGCGAAACCAATACGGACAATTTGACTAAATTTGTAATTTATTTAAGAACGAAAGAGGGTTTGACAAGTGGTAGCGCACCAAACTCATTAATCAAGCAAGGTGGACAGAAAATAGCAGAGTTTATTGATGAATTGAAAAACAAGTCAACACAAGTATTTGAATTTACCAATCAATCTATAAAAGGTTCTCCAATAGTTGATTTTTTGTTAGCTTTGGCTATTGTTATGTCTGGGTACTATTTAGTAAAAACAATTAGAAACAAATAGAAGTATGCACAACAAGTATAAACAAGGTGGCAAAATAGATAGAGCAGCGTTGGGAGATACTAACACAGCTATTGCAACTAAAAACAAGTTGAAAAAAAACTTTGACTTGCCTTTTGAAGTAGCGGTTTACGTTCCATCTACATCAGATGCCAATAAAAACATATCAAAACAAGATTTTGAAAAACGAATAAACGAGGTTAGAGAATACCTTGCTAATGTGTTTGGTGGCTTTTCCTCTAATGAAGTTAGTGGTGGCTATGTGAGTTCTGAAAAAGGCTTAATAAAAGAGGGTGTTCACAAAGTAACATCATTTGCATCAAAAGAAAACCTTGATAGCAATATGAAAAAGCTAATTTCACAAATTAAAAAGTGGTGCAAAGATTGGTCGCAAGAATCAATAGGTCTTGAATTTGAGGGCGATTTATATTACTTATCAGAAACGGCTGAATATAAAAATGGCGGCATTATGTACGCTCAAGGTGGAGATATTGATACTACATTCACTTATCAAATTGGAGGGTTATAAATATGAGCAAAGTAGCAATAGCAGATGATAGCGCACCTGTCGAATTAGAGGGTGGTCAAGTTATAATTAACAAACAAGCATCGAAAAAACATTGGCGAGAATTGTCTAAAATCAATCAAAGTGCTGGCGGTGGATTGCCATTGCACGAACCACAATTTAAAAAAGGTGGTATCGTAAGTAACGATTGCATTGGTTTTATACGTAATTCAAAGGCTATTATTAACAATGGCTATTACTTAAATTTAAGCGAACTTTCAAGCATAAGAGATGCGTATGGTCAAGTGCCAACTAACTTAAAACAAACTTTAATTACTTACAACTCTGGTGGTCAAAAAAACCTCAAGGTAACGAACACCATAAATGCAATAGAATTGCGTAAGAAATTGCAGTCTTTATTAGGTATTGATTCAAGTCAAGCATACATTGTTTTAAACTATTATATAGACAATGCAAGAAGATTTGATACGTTAGAAATTTTAGATGAAATAAAACACACTCAAATAGCAATTATAGATAGGGATAAAATAGTTTGTAGCAATATGAAATATAAAAACAACAACAAAATTTCTCGTTCACAAAAGCAATACAATAAAGATGTAGATGCTTATAAATACTTTATCGTGGACTTAAAAAACAAAAAAGCTATAAGTGGCTGGGAGTATAAACAAGATGCCGTTGATGCTTTGTCTGATTACGATGGAGATACAAATTTTAAAGTAGTGGCGCAAGTAACTTTAAATAAAATGGGAATTGAAAACCCAAAAGAAAGATTTAAAAAAATGAGTAATGGTGGAAATGCAGGATTTGACTTGCCTTTTGGCGTTGAAGTAAATTTTGAAACAGAGGGCGACTATGAGTTAGAAATAGATGATTTTGAAGATAAATTAATGATACTTTATCAATACATTGATTTTAAAGATGTTTATGGGGAGAGTGATTCTTATAATACAAATCTTAAATTCTATGGCGAATATGAATTACTTGCAATTATTAAAGGTAGTTATAATGAGAAAAGAGATAGTTACGATTGCTTGTTGATTATTGATGGCGAAAGTTCAAATATTAATTTTCATCCTTACAATACTCTTGGTGGTTTGGATATTGGAGAATTTGAAAATCAAATAAAAACATCCGTACAAAAACTTTCTAATTATAGTGCGGTTGTTTCGATAGAGGGATATGAGGTTGATGGCGAGAATTATATTAGTGAAGAAACTGCAAAAGTTGGGATAAAAAATCTAAAAGAAAAAACAGAGTTTAACCTTGTTAAAGGAAAGAGATTTGGGCAAGGTAAAAGAGTAGAGCAAGACAAAGTAATCGAAAAATTCGCCAGAGGTGGAAGCGTTGTTGACTTGGAAAAAGAAATTGATGCACTATACTCAAAAAGCAATTTTATCAATACAGATTTTAATTGGAAATTGAAATTATTAGAAATGCTACAAGACCAATCTATCGAAGCATATAACATTTATCAAAAATTGACAAAAAAGCAAAAAGATGATGTTTTGCAAGAGTTATTTGAAGTTGATAATGATATGGGTAGTGATGGCGATGGAGATATAGAAACCTCAAAAGAAAATTTGCAAATTCTATTGGAAGATGCAAAAAATGGTAAAAAATATGACAAAGGTGGATATAGGGATAATGATGGCGAGGTATTAAAATGGAGAATAGATGAGAATGGTTTTAAGCCATCGTACATTATTGATAAAGAAAAAGAGCCCGACTATTTTGAAAAGTATGGGGAAGATAAAAAAAGTGCTTGGGGAGTTATTTATGGATATAATATAATTGATGATAAACTTGGGAAATATAGCGTTACGTGGTTTTTAACTGATAAACAGCAATTAATAAATAGATTTCCAGAGTTGATAGAATATGCAAATAACATAACAGGTGAAGAAACTATTGGAGATTTGTTAGCAGTTAGCGATACACAAGTTATATTCGTTAATAAATTAAAAGATGCTAAAACGATAGCCAATGACATATTTAGTAAAAAATTATATGCTCTAAATGAAGAAGATATTATAAAAAAATATTCTAAAGTAAAATTGGAAAGATTGGAAAGATACGCCAAAGGTGGTGCTATTACTACTGCCGACTTAAATAGAATGATAGAGCAATACAATTCAGAGGGAAGAAGTTTTGAATTGAGAGGTGCTTATGGAAATTATGAGTTGTGGAGTAAGGGAAATAGATTAGAAGTTGGCTCAAGAAAAGACATTTACAATGCGCTTGTTAAATATAGATTTAACGATAAATACGAACAAGGTGGCTCAACAGATTGTGAGTGCTATCATTACGAAATAGGTGGATTATAATAACATAAAAAACAAAAATAAAAATGAACAACGAAATGTTTGCAGTTAAAAGGTTTGTAGCCGCATCTGCTACGCAAAACGTACCATCAGTAGTAAATTCTTTCACAGAAGATTACGTTGATATGGGTGGAGAATTTTTTAATGCCTCTGGAAAGAAAAAAAGCAAATCAAAAAAGAAAAAATTTGGTGGCAAGTTTAGAAAGAAAGTTGGTGGTGGATTGAGAGGTTTTATGCAGGCTCAAAGGAATAGGCGTGACTTGAGAGCAAAGTCAAAAGCAGAGGAAAGAACTATACAAGCTAAATCTCAATTAGAGGCAGCAAAAGCAATGGGCAAAAGTGCCGCTGGTGATGCAGCAATAGCAAGGGCTTTAAAGAGTAGCGACAAAAAAGAAAAGGGTATGAGTACAACTGCAAAAATAGCCATTGGTGTTGGTGCTTTGCTTGTTCTTGGAATAGTTGGATTTGTATTGATTAGAAGAGGTAAAAAGTAATAAATCTTTTAATAAAAAACAAAATGGAAAAACACGCTAAAGGTGGTGGGGTTAAAGACAAAACAAAATTAGAAGATGTAGTGATTTACCACGAAAGTAAAGGCAACTTTTTATACAGCAAAGGAACTATTTACGCTTGGTTATACGATGTTCCTAATGCAGAACAAAAAATAGAAAGTGGAGAATTTGATTTTGTATTTTTTCCTTTAGGTCGTTCAAGTTTTGTTTCAAGTCGCCAAACACCTGCTTTGTTAAAAGTATGGAATAAATCATTTCAAAAAAATAGGAAAGGCTCTGAACATTTAATAGGAATATCTCAAGGATTTTTTAACGAAGAGGAAGGTATCTTATATATCGAAATGATGACTACAAGAAAGGATTATAGAAGAAAAGGAGTTAATTCTAAAATCGTAAAAGCGATGAGGGATTACTTTAAACTGCCACAAGATAAAGTCGTATTTTTAGATACAACAAAAGAGGGCAAAAAATTTGAAGATGCAAAAACGTATAATCAAGGTGGCGGTGTGGAATTTGTGCCAGAAAAAAAAGGAACACTAATAAAAGGGAACGAAATAATAAAATACTTTGAAAAAGTTAATGGAAATTATAGATTGGTTTTTTATACGTTAAATGAAGCCAAAGGAAAAGTTCTTGAAATATGCGATGCTTTTTCATATTGTCAAGAATTAGATAGCAATGATGTAACGACAGAGCAACTTGTAGAATTGATTAAGAAAAACAATTTAATGGAAAATGGCGATTCAATAATAGAATCAAGTTCAAAATTATTCACGTACACAATAGGAGGACTATAAAAATGATGGATAGCGAAATTGTATTTGTGCTTAACGATTACGAAACAAGAAAGTTTACAAGAAACGAACCTGTATGGTTTGAACATTCTGATAGTAATGGTACAGAGGCTTTATTGTTAGAAAAAACAAAAAGCGGAAAAGCTAAAATTAAGATATTAAGGGATTACAAGCCATACGCAAGACTGGTTAGCACTAACGATTACCTTAACAAAAAATCTTGGAGAAGAAGTGGGGAAAAAGAAACTGTTAAAGAGGGTACTATAAAAGTTGTATCTGCTGAAAGAATTGGCAAAGTAAAGGGTTATATGCCAATAAACCACATTCCACATTCAAAGGAGTTTATAGAGTATTTGGGAGGCAAGTATTCCAATGGTGGTTCAATAATAGAATCAAGTTCAAAATTATTCACGTACACAATAGGAGGATTATAAAGATGAAGAAACTTACTAAAAAGCAAGAGAAAGAGAACTTTATTAACGAATACTTAAAGGAAAATTTGTATGAGTATAATCCTTCGCCGAGTATGAAGTTAATAAACTATCATACTAAAATGGCTAAATTTAAGTACAATAAAAAAGTGCTTGATGAAACGCCAGAAAGGTACTATGATGTAACCTTTAGAACGCCATTTGGTGCAAGAAGTACATATAAATTAAGAGGGAAAAGTGGTCGCCACGCATTTAGCAAGTATAACTATACTGATATGCAAGGCAATAGAATGAAATTTATTAGTGCTACACTATCAAAGAATCAAAAAGATAAATACGCTCAAGGTGGAAATACAAACACTTACAATTACACAATAGGAGGACTATAAAAATGACAGACACAGAAAAACTTGATGACATAAGAAAAAAGTTGAGGAAAATGGAAATTGAATCAAAAATTCAAGTGGTAGTTGTAATACTAACATTTGTTGGAATTATATCATTACCTCATTTAATAAAAAAAATAAAAAATTCAATATGAGTTACACTAACGAGCAACTTGAAAAAGACATAGAAGTTTTAAAAATACAAAACGCAATACAAACGATTGCAGTTGTTGTATTCTTCTTTTTTGGAATTGGAACTATTCACGATTTAATGAAAAAAAAATGAGCCAAAAAGCAAAATACATATTGGCTGGTGTACTTGGTTTAGTGGGCATTGCTGGTGCTTTCTTTTTTATCCAATACCAAAAACTAATGGACTACACCATAAAGCCAAAAAGAGTGAAAGTAAAGAAAGTTTCTTTGTCGAATATCTCTATGGATGTCTTTCTAAATTTCACAAATAAGTCAACACTTAATTTTGACATTATAGAGCAAGAATACAAGGTTTATTTGAATGGAAAATTTGTTTCAAGAGTTGTAAACTACTCTAAAAATAGTATCAAGGCAAAATCAACCTCTTTAATTGGAGTTAATGTTCAATTCGACCCGTCAAAAGTGTTGAAAGTGGTTGGTAGCAACCTCACAGACTTGTTGTTTAACAAGGACAAGATAATGATTAGAATTGATATGAATTTGAAAGTTTCTTTGTATGGAATTAAAGTTTCTATACCATACACAACACAAGATACGTTAAAAAATTGGATGAGTGAAGAAACTAAATAATTTTACTATTTTTGCACTATATAAACTTATAAAATACAAACTATGTTAGGTATATTAGGAAATCTATTTGATAAAGAACAACTTGTAAAAGACACTATTCAGTCAACACTTGAAAACGTGGCTCAAGAGTTAGAATGTTCATACAAAGAGTTATTTATTATGATTAAGCCAAAGAATGAAGAATTTGATTTTGATTGCTATATATACAAGATAATTGATGCAAACCCAAAGATAATAAGAAAAATTCCTTTAAAGGAAATATTAGGAGATAAAAAAGAATGATAATAAGTGCAATTGCAATATGTTTTTCAATATTATCTGGCTACCTTGAAAGCTACATTTGGCACATACACACAATATATGTCAATCACTACTTTTCAAAGAGCAGAGAGATACATAATGCACTTGTATTTATTCGACTTTTTGTTGCCATAATTTCATTATCATACGTTAATTCATTATATACTGCAATCGCTTGTCTTGGCTTTTTCTTTTACTTTCATCAATCATCACTATACTACTTTAGAAACAAGCTAAACAAGAATGTTTACACAAGTGGTTGGAACTCCGATGGGAGTTACTCAAGTGAATCTTATCTTGATAGAAAATTTCCTATTATAAAAAAGAACAGATTTAGAGTTTTTGTTCTTTCGCTTTCTATTCTTTTATTAATAATTAATAACTTACTATGATAATTTTCGTTAGTGGAACATACATAATTTCACAACAGCAAATGTATAAATTTGTCATTAGCGACAAGGTTTATATAGCTTGTGATACATCTTCTGCGCCAGTTACTTTGTATATGCCAAAGATAACACAAGAGTTTATGAATGTTGAATTTTACATTTGTGATGGCTCTTCAAACGCTGCTTCAAACAACATTACAATATTGCCCAATGGCACAGATTTAATCAATGGTGGTGCATCAATAGACATAACATCTAACGATGG
>Ga0315909_10004737_pt1 | contig 15907 bp, 31 predicted proteins | sample LakEriMetagenome_11_FD_203527 | JGI IMG/M metagenome (GOLD analysis project Ga0315909, IMG submission 203527) | Freshwater fungal communities from buoy surface, Lake Erie, Ohio, United States - Buoy 2 MA125 | ecosystem: Environmental > Aquatic > Freshwater > Lake | place: USA: Lake Erie, Ohio...
TGGAGTACTCCTACAGTAATAGCAGCCTATTGTTTTGCTCGTTCCAGTGAACGCATGCATCGATGGCTGTACAGTCACAAGATATTTGGTCCGTTCCTCACAGGATGGACTGAAAAGCGCATCTTCCCTACCAAGTTCAAATACTTTATGCTAGTGACTATGAGTTCCAGTCTTGCGCTGATGTGGTTCACCACAGGCAATATCAAAGCTGTGCTGTGGACAGGCGGCTTTATGGTACTGGTAGCTATCTGGGGTTGGAGATATCCTGGATCAGAAGAAGAATACCAGCGCCGCAAAGACGCTGGTAAAAAGATTGCTTGGCTTAAATGATTGTTGTATTAGAAAACGCTGTAGATAAAGAGATACAAGATACAATTGAGTCCTGTATATGTTCTTCAGAATTTCCTTGGTTCTATACTTCAGAGATTACTGGAGGTTCTAAGTTTGGAGAAACAGATCCTTACGGAGGATTTTTCAACATCGTAAGGTTTCACGGACAAGCAAATAACCACTACAACGATCTGTTTCTTGAAATATTGCGTAGTGTTGTAAACAATACTAATTTACAAGTGTTTAATGTTGATAGAATAAGAGCAGGAATGTTTACTAGAGAAAAAGAAATAATAATACACAGTCCCCACATAGACTATGATGTTCCGCACACTGCGATGCTGTACTATGTATGTGATTCAGATGGACCTACTTTTTTCTATAACGATCAAAAAGAAATAATCAAAACTGTTGAACCAAAAAAAGGAACTGTAGTTCTATTTGATGGTTCAACATTACACTCTAGCTCTTCGCCTTGCATAAGTGCTAGAAGAATCGTCCTAAACTATAATTTTAATGTTAACTGCCCAGTTCAAAATAATATTCAACTGGTTCAATCGCAGTAACAAAATCTTCTTTCTTCATTGAAAACTTTTCTGTCTTTAGCCATTCTTTAATTTTGTTGGCAAAAATAGAATTGTTTTTATCATTCATATGACAAGCCCGTAATTCTCTACCTCCAGGTCTTAAAGGTTTACGCTGCCACATACCTCTACTGTTTTGATATTCTATCCCGTAATGTAACATGTCAATGGTGTGTATATCAAACATAGAACAATTAGACCAATCTTTAACCCTACTCATAGAATAATCAAAACAAGGTATAACTAAGCTATCTGATCTAATAGTGATAATATCCTTTACCATTAGTTCTTGTAATGAAACTTCTTGTGCTTCGTTCCTACCAAACACTATCCAATTAAACATTGATGTTAAAACATTTCTATCATTATGAGATAGATTAGAATTTTTTAAAGTGTCTTCAATTTGATTAATACCAGGCCAAAAAGGCTGCTGTAATTGAGGTGTATAAAATCTACCCCAATTTGTAACTAAAAAAATGCATCTATCATATAGATGATGATTCTTTTGAAAGAGGTCATAACTGTACCAAACACTTGATCCTGTGTGAGCAAAATTAGTTATAGACACATCAGGACCGTTTAACAAAGAGTACCAAGCTCGGTCTTCGTTCCACGGCTCTGTGTGTGCAAAGCTGTCTCCAAATACAGCTACCTTCATTACTTTAGCCAGGCTTCCCAACTAGGATGACGAATATCAAATTCTAACTGTTTGCGCTTGTTAACAAGTTCATAGTAGTCAGGTTGATATGGTCGACGCAGAGGACGAGGTTCCATCTTATTGCCCTTGCGAGCATTACAAGGACCACACGCACTAACAATATTATCCCAACAGGTAGTACCACCTCTACTTAGAGGAACTACGTGATCTAGTGTTAGGATTGATTTAGGAAATTGAGTGTCGCAGTATTGACAGGTATTGAGGTCGCGGAGGAAAACATTAGTCTTAGAGAAGCGTGGTGTCTTCCGCCGTCGCATCATTTCTTTCATCATAATTACCGCAGGAACTCTTGTTTCCCAGGTTGCTGAGCGAACTACCCAGTCGTCGTACCAGTCAAGAACAGTTACCTTATCTAACCATAGATAAGTGACTGCTTCCTTCCACTGCACAGTGCTTAATGGAAGATATGATACGGGCAATCCGTCTGCGTTCAGAACTAGTGTATCTGCCATTTTCTACTTTCTTACTCAATTGTAGTCTGTTTTAGTTACTGGTTTAAAATCAATTCCTGTGTTTAGAACACAGGCTGATCCATCTTTAAATATCAACACGTTGGAATAGGTTTTTGTTTTTGGATTTGCAAACATTATTCCAGTTCCAACCATTTCTTTAGGCTTTCCTTCGTCAATCCAATTCATGTTACTTAAACTCTGTCCTAGAGGTATCTCTCCATACTGTGCTTCTAACAGAGCTGCTACTGTAACTGCATCTGAATAACAAGGTATACTGATCAGTACGTGCTTATTCTCAAGTGATCTAGTTTGAGCTAGACCGTATCCTACTCCTACCAATCCTGCTCCTAGCACAAATAGTACTAAAGCTATTGGTTTTCTCAAGTTCATTACCTTAACCTATTAAAAATAATGTGCTACTGCCTGAGTCGCACAAAGATCTAAAGCCTTTCGCCATTGCGCACGACCAGTGTATTCAAAAATTATACTAGGTTCTGGGTCACATGTCAACCAAGTTTCTTCTTTTATTTCATCTTCTAACTGTCCAGGCATCCAACCACTAAGTCCGACACATAATCTCCAAAAATCAGGAGAATTACCATCTGCTAACTTTTTTATCATTACTATATCAGAAGTGATAGCTAGTCCACCTGGGACCTGCATAGTATTTGATCCATACCATTCGTCTGAGTGCAACATTATTAGTGCGCCTGGATTAACAGGTCCGCCTGTATAAACATCTATGTTAGGCTGTAGAGAACCGTGTTCTTTGAGAAGGACATCTGCTTTGTGCCCTGATGTTTTATTAAGTATTAGACCAGCTACGCCTTTACTACTGTTTTCAGTAACTAAGATTACTGAGTTCGCAAATAGAGATCGCTTTGGTAAATTTGGATGTGCTATCAGCAGTTTTCCTGCTTTGACCATTTTGTTTAACTCCAATCTGGTAGAGGTCCACCATATTTTTTGCCTTTGATCTTCTTACCGCCAACTTTAGCACGACTGTCTTTGGTAACGCCCAGCTTATGACTCTTGTTGCCTTCTCTGCGGCGATACCCTTGACTCTTACAGGAAGCCAACGCACTTGCACCTAATGCTGAGTTAGGTTTAGAACTTTTGCAGAGACTGCGAGTTGCCTGCCAATCTCTTAGACGTATGTCATCTTCTTCGGTAATAAAGTCAAGGGCTTTCATACAGTTATTTAGCACCTATCTGTAACGGTCAGCAGGATTTTCAAATTCTCTGCTTTCTTCACACAATCTAAATGTTAGTACTTTACGTGGACCGCGAGTTGTATTAATAGATATTTCTCCTGTCTTTTCGTGGAATTCAATCTTGGTAATTTTAGCCTTGTCGCCATTGGGGCCAACAAGAATCTCTTGACCCAACTCTAAGTGTAGGTCAATTCCGCGTAATGTACTCATGGGATTCTCCTAAGAATTCTAAGTATAGAAAAGCAGTTGCTACTGCTTCAAATATTTATTCTGCTGATAATTTTTAATATAAATTAGTATATAGGAGAAACATATAATGCAAATTGAAGATATTACAACAGGCGAAAGTTGGGGTTGCAAGTTTAAGGTTCGCACATTTGTTGATGAACAAGGACAGCCTGTAAATACTAAAAATATTCCGCTTGGTGGCAAGGTGCCCGGAAATCCTGGTTGGTATGAAAGTGTTGGGTCAATAGCACTGCGTGACGCTAAGAATAAGTTAGTAGAAATTATTGATCATCAGTTACCTGACCGTAAGTGGACAGTTAGTTGGGCAGACTGTTGGGATATTGACAGGGTAGAATACGCTGAAGATAAGTAAGTGTGCATGAACACAACAAGGAATATGCGCAATGGCACACGAAGATGATGAGCTAGAAGCTGCTGCAAAAGTAGCATTAGGTGAAGCACTTAACCTAGCTGCTCAGATTGCAGAAATGCAAATGAATGAAGAAGCCAGAGTTGATATCTACCAATTGTTAGATACCGTAGCGGAATACTACGGTGTTGAACGAACAGAAGTTATTATCGATGACGATGAAGACGGGACTGTTATCGTTCGTTACACACGTGATGATGATGACGAAGATGACACAGACGATGCTAAGAAGGATAACGAACTGCCCAGCTACCTAACACTGGCTGTGGACAACGATAAAAAGCTACATTAGCAATAACGGAGGGCACGGGCATGAGGGTAGACAGTATACAATCTGTCGATCACATCACACCTAATCAGCGTGTGTTGGAACGAGTATTTTATGGCACAGATGAACGCACTGGCGTTAAAGTGCAACAAAGTTACTACTATGTGATAGAAGTCTATAATGAAAAGGGTAAAGTAGAAGAGTCACAAAAGGGCAGAAACGTAGATCTAAGAGCATAATTATTATTATGCAAAACTTTAACTTCGTCAAACACACTCTAGACCCTGATTGGCAGGATGCCATAGAATATGCCCTTACAGGCGGCAGTCAATTTCCTTGGCAGTTCTGTCAACAAAAAACAACAGACGCTGAAATACTACCTTGGAACAGTCAATTTACGCATGAGTTCTATGCAGATGGAGAAGTGCAAACACCATTCTTTGAAATAATAGAGCCTGTTCTAGAAGTGTTAGATCCGCTGAGTTTAATTCGTGTTAAGGCCAATCTTACTATCGCTACACAGGATAGAATGAATCACGATTGGCACAAAGATTCCGGTGACAGCCGTTTACAGGCAGCAATCTACTATGTTAATACTAATAATGGATCAACAGAGTTTATAAGTGGTGATATGATAGAATCTGTTAAAGGACAGCTAATAACTTTTCCTGCAGATATGGAGCATAGAGTTTGGACCCACACTGATGTGCAGGCCCGAGCTGTAGTTAGCTTTCTTTATCTAGCTAAAGTTTAACGACAAATCCTACGTTCACGCATGACGCCGTAGTAGCGATCATATTCACGTACCCATGTGCATTCACGCACAATCACACGTTCACGATAGATAACTTCAGGCTGTGGGTGTCTCTGTGCTTGCTGTTGATCCATGCTAGAACCCACTGAGCTGCCAATCACTGAACCAATCACAGCACCAGCTGCTGACCCTGCAGGGCCTGCTCCCAGGGCTCGTCCTACAGCATAGCCTCCTACACCGCCAGCCACAGTGCCTACACCTTGATTAGGTCCTGAAGCACAACCTGTTAATACTAGGGCACTCAACCCTAGAACCGCCACTACACTCTTACGCATACATCTTCTCCTCTGTTGCTGTTATATGTGCAGTTTATTTATAGAACGCATGCTGGCCCAACTGCACAGTGGGTCGCTTGGTCTCTGCCCAGGTCGGTGCTGATTCCATCCAAGTAGCGTGATAGAACACAGCGCCACGAGTGGGGTCTTTCTGCATCTCTCCACGTTCACGCTTGCCCATAACTTCCCACGCTATCTGTTGTGCTCGATGCCATGCTACAGGATCTCGAGGCTCGTCTGGTTTGCCATCACAGAACCAACTAAACTGGCACTGATTGCGTAGAGGGCGTCCCTGCGTGTCAGTCTTGGCCTGACCTACTACACCACACACTGTTTTGGGATAGTGAGGATGATCAACCCTGTTCAGGGTAACCCAGGCCACAGCCTTTTGTCCATGCACTCCTTCACTTCGTGCTTCCCAGTAGATATTTCGAGCTAGACACTCCAAATCACGAGCACGTTCTAGCTCTGCTACTCTAGTGTCTAATCGCTCTACAGTTCGGTGATCCTGCCAAAGATGTGCTACCAGCAGAGTGCAGATAATGGTTGCACCCACAACCCTACGAACAGGTCTAGTAACTGTCATCGAGGCCTCACTGTTCTGCCCACAACTTCACCATAACAGTTGGTAGCAATGATTTCTACTACGTTATAATGATAGATGGGTGTGTAGCCACAGATTCTATTGGGGTCACGTCGTCCTGCTGAGCTGCCATAACCGTAGGGTCCATGAACTCTGGGCGATTCAGGTATACGCCCACGAAACAGTTCGTTGAGCACTACGCCGCCCACAATAGCACCTACAACCTGCTGATCTATGCTTTGTGCAGAAGCACCAAAACTTACTAGGGCTGTAAGGCCCGCTCCAATTACAAATTTACGCACAGAAGTACTCCTTCAGTGAATTAACATACTAGTTAATATAACACTGAAGGCAGAGTCTGTCAACCTTACTGTTCAACTTCAAAAAGCTGTGGATCCAAATCTGCGTCCACAGTTTCGGGTGTGAACCTATTGTTTGGATCATAGAGGTCTGTGCGTTCTGCAGGTATCATGAAACGATCCATCATCTTCTTAGCATAGTTCCATTCTGGAGGCATAACTCTGCCATCTGCTAGTGTGATCACATAGTTGCGAGTATTGAAGTAGTCCATGAGTTCCTGTATGGTCTGTCCAAATGCTCTGGGCTGTATTTCCACGCACTCAATCTGCACTATGGGTCTGTTGGACTGTATGGTATTGATTGCGCCACGCAGTACTTCCAATTCATAGCCTTCAACATCAATCTTAATAATGTCTACGTCTGTAAACCCAAAACTGTCCAGGGTGTGCTGTGGAACAGTGACTCGCTGATAGCCTGTGTTCACCTTAACTGGACGACCATTCAATTTAGTGTAATTGTCATTGGCTACCCGGTTGTGTCCGTCGTTCTTTTTGATGTGCATCTCTATCGTGCCCGGGCCAGGTCCCAGTGCTAGATTGTAGGTGTGTATCTGTGCGCTGGGCAGTAGATCCGCCCATGTGCCATCCTCTAGTCTGTACCAACCACGTGTGGGATCTGAGTGGCTTCTGTTCAACCCAATATTGTCCACAGCAGTGTCATAGGTAGCGGGCACGGGTTCAAAGCCATGCACTTCTTGTGCCCAGGTAGCGTACTCCCAGGTGTTCATGCCTATGTTCATGCCTATGTCCAAGATCTTGCGTGGCTGAGGCACTAGGTCGCGCAGTCGTATTAGATTCTGCTTTTGATAGGGTCCTGCTCGCAGACGCTGTGTGTAGAATGAGTCTGAATCCCACACCCACATCTGACGTCCGATGTTGTTGGTTATGAGTATCTTTTGTGTTTGTGCCTGTACTGTCATAGTTTCTCCTTGATATCGTACTTATGGTCTGCGCAGACTGCACCTGCGAAAAATGGCCTTAGAAAGGGTATCTGTCATAGTCTGTGATCACTGATGAGGGCAGTTCGTTGATGGGGAACTTTGAGCCAAAGCGTCCCAGACGTGTTTCCTGCCAGCTCTGTTCGTGTGTTTCCAATTGGCTCTTGTTGAGATCATAGTTGATCACAAAGGCAAATCTGCTGTCTCTGCAGAGAGGATCGCCCAAGAGCTGATCTCGCAGACTCTTGTGACGTCGCCACCCGCCCGTGAGCTGAATGTTGCAGCTTTCATGCCGTCCCAGAACCTTGAGTGTGTGCTTCCAGATCCTGCTCAGTGTGCCGCAGCCAAAGGGATCCGTGCCGTTCTTTGAGCTCATACGCCCACTGGTGGCAATGCCCAGATAGCCCGAGCCCTGCCAGGGTTCATGGAATGCGTCTGCGTAGATGTAGAGTCCGCCAAAACAGTCCTCTTTGAGCTGTATCAGACTCTCCAGAGGATTGGGTCGACTGTGTGAAAAACCCAAGCCTAGATCTCTGTACACACGATCGCGCTTTTCATACCACTGGGGCACAGGTCCCAAAAACCTCAGCCTCAGCCCCCCATCTGGCAGTTTAACATTCCTAGGATCAGGTTCGCCCGACTCTAGTAGTAGCTGTCGAGAGCGGGGATCTACGCAGCTATAGACTTCGAATATGTCGTGAATGCTGTAGTAGGGAGTCCAATTGTATTGTGCCATCTGTGAGACCTTGAGAGCTGTTATAAAATACTACTATAACATCTAGCACAGAGGTTGTCAAGCTCAAACTAGGCACACAGCACAGGCACACAGTGCCAATAACAGCACACAGAGATAGATCACACCGCACCCCACGCTATGATGATTACAGCTAGGCCAATTATTATCAAACTGGCTAATTCCACGGGTGTAAACACAGAGACCTCCATAAAACTAGTATATAGTCCTAGACTATCCAATCTCGACGAGGTGTTCGTTCTATGTTGGGATCAAACGCATATAATAAGTAGCCCCACTGCTCTGGAACTGAAAACTCTGTCCCGAGAGGAGTTACACTCATCCAACCTCCTAGGCGCTGTACAAAGAAAGCAATTGGATCCTGATCCTCTACGGGTAGTCGAGTACGATAGGTTTGATAGAGCATACACTAGTATATAGCAGACTAGGCCCCGCTGCTGCTCACGAGTGTGTGAGTCTAGAGCTGCAGAGCAGTCCAAAAAAATTTTGGAGCAGAGACAGCAGAATCTCACACTCTACACAGAGAAGAGCCTGCACAGTGTAGTGAGCACACAGCGCCTATAGGCCCCGCTGCTAGATCAGGGGTCTAGACACAGAACAGAGCATAGGCCCCGCTGCTAGGTCCCACCATAAATATCTACATGGAGTACACACTGGTAACTGAGCGCAGAGAGGGCACTGCACACTACACTCTGATAGACACTGAGAGGGACAGCATCATAGTGACTACTAGCTATAAACCCTTGATAGATTGGATAGTTGCACGTAGTCTTAGACAGATCCAACCCGCAGAGCCTAAGCACACTACGGGTAAGAGAAGACTGTGAGTGAGTGAGAGAAAATGGTAAAAGTATAGTGAGAGAAAATGGTAAAAGTATTTGAACTATGTCTCTCGGCACCACGAGCCTCCTCAGAATTTTTACACAGTAGAACCTATGGTGTGACCACTATAACCTACGGTTTCTTCACGGCCCACCACCATTTAACACCCCTTGCATAGCTATAAAACACCTCTACAATGGTGGTGGGAGAGTGATTCTGTGGAGAATTTTTTATTCTTTTTAGAATTCTCACTCTCCCTCATGCTGCTGTCTACACTACAGTATTAGAGAGGGAGATCTAGATCTATACGCTAGTAGAGATCAAGGTCTAGAGCACTACAGTAGTACTGGAATACCAAAGTAAATTTTAGACCTATACCAAAGTAAATTTCTGTCAACAACCTGGGGCGAGGATCCAAAAGATTCTAGGAAAAACACTCGACCTGTGGATAAGTCTGTGGATCGAGTTATGCACAGGCTGTTGTGGATAACTCAGCTGTGGATAACTTTGGTGTTGCGAAAATGCCACTGTGGATAAGCTGTGGATAACTCTGGGAGTGTAACCTGTTGATTCTAAAGACGTTTTTCACCCGTTCTTTCGATTTAAAAACTCTATATAAATCAATGACTTAGCGGCGAGACCTCAGCTAGAACATGAAGTCTTTCAGCTGCGGCGAATGGTTGACATTTGGGTGCTGTCGTGTATAATAGAGACTTAGTTAGACAATTGAGGAGCCATGATGCCTAAATTTTATTACACACAGACTGTGACATATACCTTACAGGTTGACGCAGACACGGCAGAAGCAGCAGACGAGATTGCTGGAATGACTGATGTAAACTCTGCGGGAGTTAATGCCACCTACGAGGGCTGGGAAGAAGACGGTTACGCAGAATAATTTGGTTGACATTTGGGTGCTGTCGTGTATAATACTAGTATGTTCAACGGAGAGGGCACTAAAATGGACTATGACATCGAGTTTATTAATACTACCGACTCTACTGTAGACTATAGCGAGCGAGCTATAGCAGAGTTCGAGAGGGGCATGGGGGACCGGATCGAGGTGTATACAGAGCAGTTCGAAAGCGACTGCGGGTTAGAACTGTGCGACGCAGACGACATCGGTGGGCTCATTGTATACAGTGCAGAGGGAGCTCTGCGAGCAGTATACGACTATGAGAGCTTCTGCGGGTGGGTCGTTTAAACGGGTGCAGAGGGGTGTGGCATAATAGCCACACTCTTTTTGGTTGACACGGTGCCAGAATCGTGTATAATAAGAACATAGGGCAACAGAAAGAGGGTGTTATGGCAAAGACTTATCGTTTCGTAGGGGTAAGCAACCTTAACGGTCGCTGGGCTGTTCGCTATGCCAACGAGCGGACTCGTGCGCGGGTTCTGCAGAAGAACGGGCATACGGACGTGAAGCTGTGGGATTTGAAGGAAGCTCTGCGAGCAGAAGACCTCGTGGACGAGCTGCTCAACAAGGTTGGGCGTGGTGAGATTCTGGGCTCTGCTCGTGAAGCTGTCCTGGACGAAGCTCGCAGAATCGGCTTTGCGGTCTAAAAAAGAGGTTGACATTTGGGCTCTTGGTGCTATACTAAGAGCATAGGGCAAACGAACTGAGAGGGCAAACGATGTTCAAACTGTTATCAACAGCGAATCCAAAAATCCAAAAAGGTACCAAGGAAGGCTATCTCAGCTTCATCCTGCACCTTGCTCCTGCTGATTTGAGCGGGCGTGAAGTCTGCGCCAAGCGGACCGCGGGTTGCACGGCAGCATGTCTCAACACCGCAGGGCGTGGTGGCATGTTCCGCAAGGGCGAGAACACCAACGTTATTCAAAAGGCACGTATTCGCAAGACCAAGTACTTCTTTGAGAATCGTGAAGCTTTCATGAGCGATCTTGTAGAAGACATCATGCGAGCTGTGAACTATGCACGCCGCAAGGGCTTGACTCCCGTGTTTCGTTTGAATGGTACTAGTGACCTTGCTTGGGAGAAGTACCCAGTTCCCAACATGGGCAAGAACATCTTTGACACGTTCAGCACTCTTCAGTTCTACGACTACACCAAGATCCTGGGCCGTAAGACGAAGGATATTGACAATTACCACTTGACATTCTCAGCCGCGGACGGTAACGACGCAGATGTTGAGCGGGCTGTGGCTCAGGGCATGAATGTCGCTGTGGTGTTTGATCGTCTGCCCGAGAATTATATGGGCAAGACTGTATTCAACGCAGACGATACGGATCTGCGCTTTTTGGATCCTAAGGGCGTGGTGCTTGGACTCAAAGCCAAGGGCCGTGCTAAGAAGGACACTTCGGGCTTCGTGCGCCGAGTGATTCCCCTGAGTGTTGCATAAGTGCCACACTTTGGGGGTGGGCAATGGTGCCCAAAATATATGGTTGACACAATCCAAAAACCATGTATAATTTGAATATGAGCTGCGGGAACAGGTTCCAAAGCCATAAACTATGCACAAGGAGCATAAGAAATGTCTAAGACGTTTACAATCGCTGGTACTTCCAGCCTCAATGGTAAGGTGAAGTTTCGTTTCGCTAACGGCACGATCAAGCATCGTGAGCAGGTGTTGACCCGCAACGGTCACACCGGGATCAAGCTCTATGAGCTGCCCTCTGCTATGGACAAGGACGCTGCTCGCTCCTTTGTCGAGAGCCAGGCTATCATGGCTCCCACTGTAACGGCTGAGGCTGTAGTGGCTGCAAAGCCCGCTCGAGCTCCAAAGGTCACAGTGCCTGCGGACGCAGAAGACGCTCTCATGTAAAGAGCAGTGGGGTGTGGCAGCAATGCCACACTCTTTTATAATGGCATCTTTTGGTTGACAATCTGCCCAAAGGTGCTATTATATAAGAGTGTTCAACAAACCATTGAGAGGGCAATCCATATGGAAACCGTTACACTGCGGGGCGAAGACTTTCGTACAATCCACAACACGCTCTGCGAGCTGCGCGGCCTTGTAGAACGCATGACCCATTCGATCGTTAAGATCGATGACGTGCAGGACATCATCACCAAGTTCGAGTACGGGCTGAAGGACGCCTACGATCAGGACAGTTCAGCCTTTGATCGCAAGATGGACCACTACAGTGCTGTCAAAGAAGCAGAAAGCTTTCGCACAGTATGGAGCATCTTCACAGTGGAAGACCTGTACGAAGAGCATCCCTACAAGGACGCAGACACCATTGTCTACGAGAACCACTGGGGCACCAGTCCCATCCGTGTAAGCTTCAAGGGCCGTCGTTGGGTAGATCTGTATGCTGCTGCGAACGCTGCGATCTGCACTTCGGGCGATGCTCATCACATCTTTATCGAGCAGTTTACCCCCTTTGGGCGCGATCTAGTGCTGCAAACGGGCAGCTAAGTCGTTGATCTAGAACAGGAATCTTTTTGGTTGACAAATGGATTCCTGATGCTATAATAAGAACATAGGGTAAACAGAAAGAGGGTAATCAAATGTCAAAAGTAGAACTTCGCAGCTTCGAAATCACTCCTGCAGAGCGTCGCCTCGCTGAGATCGGGCGCGGCATGATGGATGCTGCTGTGACCTGCAAGGACGATGCAGAGAGCAATCATCTTGCAGAGTGCGGTCACAAGCTCTGCGCTTTCAATGCGCCATATGGCACCACAATCAAGGACTTCACCGCTGAAGACAATGCGCTGATCCGTAAGTTCCTGGAGGGTGGTTATGCTTCTTAAGTATTGTGACTTCATCGCAGATCGTGTGCGAAAAGGACTCGTGAACTCGATGAACGACAGTCTAGAGCCTGTGCGTCTCAAGGACGTGGGCTCTGTAAAATGGGATTTGGGTCCGCAGGGTGAGTTTCGCTCAACCGCTAAGAGTCTTTTGGTTGAGGACGCCTACGGATCCAAATATAAGATCACGATTGAAGAAATTTAATCTTAGGGGTTGACAACCCCTAACTGTGGCCTTATAATAAGACATACTGAGGGAATAGGTATTCCCGAAGGTACTTCTACAATAAAAGGAAAAGGCATAATGAAGCGATTTAATCCAGAAACCAAGACCTTCAAGGTCTTCAATGCACTCTACAACGGTGACAAGCTCACAGCGGCTCAGGCTGCAAAGCGTTTTGGCGTTGGCAATCTTGCTGCTGAAGCAAGCCGCATCCGCCAGTCAGGCTATGCTGTCTATGCTAACCAGCGTACCGCAGGCAACGGTGTAACCGTTACTGAGTATGAGATGGGTCAGCCCAGCCGCGAGATCGTTGCTCTCGGCTACAAGGCCAAGGCAGCAGGTCTTACCCTAGACACCATCTAAGGTGCTCAAGAGTGTGGCAGAAATGCCACACTCTTATATAATGGCATCATTTATGGTTGACAAGCGCCTAGATGATGCTATTATATAAGAGTGTTCAACAAAGACAGAGGGCAAACAATGTCAAATCGTGTTACAAGGGCAGTAGAACAGATCTACCAAATGGACGCCAACGAACTGAATCAAGTCGTTGAAGCAATCAAACTCAAACGCACCAGCCTAGCCCGTCAGGCTACTCGCTCCGTGATCATCGGCGATACTGTGAGCTTCGAAGCTCGCGGACGCATGGTTGTGGGCAAGGTCACCAAGGTGAACATCAAGACGCTCACAGTTCGTGAGGACCGCAATGGTTCAGTCACCAACTGGAAGGTGTCCGCTACACTCGTCAACAAAGTAACCGTAGGAGCCTAATATGCCTAATTGGTGCAATAATTCCGTTACCATCACTCACACTGACACTGCCAAGATGCAGGCCCTTGTGGCCGCTGTCAAGGAAGGCAAATTCTGTAATCATGTAATTCCCGTCCCTGAAGATCTGCAGATCGTTGCGGGTCGCGTAGGTGATGACACTAACCCTGACCAAATTGAACTTGAGCGCCGGAGTGCGGAGAATCTGAAGAAGTATGGCGCAGCCAACTGGTATGACTTCTGCGTGAATCATTGGGGGACCAAGTGGGATGTTCGGCCCTACGAAACTGTTGAGCTGGAAGACGGCACTGTCTCCTTTGGCTTTGACAGTGCTTGGAGCCCGCCCATTGGAGTCTACACCATGCTGGTTGAACAAGGGTTCACTGTCAAGGCTTTCTACTACGAGCCAGGCATGTGCTTTGCTGGTGTATGGGAAGACGGCATTGATGAGTTCTACGAGCTGGACGGTATGTCTTCTGATGAAGTAGCCAACACAATCGATCGCGAGTTGGACGAGGTCATGAGCATCTCAGAAACCATGGCTGAATACGAAGAATAATGGTTGACAGCACCCTACGGGGTGCTATAATGAGCATATGAACAGCAAAGAGGGTATCATGTCAAAAGAGATCTTGTTTGAAGACCTTGCAGAACAGCTGGCGCTGCTCAGCGACGAGGATCGTGCAGAGTTTGCTCAGTTCCTTGTAGAGAACTATCTACACGCCGCAGCGGGCTTGGCTACAGACATTGGACACGCTGAGATGGATCTAGAGTATTCTGCTCACGACACTTTTGAAGCGTATCAAAGACGCGAGAACATATTCACATAAAGAGTAAATAACATCACGCTCCTATAGCTCAATTGGTTAGAGCACCGGACTCATAATCCGTAGGTTCACAGTTCAAGTCTGTGTGGGAGCACCAAATGTCCGCGTGGTGGAATAGGTAGACACAAGAGACTTAAAATCTCTCGCTTAGGCGTGCCGGTTCGAGTCCGGCCGCGGATACCAAGGCTAAGTATATGAACAAGACCAGTCAAGGTTATAAGAAGTATATACAAAAGATGAACTATCAACAGTTTATCAAATCTGCCCGTAGCTCAGCAGGATTAGAGCAACAGCCTTCTAAGCTGTGGGTCGGGGGTTCGAATCCCTCCGGGCAGGCCATTACCCCCAAAGCCAAACAGTAATACCATGCCTCGCATACCAACTAGTCGGATTCCTGACGACTGGGACTCCTACGACGATGATGAGCTAGATCTTAACCTAGAAGAGGAACGGGAGCGCAGAGAGCGCAAACGAACCAAGCAAGACGCTGATGAGGACCAACAGCGCAGGGATTCGTGGCGCAAAAGCAACACCAAACGCAGCTAAGTCATTGATTCTAATAGAGAATCTTTTTGGTTGACAAGATCCCGTGTTCGTGTATAATAAGAACATAGGGCAAACAAACAAAGAGGGCAATATGATAGAACGCAAAGACTACACCGTAGAAGTTTACAAGGCAGACAAGCGCACCAAAGCAGGTGAGCGCCTTGTGCTCAAGCAGGATCACACAGACATCGATCTGCAGACGCTGAGGCATCTGTATCTGACTACATGGTTTATCAAGGACGGCTACCGCCACGAGTTCCACGAGACTTGGGTAACCCGCACCAACATGATGGGTGGTAAGGAGTATCAGGAACGCTATGACACTCCTCGCTACTGCTCACCCAGCTCTGAAGCCTACTGGAGCATGTGAGTTGAGGACTGATGACGTTCTACAGTGGACGGGGGCGGTGTTCATCATCGCTGGACACGCCCTCAACGCCGTGGGCCCGGGTGCCCACCCGTGGAATATCCTGGCTTTCTTTCTGGGTACTATAGCATTCTTTATCTGGACTGTCCGTGTTGCAAATAAGCCACAGATGGCTGTGAATGTAGTAGCCCTAGGGCTAGGAGCACTGGGTCTAGTAAAATCAATGACTTAACAGACCAAAAAAGTGGTTGACATTTGGGCTAGTGGTGCTATACTAAGAGCATAGGGTAACAGAAAGGGCATACAATGATCAAGCAAACGATTACAGCAGCGATGGGCGCAGCGGCGCTGACAACGGGTATGTTCCTCGCTATGGACTATGCCTTCAGCATCCCCGAAGTCCACAAGAGCTACAGCACCAACCAGTGCCTGCGGGTTGAAACTTTCCCGGGCATGTTCTTTGGGCACGAGCATGCGAGCTGTGAGCGTCTGCCCAGCAAGTATGAGCTGGTCTGGCACAGATAATGGTTGACAGCGCCTGCAGAGGTGCTATACTAAGAACATAGGGCAAACAGAGAGGGCAAAGCAAATGGCAACACGAAGCACAATCGCAATGGAATTCGCAGACGGTACTGTCCAGCAGATCTACTGCCACTGGGACGGCTACCTTTCCAATAACGGGCAGATCCTGCTCC
>Ga0315909_10004743_pt1 | contig 15894 bp, 12 predicted proteins | sample LakEriMetagenome_11_FD_203527 | JGI IMG/M metagenome (GOLD analysis project Ga0315909, IMG submission 203527) | Freshwater fungal communities from buoy surface, Lake Erie, Ohio, United States - Buoy 2 MA125 | ecosystem: Environmental > Aquatic > Freshwater > Lake | place: USA: Lake Erie, Ohio...
TTGCCCAGAATGAACCTCCTAAATTTTCACCACCTGTTCCATAAAGAATCCATTGAGTTCCATTATTTTGAATGTCTGCAACAATCGGAGAACAATAAGTCTCAGCACTATCAGGAACTACCGCTTTTGCAATTAAGGTCCCATTAATACCATTCACAATCATTAAATATGCTGGAGGGCGGTTTGTCTGCCAATCTGGAGCTGAATGATCTCCGCCATTGCAAACTAAAATATCTGAAAAAGAGTCGTTATTAACGTCATTAATAAATTGCGGGTTATAAAAATTGTACAAACCGCTATCTGCAGGATTAACACTATATGGAAAATAATCCCAGATTAATGAGCCGTTAGCTCCGTTAATGGCTAGTAATTGTGCTTGGCGACCAGTGATAAAAACATCTTTAATTCCATCGCCTGTAATATCTTGAAATATCGCGCTTCCAAAAACTTCATTTCGTGAAGGTCTTTTCCACAAAAGAGATCCGTTTAAGCCATTGTAGGCCATAATTCCATTGTTACTGTAAACACCGTCTGTTCCACCACCGATTACAATATCTTCAATTCCATCTTGATTTAAATCGCAGGCTCTTGGGGATGATAAGGTCGGAATTGAGTCTGTAAACGCTTGCCAATTATTAAGTTGAGCTATTACATTTAGATTTAAAAGAAAAATTGTTGCGAATAAAAAAGTTGATTTCATTGTTTTTTTTTTCAAAGTTAAGAAAGTTAAGAAATATATTTTTAAAAAGCTTTTCGTTGCATATATTATTTTAACAAAAATAACTCTCATAAAGTTCCTTATTCTTACTTTTGTAGAAACAAAATTGAATGAAAATCTACAATAATATTCTGGATACAATCGGAAATACTCCAATTGTTCGCATTAATAAATTAGCGAAAGATGTTTCCGCGCAAGTTTTTGCCAAGATTGAAACAACAAATCCAGGAAATTCTGTGAAAGATAGAATGGCAATTAAAATGATTGAAGACGCTGAAAAATCTGGTTTACTAAAGCCAGGAGGCACAGTAATTGAAGGCACTTCAGGAAATACAGGAATGGGATTAGCACTCGCTTGCATCATCAAAGGATACAAATTAATTTGTGTTTTAAATGACAAGCAATCAAAGGAAAAAATGGATATTTTGCGTGCAGTTGGATCTGAAGTGGTTGTTTGTCCGACAGCTGTGGAGCCAACAGACCCTCGTTCGTATTATTCAGTTTCAAGAAGATTAGCAACAGAAATCCCTAATTCTTGGTATGTAAATCAATATGATAATTTATCCAATAGAACTGCACATTACGAGCAAACAGGTCCTGAAATTTGGGAGCAAACAGAGGGTAAAATCACACATTTTGTTGTTGGTGTTGGAACAGGCGGAACAATTTCTGGAGTTGGAAAATATCTAAAAGAGAAGAATCCCAATATTAAGATTTGGGGAATAGATACTTACGGTTCGGTTTTTAAAAAGTATAAGGAAACTGGAATTTTCGATCAAAATGAAATTTATCCATATATAACAGAAGGTATTGGCGAAGATATTCTTCCGGCAAATGTTGATTTTGATGTTATTGATTTATTTGAAAAAGTAACAGATAAAGATGCTGCCGTTTATACACGTCGTTTGGCTCGAGAAGAAGGAATTTTTGTTGGTAATTCTGCTGGTTCAGCAATAAAAGGTGTTTTACAATTAAAGGATAAGCTCACAAAAGATGACATTGTTGTTGTTTTGTTTCATGACCATGGAAGTCGATATATTGGAAAAATATTTAACGATGATTGGATGAGAGAGCGTGGATTTTTAGAAGAAAACTTAAATTCTGCTAAAGATTTAGCAGCTAAAAACAAAAATATGCCACTTGTTTTTTTGTATTCGGAGGAATTAGTTTCTCACGCAATTGCAAAATTGACTAAGAATGGCATTTCACAAATTCCTGTATTAAAAGACAATAAATTTGTAGGTTCTATTGATGATAGTCAAATCTATAAAATTTTGGTAGATCAACCTGAATTGCGAGACGCTCCAATTTCATCAATTATGGGTGCGCCTTTTCCAATAGTTAAAGAGGAAACAAGTATTGCAGAGATTTCAAAATTAATTTCAAAAGATTCTGCAGCTGTTATAGTTGAACTATCTGATGGTAGCTTTCAAATTCTAACTCGCTACGACATTATATCCGCAATGTCCTAATGACAAAGAAGGTCATTATAGATCAAATGCAACGAAGTGTTGAACTTACTTTTCCGCTAAAGCGTATTGTATCTCTTGTTCCTTCTCAAACCGAATTATTACATTATTTTGGACTAGAACAGGAAGTTGTAGCAATTACAAAGTTTTGTATTCATCCAAAGAATTGGCATGCTGAGAAACAACGAATTGGAGGGACTAAGAAATTAAATTTAGATCAAATTATTGCTTTAAAACCGGACTTAATAATTGGTAATAAAGAAGAAAATACAAAGGAAGATATTTCTATTTTGGAAAAGGTTGTTCCAGTTTGGATGAGTGATGTAAACACATTTGATGCTGCTTTGGATTTTATTTTTGACATAGGATCACTTTTCGGAAAAATAGAAATTGCCAAAACTCTAAATACTGAAATTACAAGTAGATTTCAAAAATTAGAAACGATAGGTCAGGGCAGAACTGTCTTGTATTTTATTTGGGATGAACCTGCTTACGTAGTTGGAAAAAATACTTTTATAGATGTGATGATTTCTAAAATTGGATTTACTAACGTTTGTAAAGCAGACCGTTATCCTGCTTTAGCGGATTTAAAAAACATACATCCAGATTTTGTGTTTTTAAGTTCGGAGCCCTTTCCTTTTTCTGAAAATCACAGCAAAAAATTCCAGGAATTATTTCCGTCATCCAAAGTGATTTTGGTAGATGGCGAGATGTTTTCATGGTATGGCTCTCGCATGTTGTTAGCAAGTGATTATTTCAATTCTTTTTTAAAATAAATATGCGGGACGAAAGACATATTCTTTTTTATGATGGCACTTGCGGAATCTGCAGTCGAAGTGTTCGTTTTATTTTTAAAAATGAATCTGATGAAAGACTTAATTTTGCAGCACTTCAAGGTAATTTTTCAAGTGAATTCCTAGGTAACTTTGATGTAGAAAGCAGTAATTTAACAACGCTCTATTTTTATTCAAATGGAATTATTTATTCTAAATCTCGCGCACTATTTGCCTTACTCCCTTTTTTAAAATGGTATTATTCTTTTTTTTATTTGGGATTTCTAATTCCTAGGTTTATTCTTGATTTTTTCTACGATATACTTGCAAAAAATAGAAAACTTTTTTTTTCTAGTACCTGTGAATTAAATATGTTTTCAAAAAGTAGATTTATTCCTTAATTTTTTACCACTGAAACGCTTTTTCATCTAGCCATTTATCCTGAACGCGCATTGTTTGTTCAATAATATCTCTTACGCAGCATTTACCACCATCATAAGGTGATTGATAAGAAACAATCATTTTCACATCTATTGCAGCATCTTGTGGGCAGGTAGAAAGACCTACTTTTTTTAAAACCGGAATATCTGGAATATCATCTCCCATGTATAAAATTTCAGCATCTTTAAGTTTGAACCTCTTTTTGATGTCTTCATAGCACCTAAATTTTTCATGAACAGATAAATGAACTTCAGTAACACCAAATTCAATGAGTCTTGTTCTTACTTCTTCAGAATTCCCGCCAGAAATAATAAAAGTGCGGAAGCCCATTTTAGCTGCGTATTGCAAGGCATAGGCATCTTTAGAATGAATGGCGCGAACAATTTCATCTTTAAAAAGGTACACTTTTCCATCAGTCAAAACTCCATCAACATCAAAGATAAAAGTGCTAATAGTTTTTAATTTTTCTTTGTAGCTAATCATTTTTATATGTTTCAATAATACTTTTTGTTAATAGTTTATATAGTTCTAAGCTTGTGCCAGTCAATAAATGTTCGTGTTCAGCAATAACTGATAAGTCCATTCTTCTTGCAGGCCCGGTTTGTGCGTTTTTTGCTCCTAATTCCTGAATTTTAGAGAATGTTTCATGGAGAATTGGCTTAAACAGCTCCCAATCTAGATGATTTTTTTGCGCTTGCTGTTGGGCAATATAAACGATGTGATTTGCGAAATTATTAACAATCACAGCTGATAAATGAATTAATTTCCGCTGTTCTGAATTACTAAATTGAAAGGAGAAATCTAGTTCTTCGCAGAGTTCTGAAAGTAAGCCAAGAAGGTGAATATTCTTTGCTTCCAGAAGAATTGGAATTTGATCAACTTCTAGCGTTCTATTCTCTGTAAATGTTTGAAGGGGGTAAAAAACCCCACAATTTGGGTGATTTATTTCTGCCAAGTCAATCGAGCCAGCAGTATATGCGATAAATTGCTTTTCTGGAAAGGAATTAATAATATTTACAACAGAATCATCATTTGTAGCTACAAGAATTAAATCTGCTTGAAGTTCCAGGTAGTTTTCTGTATAATGACAATTTAGTTTATTTGCTAAAGGAATTCCGGTCTCATTATTCCGACTAGAAACAGCAAAAACTTCAATGCCTTTTTCATAAAACAAGGAGCCAAGGGTATTTGCAACTTTGCCAGAGCCAATTATTGCAATTGTTTTAATGTCATGTATAGACATCATTTCCCATGACATTGCTTATATTTCTTTCCGCTTCCGCAAGGACAAGCATCGTTCCTCCCAACTTTTGGATCTACAACAATTGGTTGTTTTTTTTCTTGTTGAGGCATCGAATTTTCAATTGCTTGCTGAAAACCTTGTCTTCCTTGAAATTGAGGAAGAGGAGTGGAAGAAGTGCGATCAGAATTCGTTTGAGATTTTTCGTAATTACTTTGTTTTTCGTCCTGATTGGTACTTTTAAGTTGCTGTTCAATAGGAATATCCATGCGCATCAATAAATCTACAGCCTCTTCATTTAAACGATTCATCATCGACTTAAACAATTCATACGACTCAAGTTTATAGACTACAAGTGGATCTTTTTGCTCATATGTGGCGTTGTTTACAGCGGATCTCAAATCATCCATTTCGCGTAAATGTTCTTTCCACTCATCATCAATTTTTGAAAGGATAATATTTTTTTCAAACGATTTAGAGATGATTTTACCTTGAGTAGAATAGGCATCTTCTAGGTTAACAATCAACTCCATTTCTCTTCTGCCATCACTTAACGGAAATACAATATTTTTGTATTTATTTGACATTGTTTCATAGACATGTTTTATTTGTGGAAGTGCTTTAGCTGCTATTTTATCACACTTTCTATCGTATTGTTCTCGCATTCCTTGGTACACTTTATCGACTAATAGCCCTTTATCCATACTCAAGAATTCAGCTTCATCTATTGGGGAATCAATACCTATCAGTCGAACTAATTCCAATTCAAAATCCTGAAAAGTTCCTTGTCCGTTAAATGAAACAACGGAACTACAAAGCTCATAAAACATATTGTCAACATCAATATCCATTCGATCTCCGAAGAGAGCATTTTTGCGTTTCTTGTATATTTTTACTCTTTGTGCATTCATTACATCGTCGTATTCAAGTAGACGTTTACGCATTCCAAAGTTATTTTCTTCTACTTTTTTCTGAGCTCGTTCTATAGATTTTGAAACCATTCCATGAGAAATAACTTCACCCTCTTGTAAGCCCATTCTATCCATTAATTTAGCAATTCGTTCAGAGCCAAATTTTCGCATTAAATCATCTTCAAGTGAAACAAAAAAGCGAGATGAACCCGGATCTCCTTGTCGACCAGCTCGACCTCTTAATTGTCTGTCTACTCGTCTTGAATCATGTCTTTCAGTTCCAATAATTGCTAATCCGCCCGCTTCTTTCACACCTTCACCAAGTTTGATGTCTGTACCACGTCCTGCCATATTTGTAGCAATTGTAACAGCTCCTGGTAGTCCAGCATTAGCAACAATTTCCGCTTCTTTTTGGTGGTATTTTGCGTTTAGAACTTGGTGTTGAATTTTCTTCATTTGGAGCATTCTACTTATCAATTCAGATATTTCAACTGTTGTTGTACCAACTAAAACAGGTCTTCCAGCGGCTACAAGAACTTCAATTTCCTCAATTACGGCATTGTATTTTTCGCGTGCAGTTTTATAGACAAAATCGTCTTGATCTTTTCTCGTTACAGGGCGATTTGGAGGCACCACAATTACATCTAATTTGTAAATATCCCAAAATTCCTTTGCTTCAGTTTCAGCTGTACCTGTCATTCCAGCAAGCTTATGGTACATTCTAAAATAATTTTGTAGTGTAACAGTTGCATAGGTTTGTGTTGCAGCTTCAACCTGAACATTTTCTTTCGCTTCGATTGCTTGGTGAAGACCATCAGAATACCTTCTTCCCTCCAATATCCTACCAGTAGATTCATCTACAATTTTAACTTTCCCATCTAAAATAACATATTCCACTTCTTTTTCAAAAAGTGTGTAGGCTTTTAATAACTGACTAACAGAATGAATACGTTCAGATTTTATAGAATATTCGCGCACCAAAGCATCTTTTATTTCAAGGTATTTTTCTTTATCTAAATTTTGTTTTTGAAGTCCCGCAATTTCTGCCCCAATATCAGGCATAATAAAGAAATTTCTGTCTTCAGAACCCGAAACAAGATCAATTCCTTGGTCTGTTAATTCAATAGTATTATTCTTTTCATCAATTACGAAAAACAAATCTTTATCGATTTTTTTCATTTGTTTTCCTTGTTCCTGCATGTAAAAATTTTCTGTTTTCTGCAAATGGACTCTGATTCCTGGCTCAGATAAGAATTTTATGAGTGTTCTGTTTTTTGGTAAACCTCTAAAAGCACGCAACAAGGCAATTCCACCATCTTCAAGCATCTTTTTTGCTTCATTTTTATCTTCAGGCGGCGTATTTATAACAGTCAATAATTTTTTTGCTTCGATAAGACATTGTTGCACATACTGTTTTTGTGCTGCTACAACTTTTTCAATTCTTGGTTTCAGTTCATGAAACTCATGCTCATCTCCTTTTGGTGTTGGTCCTGAAATAATTAAAGGTGTTCGAGCGTCATCTACTAATACTGAATCGACCTCATCAACAATTGCATAATGGTGTTTTCTTTGAACTAAATCATCAATATGTCCGGCCATGTTATCTCTTAAATAATCAAAGCCAAACTCATTATTTGTACCAAAAGTTATGTCAGCGGCATAAGCATTTCTTCTTGCGCTAGAATTTGGTTGATGCTTGTCGATACAATCAACAGTAAGGCCGTGAAATTGATAAATTGGCCCCATCCATTCTGAGTCGCGTTTTGCTAGATAATCATTAACTGTTACAATGTGAACACCTTTACCAGCTAGAGCATTTAAGTATACAGGTAAAGTTGCGACTAGTGTTTTTCCTTCACCTGTTTGCATTTCTGCTATGTTTCCTTTATGAAGACAAGCACCTCCCATGAATTGCACATCGTAATGCACCATGTTCCAGACAATTTTAGTTCCTGCTGCCGACCATTCATTGTGCCAAATGGCTTGATCACCTTTTATTGTTATCCCGTCTTTTTTTACAGCTAATTCACGATCAAAGTCAGTTGCAGAAACTAATAGCTGACCATTATTAGACCATCTGAAAGCAGTTTCTTTGACAACTGCAAATGCTTCGGGAAGTATTTTGAGCAGACTTAATTCAATCTGTTCATCGATTGCTTTTTCAAGTTTATCTATTTTATCAAATAAATCTTCTTTGTTTTCTATTGCTGTATTTATATCGTCAGCTTCTTTTCGCAACTCAGAAATTTCATTTTCGAGACTTAATTTCTCTTTTTGAATTAAATCTTTAAAATGACTGGTCTTTTCTCTCAACTCGTCATCACTCAAATTCTTTATCTGAGCATTAAAAGCAAGTGCATCTTCAACATATGGCCAATAAAACTTTTTATCTTTTGTATTTTTGTCGCCAAAAATTTTTTTTAGTAGGTCCCCAATCATTAACTTGATATTTTACAAGCATCAAAGTTAAGCTTTATATAGTTAATTTGTTTTGTTTCTCTTAACTATCTTGTATTTTTTTTTAATACCATATTTCACTCTTAATTTGAAAGCTTGTCAAGAAGTTTTGTTAATTATTTCTTCAAGTATTTCTATACTATGCAAGCGAATTAAATTTATCTTTGTAGCATGCATGAAATGATATTAATCTTAGATTTTGGTTCACAGTATACACAGTTAATTGCTAGAAGGATTCGTGAATTAAATGTGTATTGCGAAATTCACCCCTGGAATAAAATACCAAAAATTGAATCAAATGTTAAAGGTGTAATTCTTTCAGGCAGCCCATTTTCTGTCAGAGATGCTTCTTCTCCTCTTCCAGATTTGTCAGAAATAAAAGGAAAAACCCCCCTTTTAGGTGTTTGTTTCGGAGCACAATTTTTGGCGCATCATTTCGGCGGAGAGGTGTTACCATCTTCTACACGTGAATACGGGCGTGCAAATCTTTCTTTTGTTGATTCAAACAATATTTTAACAAAAGGAATGTCCAATGATTCACAAGTTTGGATGTCACACGGAGATACAATTGCTCGAATACCTTCCAATTATTCAATTATTTCAAGCACTAAGGATGTTGAGATTGCTGGATATGCTGTTAATGATGAGCAAACATTCGGCATACAATTTCATCCTGAGGTTTATCATACTAGCGAAGGAAAATTATTACTTTCTAATTTTATAGTTTCTATTTGTAAGTGTAGCTGTGATTGGACGCCTGATTCATTTGTAGAAGAAACTATTAAAGACTTACAAACTAAACTTGGTAATGATAAAGTTATTTTGGGTTTATCTGGAGGTGTTGATTCTACTGTAGCAGCAATTTTGTTACACAAGGCTATTGGTGAGAATCTTCATTGTATTTTCGTTGATAATGGGCTTTTGCGTAAAGATGAATTTGAAACAGTTCTAGATTCTTACAAAGGAATGGGTCTAAATATTAAGGGAATAGGTGCTGCTGATAAGTTTTACAAAGAACTTAAAGGTCTAACTGATCCCGAATTGAAAAGAAAAGCAATAGGCAAAGTATTTATAGAAGTTTTTGATGAAGAATCAAAAAAGGTTAGTGGTGCAAAATGGCTCGGACAAGGTACAATTTACCCTGATGTAATTGAGTCAATTTCTGGCACGGGTGGCCCTTCTCAAACTATTAAATCTCACCATAATGTTGGAGGTTTACCAGATTACATGAAATTACAAGTTGTTGAACCATTACGTTTACTTTTTAAAGATGAAGTTAGGAGAATTGGACGATCTTTAAAAATTGACAGTAAACTTTTGGAACGTCATCCTTTTCCTGGACCAGGTTTAGGAATCAGAATACTTGGCGAGGTTAGTTTGGAAAAAGTAAGGATTCTCCAAGAAGTTGATGCAATTTTTGTCAATGGCTTAAAAGAAGATGGATTGTATGACACTGTTTGGCAAGCCGGAGCAATCTTTTTACCAATTCAATCTGTTGGTGTGATGGGCGATGAGCGAACTTATGAAAATGCGATTGCACTTAGAGCTGTTTCTTCAACTGATGGAATGACAGCTGATTGGTGTCATTTACCCTATGAATTCTTAGCTAAAATATCAAATAAAATTATTAATCAGGTTAAAGGAATAAATAGGGTAACCTATGATATTAGTTCAAAGCCACCTGCGACAATAGAATGGGAATAAAATAAAGAGCATGAAAACTACTTTTATTTATCTTTCACTATGGCTTTTCCTTTTTAGCAATTTATTTGCTCAGCAATATGTTCCAGTTACAATTATTGAAGGAAATTATTTTTACAACCATAAGGTAATTAAAGGTAATTCACTTTTTGATCTTCAGCAAATGTATTCCTGCCCTGCCGAAGATATTTTAAATGCTAATGAAGGAATCGAAAGGGGGCTTGATGCAGGTGAAATAGTTTTTATTCCTGTTCATAAAAAAACAATAACTCATATTGTTATTGCAAATGAAAGCATATCCTCTTTATCGCGCTTATTTTCTGTCCCTATTGATTCTATCATAAAATATAATCCAAATTCTGAAATCCAATTAAAAATAGGCCAAAAATTAAGTATAAAAGATGCAATTATTCCAATTTTAAATGAAATATCTAACAATGGTGAAGAAAATATAAATGACCTATCTACTATAAAATTTAGACCCTCTCCAAGGTCAAATTTATTTAATAATGACTTGTTTGTTTTACACGAAGTTCAGGATCAAGAAACACTTTATACTATATCGAAACGTTACATGGTTTCAATAGATAATTTAAAAGAGTTAAATAATTTAAAAACGAGTAAAATATCTCCTGATGATGTATTAAAAATTAAATTAAAACAGGAAAATAAAGGAGATATAGACCAACGAAATGTTCCACCTTTACAGGAAACAGAAACTATTCAATTCCCCTCATTAAAGGATAAAAAATCTTTGTCAGTTGCTTTATTTCTTCCTTTTAATTTAGATTCTCAGACAGATGGAAAAAAATCTACATCTAATGCAGCCATTGAGTATTATATGGGGGCAAAATTAGCAATTGATTCTTTAAGTGATTTAGGTTTTAAAGCTGAATTTTTTATTTACGATTACTTTGATAAAACTAAAAGTTTGCAAACTATTTTAGAACAAAAATCCTTTCTTGCAATGGATATAATAATTGCACCACTTCATCAAAAAGAAGCAGAAATTGTTGCTGAATGGGCTTTAAAGAATAATGTCAAAATGATTTATTCTGTTACTTTTTCAAACTTTTTATTTGAAAATAAAAATGCGTATGCAATGGTTACGAATAACAATATACTTCTTGAAAAACTTGCTAAAGAATTGCTAAGAACTAAAAAAGACCAACAACTTGTTCTGGTGAAAAGTGGAAATGCTGCGGATGATTTAATGTACCAACATTTTTTATCAGCATTTCGAGCTGAAGTTGCCTTAGGATATAATTCAAAAATAATTGAAGCTAACTATGATAATTATAAAATTTTTACTAAAAATGGTCGTTCAACATGCTTTATTTTTTTATCAAACGAAAAAGAAAAAGTAATCAACCTTTTAATTCATTGTAAAGAAAATGAGTTATTTCAAGTTGTAGGATTAAAAGAATGGGTTGATTTTAAAGAAGTTAATGGTGAAATAAAAAATAAATTTTCTTTTTATTATATGGCGCCTAGTTATTTTTCATACAATGATCCTACATTAAAAATATTTCATAAGCTTTATAGAAAAAAATATAACGTAGATTTGACAAAAATGGCTTGTCTCGGTTATGATGTAGTTTATAATGCATGTAAGTATTTTATGACAGATAAAGTAGCTTCAACAGGACTGATTAGTAATTTTTCATTTGTTGAAAACCCTGATGGAAAAGGTTTTCAAAATACAGGGTGCTTCCTTCTTAAGTTTGAAGATTTTGAGTCTAAAATTTCATCTCCAAATGAATAAGTCTCAAATAGAAACAGAATTTAGAAACCTTCAGATTTTAATTTGTGGGGAATTGGAACTGTTGGATGGCAATACGATATTTAAAGAAGATGCATGGACGCGCGATGAAGGTGGAGGAGGTTTTACCCGTACAATTACAGATGGAAATATTATCGAAAAAGGAGGAGTAGCTTTTTCTGCTGTTCATGGTAAAGTTAGTGATGCTATGAAAAGTCAATTGGCAATGTCTGATGGTGATTTCTTTGCATCTGGAGTTTCAGTCGTATTACATCCAAAACATCCAAGACATCCTGTAATTCACATGAATGTTCGCTATTTTGAACTGGATAACGGTACTTATTGGTTTGGTGGAGGAATTGATTTATCTCCTCATTATGTTGATTTAAGTGCTGCACGAGCTTTTCATCTGTCACTTAAAAAAGTTTGTGACAAATATAATCTAGAATTTTATCCGAAATTTAAATCTTGGGCAGATACTTATTTCTTCTTGCCTCACCGAAATGAAACAAGAGGAGTAGGTGGTATATTTTTTGACAATCAGAATGAAAATTCTAGACTTTCAAAAGAGCAAGTCCTAAATTTCTGTTTGGATTTAGGACGTAAATTCCCACTTATTTATCGAGAGCAGATTGAATTTAAAGATTATGCTACACCAACTTTAGAAGAATTAAAATGGCAAGCATTAAGAAGAGGGCGCTATGTTGAATTTAATTTATTACATGATCGTGGAACTAAATTTGGAATTTATTCTTCTGGAAGAACTGAGTCAATTTTAATGAGTATGCCGCCAATGGCAAATTGGGACTATAATTTTACTCCTGAAGAAAATTCTGAAGAAGCAAAAACACTTGCTTTACTGAAGTCAGATCCAAAATTCCTTTATTAAATTAAATTTATTTCGCTTGTAATTATAATTTCAGGATTTAAACTTTCCTTTACAGAACAGTATTTGTTAATTGAAAGCTGAATAGCTCTTTCTACTTTAAGTAAATCAATTTCCGCATCGATGGAGAATACAAGATGGATTTTTTCAAAGGGACTTGGTACGCTATTTTTCTTTTTTGCATCCACAGAAACCGAATAGTTGTCTGGTTCAATATTTTGTTTGTTAAGAATCATTAAAATATCGATAGAAATACATGAAGCCAAAGCTCCGGCTAGCAACTCCATAGGAGTTAATCCTCTCTCTTTTCCACCGATATCTTTTGATGAATCAATTTTACAGATTGTGCCATTTTCATTTTCTAACTCAAAAACATAGGGTTTTTCTCGTCGATTTAATTCTAATTTCATTTTTTTTGTTAATTATTATTAGGAATGATTCTTTAAAAGTTAAAAATTTGGATTGTTAAACATAAACAATTAACCTTTGAGCAAAGATATTCAATAGAGCATATGTTGAAAGAAAAATATTCAAAAAAATCCAATATTACCACAATCGGAATAGTTGAATCAACATTCTATCTTCAACTTAAGCGTAAAAGCAAGAAGCAGGTTTATCATGAGCATCATGAAAATAGATTAGCAGAAGAACGCAGAAAGCTTGGTCATTACAAGACCGTTTTGACTTCTTAAATGGAGAAAACAATTAAAGATAAATTGCAAAATATTCAATGGTCACCAAAATAAATTGAAGGCAGGTGTAAAACCATAGATATAAAAATCAAAATAATAAGACACTATTTCCTTTTCAGATGGAATTAGACAAGGTAAGTAAAAGGATAATTTACTGGTAATAAATAAGTTAAATTTTAGGTCGAAAAAAATTAGGACTTTAAAACAGTCAATTTTATCTTTTTTCTAAATATTTTTATGAAAATAAACTTGTATTTAGTGGTTGAATGTACCTTTTAAGATATGTTTTCTGTTTTTAAATTATTAAATCTTTATATCGTAATTTTGTAAAAATTTAATTATCACTTAATGCCCTACTCTAAAGATTCTAAGATAAATTTTTTGAATATTGGCTTAATGTTGATTACAGCAGTATTTGCTTTTTTCTTGCCTTTCGAGACATTTTTACTTGCTTATGCATTCCTTGGACCTTTACATTATCTTACTGAAATAAGTTGGCTTCACGATCGACAATATTTTACGAAGGGAAAATATGATTTCGTGCCTCTTTTATTAATTGGTGTAGCATTATCGTACGCTGCTTTTGCTAAAGACTCTGAGTTTAACATTGATTTCTACAAAGAATTTGTTGCTTTGAACCTTTTTGACAAATTGCTGGTATTGGCGCTATTTAGTTCACTTCTTTTCGCTTTTGTTAAAAATTTAGTGGTTAAGATTATTGCAATTTTGTTCATATTTATTTTTATTTCTGGTTGGTTAGCTCCTGAAAATGCAAGTGAAAATTCGAAAAGCACAACTATTTTTGCATTAACATCATTGGTTCCAACTTTAATTCATGTGTATTTATTTACGGGCTTATTTATGCTGTTCGGTGCTTTGAAATCAAGAAGTAAAACAGGACTTATTTCTGTAGCTGCTTTTATCATCATCCCAATCTATCTTGTTTATGGACTTCCGGTTACGCCGAAAAAAAATTATATCTCTGACTATGGAAAAGAGGCTTACTATGCAGATGGAGATGGTTTCTTTTACACAAATGTTAGTATTCTAGATCATTTTAGACTTATGAATGAACCTAATCTAACCAACAAGCAATACCTTGATTCTATTATAAATAAAGATTCCAAAACAAATCAGACTCCAATTGCGGAAAGACAAAGAATTACAGATTCACTTAGCGATAAATTAAACCAGGCATTCATTGTCCCAAATCCTGAAAGTGAGTATTACATGCGACCAATACCCTCAAAATTAGCCATACCTATTGAATCAAAAGATTATTATTGGAACTACGTATTTTTCTCTTGCTTCGGCATCATGCTTATGCGTTTTATCGCTTTTGCGTACATGTACCACTACTTAAATTGGTTCAGCAAAACAGAAGTAATTCGTTGGCACAAAGTTCCAAAAATACGTTTTGTCGCTGTTTTACTTTTATGGCTAACAGCTTGTGCTTTGTACGCCTACAATTATTCCTTGGGACTGAGTTTCCTTTTCTTCCTGAGTTTTACACATGTTCTCCTAGAATTCCCATTAAACATGGTTTCTATTGTTGGAATTGGAAAAGAAACATATCAAATAGCTACAAAAGGATTTAAGAAGCTTGAATAAAATTTAATTCAAAAGCTAATCTTACTTTTTTATTGTTTTAGTTTAAATAGCTCAAAAATGTTTTATTAAAATAATTAATAAATCATTCAACATTTTTCATTAGTTTCTTTAGAAAAGGAGCAGCAAAAATAACAACAATTCCTGTGATTATTCCATAAATTGCTAATTGATGATAACCTTCTGTATAAAGATCTAATTTTACACTTGCGCTAGCATTATCATCTGGAGAAGCCATTCCGGCGCCAAGAATTCCAGCAACATATTGTCCATAAGCACTCGCTAAGAACCATAAACCCATCATAACTCCCCAAAGTTTTTTTGGAGAAAGTTTTGTCATCAAGGATAAGCCAATTGGAGAAAGCAACAATTCCGCTAGCGTTATAACAAAATAGGCAGCAGTAAAGACAAGAAGTGAGGTTTTACCGTCTGCATCAGCAAAAAAGCGGTTCACATAAAAGACGTAGAAAGCACCACCTAAAAATAAAAATGCCATTCCAAATTTCACGAAATAATTAGGTTCAATTTTTCTTTTTTTCATCCAAATCCAAAGCAATCCGATTAAAGGACTAAAAAGAACGACAAATAAAGAATTCGAAGAATTATTGATAACATTTGGATCCATATTAAAAAAGAATAAGTCAGTATGTAAATTGTCTTTAGCAAACAAACTCAATGATCCACCACTTTGCTCGAAGAAAGCCCAAAATAAAATTGATAGCAGAATAAATACGAGTGCTGCAAGCATTTTTTTAATTTCTTCCCAACCTAGTTTAAGCATTTCATATATCAAATAGATCAGAGTTGCAGGTCCAATTACATACATAAAAATATCAGTATAACGCGTGTTTGTTATCATAAGATAAATACATGGCAGAATTAAAATTGAGCCAGCATAAACCATCCATTGATTTCTTTTTGCAGTACTTGGGTTACTTGTAGCAGGTGGCAATCCAATTGGCCCAAGTTTTGATTTTGTAACTAAAAAAGTAGCTAATCCAAGAATCATAAATCCTCCTGAAAGTAAAAAAGCGACATCCCACGAATACATTTTTCCAACGTAAACACAAATCGCACCTCCGAAAAGCGCACCAACATTTATACCTGCATAAAATAATCCAAAGCCAGCATCTCGTCGAGCATCACCTTCTTTGTACAATTCTCCTACCACTGTAGAAATATTCGGTTTAAAAAATCCAGTACCAATAATTAAAAGGCAGATGCCATAATAAAAAT
>Ga0315909_10004745_pt1 | contig 15890 bp, 2 predicted proteins | sample LakEriMetagenome_11_FD_203527 | JGI IMG/M metagenome (GOLD analysis project Ga0315909, IMG submission 203527) | Freshwater fungal communities from buoy surface, Lake Erie, Ohio, United States - Buoy 2 MA125 | ecosystem: Environmental > Aquatic > Freshwater > Lake | place: USA: Lake Erie, Ohio...
TGCTCGGCTTTGTGGTTCTTGGTTCTCTGTTGAACTGTCGTTCCGGCTAATTGTATCCCCCGACCCCCGACCCCCGACCCCCGACCCCCGACCCCCGACCCCCGACCCCCGACCCCCGACCCCCGATTGACTACGCTTCGCTCCGTCCAAGCCATTACGGCTTCGCCATTCATAAATAGCTCGTTATCACTCGCTCTGCTTTCCCGACCCCCGACCCCCGACCATCCTGTGCTGCATAGGGTTACAGTTTGCTTCTGAAAAATAACTTCCAAATACCCATGGAATAATCAACATCCTGCAATCGCTTCCTAACCGAAGGTCTGCCCAAACCCTAAAAAATCCCATTTCAAAAACACAGAAAACTCACCTTCACTTTCTCACGAAAAATTATTCTGACAAATAATAAATAGTGACGAAATCTTCGCATTTCTTCCTCTCCCGCCTGCGACCAATAGTTGGTCGACTCGGCGAGGAGACCCTACCGTTTCACGTCTTACTATTTCACTCTTCACTCTTCAGAATTCACCATTTCTTCTGTCCCTTACTTTTCATGAAAACCCATTTCATCAGATTCTCTAACACACTCCTAGCTCTAACAGGAAGTGTGATTCTAACAGCGCAGTTGGCGCAGGGGGCGACGTATTACTGGGACTCCAACAGCAACACCAGCGGTTGGGGCACTGCGGTTGGCGGCATCTGGGCTGAACCGACTACCAGTCGCTGGACCACGGGTACTAATACCACAACCGCCACCGACGCCAGTCGAACCATTCTGCTTGCTGACAGTGTCAACTTTGGCGATGGTTCAGCGAATGCTTTGACCGGCGGTACGATCACGGTTAGCGGCACGGTGGATGCGACTGGCATCACCTTCGGTAGCTCTGCGGGTCAGATTATCCTAGACGGTGGCATCATCAATCTTGCAGCCGCGGCCAGCATTACCGTCAACAACGCCACTGACACCATTACGTCGGAGATTTCCGGCGCTGGCACCAGTCTCAGCAAGGCTGGCACCGGCACCTTGGTTCTCACTGGTTCCAGTACTTACACTGGCTCGACTATCATCAATGCTGGCACGCTGAACCTCGGCGGCGGCACGGCCAACGGCTCGCTTGCGTCAACTGTTCTCACTTTAAACGGTGGAGCTATTAACTACACTCGGACTGGTAATACCACTCAAGGTTTCACCTCCACCAATATCAATGCTGGGGTGAATTCGATCACGGTGGTTTCAGGAAATATATTGAATCTCGGCACTATAGTGCGCGGCGCTGGCGGCACGCTCGATTTTAACAATGTTGGTGCGGGTATTGTCGCTGCACTTGCTGCGAATAATGATGCCACTGGCATCATGGCAGGGTTTACTTATGGGGATTCTTGGGCGGTATCTAATGGTGCTGGAGTTGGAATCAGCGGCTTGGCCGACGGCTCTTACACTTTATCCAGTGTGGCGGGTGTCGCTGCAACGAGTTACCTGAATGGCAATATTGACGTGGACAGCAGCACCGGCGCTCTCGATGCGGCTATCACGGCCAATAGTTTGCGCTTTAGTGCGGCGGCGGCCAATACGATGACCTTGACTGGAACGACTAACATCATCACCTCAGGAGGGATTTTGGTTGGTAGCCTGGTTGGTAATAATCTCTCAACCATTACTGGCGGCACGCTTGCGGGTGCCAACACCAAGGACTTGCTCATTATGCAAAACAATACCCTGGGCGGTCTGACGATTTCCTCTGGTATAGGCAACAACACGGGTGCCACCGCATTGGTTAAGTCCGGTGCCGGCCGCCTGACTCTCTCCGGCTCAAACACTTTCACCGGTGGCCTAGTTATTAATGCGGGAACGGTCGCGCTGGGTAATACCGGAGCTCTTTTCAGTACCGCAGGGTCGGAAAATAATGTTACTTTCGGTAGCGGTAGTACGGGTATATTGGCTATGAACGGAACGAGTTTGGTTATCCGTAGCCTTAATAGCAACGCCAGCAATGCGGGCACAACCTTCGTCGAAAATGGAAATGCCACTCCTGCCACCCTCACAATCGGAAACTTGGCTAATGCTGTCAGCTCCTATTATGGAGTGATCCGAGATGGTACGGGTGGTGGTGCGCTCACAATTACCAAGGTGGGCACCGGTGCTCTCAACATCGGCACTTCCAATACCTATACCGGCGGCACTAATCTCAACGGTGCCACCTCCTTCACTTTTAGACCTGGCATGTTCGGAGCGGGAACCATCACCGTGAATGCTAACACTACGATGGATGTCGATTATGGTGCTTTTTCAACCTATACAAATGCGCTGCATGTGACGGGTGGAGTGACTCTAACAACGACTGGCAGTACCCAATACTTTGGCCAGACATTCACCGGTGCAGTTAGCGGCAGCGGCACCATTAAAACCGCCGGCTCAGGCAATGACGCAAATAGCCGAGAAAAATTAGGACTCACGAGTGCTTCCAATACCTTCACCGGGACTCTGTTGAACGAGGGAGGCAGCGCAATCATCAATGTTAACAGCCTCGGGGATGGCGGGAAAATTCAGCTAAAAGCAGGAACCGGCGGATTCCAACTGGGAGCTGGCACGGCGACTTCGCTTCTTTTCAATACCCGCCAGGTCGAGTTGTTTGGCTCCTCTGCGATCCGTAACGATAACGCCAGCGCAGCGATCACATTCACGGTCAATACCACTCTGGCTTACAACGGCGCGGGTGTCCGAACGCTGTCGCTCGAGGGCAGCAACACGGGCAATAACGCCTTCAACGGTAGCATCGGCAATAACGGCGCCGACGCGGTCACCGTCACCAAGGCCGGCACCGGTAGGTGGACTCTCTCTGGTGCCAATACCTACACCGGCGCCACCGGCGTTAGCGCGGGAACGCTGGAAGTCACCAGCATCGCCAACGGAGGTAGTGCCAGCAGCATCGGAGCTTCCTCCAATGCAGCAGGTAACCTCATCCTCAACGGCGGCACACTCCGTTACACGGGTGGAGCGGTCAGCACGGATCGTCTCTTCTCCCTGCAGGCTAGCACTACCCTAGATGCCTCCGGCACCGGCGCTGTGAATTTCACCAACACCGCCAGCATAGGATACAATGGTGGAACAGCGGCCAAGACTCTGACGCTCACTGGCGCCAGCACAGGCAATAACACTATCTCTGCGGTGATCGGCGACAATACTGGTGCCACCTCACTGGTGAAAAACGGCATCGGCACCTGGATTCTCGGCGGAGCCAGCAACAGCTTCACGGGAACCACTACCCTCAACACGGGCAAGCTGGTTCTCGACTACGCGGCCAGCAATACCACCAAACTCGCCAACGGTGCCGCCCTCACGCTCGGTGGAGGCACGGTTGAACTCTCCGGCGGAAGTCATACCGAAGTGGTTGCTTCCACGACTCTTACAAACAACACCGGCACTATAATCGCGCAAACCAACAGCGGGTCTTCCGTGATACAGTTGGGCACAATCAATCGTTCCAATGGTGGTAGCACCCTGAGTTTCTCGGCGGACAACATCGCAACCACTAATAACACGAACACGAATGAAATCCTCGGACCTGGCTATACGGTCGGCAGTCACTGGGCGGTGAATAGCACCAATCTTGCCAACGGCTCGATCGTAGCGCTGAGTTCCTACACGACCACCGTGCCCACCATCACCGGTGTCAATACGGCGAATTACCAGCTCACCGGCAGTCAGAATCAGACTGGAACTACGGTTGGGAACACGCTCAGAATTGTCAATAGCGCTGCCGACGACGTCCTCAATCTGAACACCTTTAACTTTGATTTGAACTCAACCAATGGCGTCATGGCCGCGATGCTCTATGCGGGTGGTTCCAACAATAGCTACACGATCAACGGTTCGGGTGCCATCAAAGCTGCCACGGGCAATAATCATCTCGGCGTCAATGTATTCACGGGAACCCTGGCGGTGAATGCCTTGCTGAATTCAGGTAGTGCTAATACGACGAAATGGGGGGCTGGCACCCTAGTCATCGGAAGCAACAATTCAGGCCTCAGTGGAGCCCACTACGTTCAGGAAGGAACGCTCCGCCTCGCGAACAATGGTGCCACAGGAACCACCGCTGGCGGAATTGTCGTTTCTAATGGAGCCACCTTGGAACTCTCCAACGGTGTAGCTATCGGAGCCGAGGCCTTGACTATTTCTGGCTACGGCATTTCCAGCGCTGGTGCCCTACGAAATCTTGCCGGTAACAACTCTAGCTATGCTGGAGCTATTACGCTGAATACCGCCACGTCAGCGGGCGGTGCCCGCATTAACTCCGATAGCACCGGAACTCTTACCCTCACGGGTGGCGTCGTGACATCACTCTTCAACGACGTCACCTTCGGCGGCGCGGGTAACACCACCGTCTCCACTGCCGTCATCAGCGGTGCGGGCGGCCTTATCAAGGATGGCGCTGGCACCACAACGCTGACGGCGGCCAACACCTACACTGGCGCGACCCGCGTTTCAAACGGTATTCTGTCCATTGGCACGATTGCCACGCCTACCGGCTCGATCAACAGCAGCGCGTTGACAATCGATGGCGGTAATTTCCGCAATAACTCCGCAACGAATTACACAGGCGCCCTCACTTTCACCAGCGGCACCATCAGCGGCACGAACTGGGGAGGTTCACTGAGTAATCTGACCATCGGCACGAACCAGACCATTTCTCCTGGAAATAGTCCCGGCACAGCAACTCTCGGGGCTCAAACATGGGCTGCTGGCGGAAGTTATGTATGGGAAATTAATAATGTGAGCGGCACTGCAGGGCTTGATCCAGGTTGGGATCTTATCAATGGTAGTGCAGCGCTTACCATCACAGCGGCGTCTGGTGGTAATGAGTTTAGCATTGATGTGATGTCCCTCACTCTAGCAAACGCAGCAGGCACGCTCACGGGCTTTAATGATGCAACCAATTACAATTGGTTGATTGCAGATTTTCTGTCTATCAGTGGCTTCGATACATCAGACTTCATTGTCGATACTACACAGTTCGCGGTTCACAACAGCTTCACAGGCAGCTTCGGAGTGGCTCTCGGAGATAGTCCAGGAATCGGAGGAGACAATAGCCAAATTTGGCTGACCTACACCGCCATCCCCGAGCCAAAAACCGCCTTCTTAGGAGTTCTTGGTGTGCTGTTGATTTTGCGCAGACGTAGGTAGAACTTTCTAGCTATAGATTGTTAGAATTTCGCTGATAGCAAAAGATTGTGTAGCCTCCCGATTTTGAAGTAGTAACAGAAGTGGAGGTAGTCTGAAGTATGTTGGTATCCTGAAAGTTAGGCAGTATTTCGGTAGATAAAAGTATGCCGCCTGGACGAAGCATGCGGGCTGCGTTGTATAGGGCTAAACTCTGCTCAAAAGAATTATAATAGCAGAGTATATTTGTCGCAATTAGTAGATCGAATTGCTCATTCACTGAAAGCGGCAACCGCTGGTAAACTATATTGAGATCAACGGAATACATTCTCGCGGGCCATTCTGGGTGCACCTGTATCGTTCGAGTAGTTACATCGCCGAAATCCCGCTGGGATAAAGAATTCACACTTTTTCCTATCTGGTCCCCACACTGTTTCCAGAAGTTGACTGCTTCCGGCGACCAGTCCCACGAGGCATCGTGCACTAGATGTATGATATAAGGCTGATTCTCTCGAGCCCTCCGAACTGCGCGCTTTAAGTGTTGATTGACTCGGGGGCTTACGTCGAAAGTGCTTATTCTGAGATCCTCCTTGTTAGCTAGGTTCAGCTTCAGCAGCGTATCCATCAAGATAAATGGTTGCGTGCTCTGAGGTGGATGCAAATCGTAGCCTCCGTATTTGTCGATGAGATCCAGGCCAGGACCGATAACACCTACGCGACGAACGGAGCCTTTTCCTAGCAACTTGTCATTATGAAGATTCTGCAGTGCTTGCGCCAGAGCGTAATCAACAAGAACTGATGTATCTGTTGAAAGGCCACGGGTTTGATAAAGATTCGCGAGGGAGATTGATATGTCTGACGGGCTTGTCGCCCTTGCCGAGGAAACCTTTTTGGCATAGGCGTGCTCCTGATTTAGATATCGAACTAAATTGTCAAATAGGCATTGTGCTAACTTTTGTTGATCTTCTTGCGGTTTAGTTGCGCTTCCTGCAATTCCCTTGGCCACATCCAACATAATCAACCGACGTTCGTCTTCTCCAGGAACTGAGAGAGCTTGCGCAAGGTCGATGGAACGTGCTGTAATCGCATCACTAATTTTGCGATCCGCAGCCTCCTCGCTACCGAGTTGATGAATCAGGCTCGCCCTATAAAGGTCAGTGATTTGCGGTATTTTTGTAAAACTAGTTCCATTGAGCAGGAGATTGGCGAGTGAGTCTTCCTCACCTTTTGCGACCCGAGTCCGTATTTTTGCGTCACGCTGCGCAATCCAGGTGGGCCATGTGATAGCGAGATCTTCGTGAGATAAACTACTCAATTCGCTCGGGGTATCCTTGTGAGCATCCATCATGCCCTTAACTTCCACCAGAGAGATATATTGCGGCGTTGGTTTTTTTACTGCCGGCACAGAACGAAACAATGTTGGAATTATTAGAACCGCTACAATTGCTACCGCAAGTGCTCCTAAAATTATTATGCGTTTCGTATTAGAGATACTTAGAGGGTCGACAGATGACGATCTAATATCGGGAATTCGCTTTTTCATTGAAAAAAGAAAATAGTTTGAACTACCTCGTATTGGAAGGGCTAAAAGCAGAGCGAACGCCAAGCGAGTGTTAACGAGTTATTCAATTAAGGCGAAACTGTAATGGCTGGGTTGCCTCGTTGCGGCTCGGTTGCGGATGCGCCGCGCGGTGTTTCGGTCTTACGGTAAGTCCGAACCACCGACCCCCGATTGACTCCGCTTCGCTCCGTCCAAGCCATTACGGCTTCGCCATTTATAAATAGCTCGTTATCACTCGCTCTGCTTTCCCGAGCCCCGATCTTGTACTGCATAGGGTTACAGTTTGCTTCTGAAATATAACTTCCAAATACACATGGAATAACCAGCATCCTGCAATTGCCTTCTGACCGAAGGTCTGCCCAAACCCTAAACCCAAAAAACCTTTAGCTAAAAACCTAGCAAAAGGACTCTGCTGTAACTTTCTTACTCAACAAATTTCTAGCAAATAAAAAGATCATGACGAAATCTTTTGATTTCTATTTTCAGACCTTCAGACCTTCGACTTTGAGGCTTCCCTAACTTTTCATGAAAACCCATTTCATCAGATTCTCTAACACACTCCTTGCTCTAACAGGAAGTGTGATTCTAACAGCGCAGTTAGCGCACGGGGCAACGCTTTACTGGGACTCCGATACTGCTACCTTAGGAATTCAGGAATCCGGCGGCACATTCACCTGGGCTCCGGGTGACCTAAAATTCTGGGATGGTGTTGCCGACGTCGCCACCACGAACGATATCACCACTGACATCGCTCGGTTTGGAAATGGTGGCACCTTGGCTAGCGTTGCAACGATCAATCTAAGTAGCCAGAGTATCAACGGTCTCATCTTCGGGGCCACCACCACTAACGGCTACACACTAACGGCTAGTGTTGTTAGCCAAATACTCACTCTTGGCAATGGCGGCATCGTAATCAACTCCGGTGCTCAAGCAACCACCGTGGGCAGCGCCAACCTCAGTCTCACCCTCGGAGCCGCACAGTCGTGGACGAACAATTCCGGAACTCTCTTCACAGTGGCTGGTGCTGTAACTAATGGCGGCAACTTGCTCACCATCGGCGGCACGGGCAATACCACCGTCTCTGGTGTCATCAGTGGGGCTGAAGGGCTAACCAAGGAAGGGGCGGGCACCTTGATCCTCTCGAACGCCGCCAACACTTACTCTGGCGTCACCAACATCAATGGTGGCATCCTTCAGGTCGCAGCCCTTGGCAATGGCTCTGCCAATAGCAGCATCGGCAATACAGGGAGCACATCTGCCAGTAAACTCGTCATCAACGGCGGCACGCTGCGATTCGCAGGCACGGCAGCGACTTCCACCGACCGCCTCTTCACCATCGGCACCGGCGGCGCCACACTGGACGCCTCTGGAACGACCAGCGGTGCGATGAACTTCACAAACACCGGCAGCCTTGCCTTTAGCAGCGTAGCGCCAACCTCGTTGACCTTGACCGGCACGGGCGTCACCAATGCAACGGGCACCCTAGCGTCGGTCATCGGCGACAGCGGCACTGGGGCAAACATCACCTCGCTGACCAAAAGCAACACCGGCACCTGGTCCCTTACCGGAGCCAACACCTACACTGGCGCGACGAACATCAACGCGGGCACGCTCATCCTCAGCGGCGCTTCGGGTGCTCTTGCGTCTACAGAAATCAATCTCAAACGCGGCACTCTGTTGACAACTACCTCTAACAGCATCTTGACTCTGAGTAACACGGCCGCTGCCAATTCCGGAGCTCGCATCAGCGATTCGGCGACCATCGCCATCAATGGGAGCTCCGCCTTGAACTTTAGCAACACCGCCGGTGCCGCCAATTACTCCGAAACCATCGGCACCCTGTCGCTGCAATCCGGTTTCCTCACCTACACCGGCAGCCAAGCAGCAGCATCTCAAACATCCAATCTGCTCTTCACCAACCTGACCCGCACCGGTGCTTCCAATACTTCCGCCGTGAACTTCGCGGGCACGGGTCTTGGAGCGGTGGATGGGCGGAATACGATCAAGTTTACGAACGGAGTCACTGATGCCACAGACCTCGGCCCGTGGGCTGTGGTCAATGGCGCCGACTTCGCAAGCTACAGCACGGCAAACGGCATTGTTGCAGCCACCTCATCCGTGCTTGCCACCAACTCGAATTCGTCAACGACCAACTTCAACACCACTGCTGGCAGCATTACGTTTGACGCGGCACTGAATCCCATGCTCAAAACCCTCCTGGTCACCGGTGGCACGGCACGCAACACAGCCCTCAACAGCAATATCGTTTCCTTGGGTGGTATTTCCAGCACCGGCGCGACCCACATCATCAACGGCAACGGCGCGTTGCAGGCGCTCAACGCGGGCGACGCGCTCTATCTCAATGTCGGCGCCAACATCTTGCAGATCGACTCGGTGATTCAAAACGTCGGCAATGGCAATACGGCCACCACGCTGGTCAAATCTGGCAACGGCACGCTCGTGCTCAACGGCAACAACACCTTTTCCGGCGGATTGATCTTCAATTCCGGTACACTTACCCTGAACAATACCCAGAGTTTCTCTGGCGGGTTGACGATCAACGGGGGAGGCACGGTGAATGTTGGGGCTCCTGCGGATCCCTTCGGCGCCATCGGCAGCCCAGTCACGGTGAATTCCACGATTGCTCTTACTAATGGCGCCAGCGGGGTCGCGACCTTCAATCGCCCCTTCATCATCAACAACGGCGCGATGATCAACATGACCAACGGCAACAGTGGCTGGAACTTCACCGGAGCCGTCAGCGGCACCGGTGGTTTTTCTCCCCAGGACGCCGGCCGTGTGGTCGCCCTGAACAGTAATCTCAACACCTTCACCGGCCCGATCAGCATGAGGGTTGCCGGGTCATCCGTCTCGGTAAACAGCTTGGCCGATTCCCCGGGCGCAGGGGCCATCATTCTTTCCAATGATACCGCAACTGGCGCCACCTTCACCTACGGCAGCTCCGCTTTACTGCCAATCGTTCTCAACAACCGCCAGTTTGTGAAGTCAAACGGCGTCAATAGCACCTTCAGCATCCAAAACACCAACGCTTCCGCCGCCCATACCCTCACGATCAACACCGATCTATTGCTCACTGGCGCCGGCACTTTCGGCCTGACGCTGGGCGGCACCAACAGCGGTATCAACACCTTCGCCGGCAAGATTGGTAACGCTCCATCTGGCGCGACCAGTGTTACGGTCGGTAGTAACTGGGCTCTCAACGGAGCCAACACTTACACCGGCACGACCTCGTTGTCTGGTGGTAATGTGTATTTCAACTCAATCAAAAACTACGGTGTCGCCAGTTCTTTCGGTGCGGCGTCTAGTGGCAACATCAGTCTCCCCGCCAGTGTGTTCAGTCTCATTTATACGGGTACTGGCGACACGACGAACCGCACGATCCTTATACCGGGAGATGTCTCTCAAAGGAATAGTGGTAGCGGGATCTATAATGATGGCACGGGGGCGCTGATCCTTACCGCAAGCACGTTCAACATTCAGGGCGGAGGCGGCAACGGCGGCACCACCATTATCAATCTGGGTGGCACGTATACTGGAAGCGCCAACCAGATTGGCACTTTTCAAAATATCAACAGTGGTGCTGCTACCCGCCTTACCAAGACTGGCATCGGCACATGGGCTCTAACCGGCGGCGGCACCTACACCGCCGGCACCACTGTGGATCGAGGCACTCTGTTGTGGAGTGGGGCCAACAATCTGCCGACCACTGGCACGCTAACCGTGAACGCGGGTGGTACTTTCAGCCTCGCCGACGGCACGGTGCGCAACACCATCGCCACCGGCTTGACTCTCGCAACCGGCTCCGTGCTGAACTTCGACTGGAGCAGTGCCGGCACGGTGGACAACCTCGCTCCCACAGCTGCTGTTGCCCCTGCCGCGGGCGCTACCATCGGCATTATCATCAATCCCATCGGCACGCCGACAGGGGGAGGGAATCTTCTTACCGGCATCGCTGGTTCGACCCTGAACAACCCGAACTACTTCCTAGCCAACAACACCAACTTCACGGCCAACATAACCAAGCCCGGTGCTGGAGCGGGTTCCGTTTCCATCGGAACCTACGCCTCCGCCACGGCGCTCACGGATGCCTACTGGAGGGGTGGGCTCACCAATGCTGTTGGTGCCATGGCTTATTCGAACGGCGGCACCACTAATACCAGTAGTAACTGGTTCTCGTCTGCTGCAGGTGCGTCAGCGGCTGGCGTTGTTCCCGGCGGAAGCGCCGTCAACGTCATCTTCGGTGCAACAGGAGGTAGCAATCAATCCGCCGTCACCACGGGCGCGGACATGAACTTGGGCAGTATCACGTTCAACGACACGGCGGCTGTTACCATCTCGGGCGGCAATTTCATCACCCTGAACAACACCTCCTCCACGGCGGCCTCCACGAGCGCCGCGCTGGCGGCAGTGACACCTGGTAGTGCCATCTCGGTCACCCAGTATGCCAACGCGTTCAACACCATCAGCGCGAACCTTAACCTCGCTGCGAATCAGACATGGAATGTCGCCGGCAACAAGACCCTCACTGTCAGCGGCGTGGTCAATGGCAATGGCTTCGGCTTGGCGAAGGCTGATTCCGGCACCCTGATCCTCACCGGAGCCAACACCTACACGGGCACGACGACCATCAGCGGCGGCACCCTGCAAATCGGCGGCGGGGTCGCTTCCACCACCGGCTCGCTGTCCCCGCTCAGCGCCATCATGAACAATGGCACGCTAGTCTTCAACCGCACCAACAGCATGACCCAAGGTGCTGACTTTGCCTCAACGATCAGTGGTAGTGGCGGGATCGTCCAGTTGAACACCACCAGCCTGGTCTTTAACGGCACCAACAGCTACACGGGTAGCACCGTCATCAACAGTGGCACGGTGCAATTCGTCACCAACACTTCCCTCTATAACAACAACTCCGCAAACTGGACCGCCGCGAATATCAACGTCAAAGGGGGCGCCACGCTCGCCCTCAACGTGGATTCAGCAGGAACCAACGGCTTTTTCACCGCCGCCAACCTGAACACCCTACTCCCCAATATCCTGGCGGCCAACAACTCCGCGGAAGGCCTGCAGGCCGGCGCTATCCTTGCCCTTGACACCAGTATCGCCACCGGCTCGTCCCTCACGCTAAATACTGCTATTACCAATTCAACTGGCGCGAGCGGTGGCATGATCACACTGAATAAACTGGGCACAGGCACCGTGGCTCTGACTCAGACCAACACTTACACCGGCCCGACCAACATCGCCGGCGGCATTCTGCAAATCAGTGGTGCAGGCAGCCTCGGCTCCGGCAACTACGCGGGCAATATTCTGAACAACGGCTTCTTCTTGCAATACAGCAGCAGCGCCAACCAAGCCCTCTCGGGCATCATCACCGGCAGCGGCGGACTCATCAAGGATACCTCGGCCAGCAGCAATCTGACTCTTTCCGCCGCAAACCTCTTCAGCGGTAGCACCACGGTTAAGGCCGGCACGCTAACTCTGACCAATGCCTTGGCACTCCAGAATAGCGCACTCGATACCACCGGCGCTGGCACTGTCACCCTCAGCGGCGTGAGCACGCCAACCTTTGGCGGCCTCAGCGGCGCGTTGGGAAATCTGAGCACTGTCATCGCCTCTGGCTACGCTGGCATCACCAATCTTACCCTCAACCCATCCGTCACGCAGACCTACGCTGGCGAAGTCGCCAACAACGCGGGGAACCTGTCCCTCACCAAGACTGGCGCGGGCACGCAGATTCTCCAAGGTAGCAACACCTACGCTGGCGCGACAAATATCATCGCCGGCACGCTGACCCTGAGCGGCGCGGCTGGCTCCATCGCTTCCACCGCGATCAACCTCACAGGCGGCGGTCTGACTCTCGATAACACCACCAATCTGGGAACTCGCGTGGCCAACACGGCGGATATCAACGTCAACGCAAGCTCGGCTCTTAACTTCACCCACGGTGCCGTGGTCTCCACCGCTTACGCTGAGACCATCGACACGCTAACGCTGGCGGCTGGCACGCTCACTTATACCGGCACCCAGGCGAACGCCACGGGGGGAACTTCTATCGTCACCTTCAATAATCCTCTGGTTCAAAGCGGCACGGGGACTGTGAACTTCACGGGCACCGGACTCGGAACGAACAGTAGAAACCGGATTCTGTTCACCGGCCAATCTGTGGCCGACTTGGGCCCGTGGGCCGTTGTCAACAGTGCTGACTTCGCCACCTATGATGCGACAGAGGGTGTCAAGGCGCTGACGAGCACTGCGCTCGCGGTGGGTTCGAACAGTTCGACCACGAACTTCAGCACCACCGGAACCGGGGTCACGCTCACCGCTTCGGGAAATCCTTCGTTAAAGACCCTCTTCATCAGTGGTGCAACAGTCAACACCACCGCCATCGCCGGCAATACCGTCTCCGTCGGTGGTATTTCCAGCACGGGTGCCACCCACGTCATCAGCGGCACCGGCGCGGTGCAGGCGCTCACAGCGGGCGATGCGCTCTACATTAATGTCGGAGCCAACGCTTTGACCTTCAGCTCAGTGATTCAAAACGTCGGTGCGGGCGCAACGGCCACTGCGCTCGTCAAATCTGGCTCTGGCACGCTCACCATCCCGACCCTCCCAACTTACACCGGCGCCACGGTCATCAATGGCGGCACACTGGACGTGAGCGGTCAGGGCACGTCTCCCCTCAGCACCTCGTCCGGCGTGACATTCGCAGGTAACTCCACATTCATCTATCTAGTAGGTTCAACCATGCCAGCGATGACCGTCAACGTAGGCGTTACTGCACAAGTCAACAACACTTCCAGTGGTGGCATCTTCACACATATCATACCAAGCGTCTCAGGTGCTGGCACATTTAGTTTCGATAATCCTGGTGGATCTGGACAGAACAAGATCCTCGCCATTAACGACCTATCATCTTTCACTGGCGTGTTGCAGCTTCAACTTACGGGTGCTTCCCAGATCCTCAGGGTGAACAACCTGAACGATACTGTTGCAAACAATATCCGTTTTGCAGGCGTCGCCCCTGGCGCTGGCAATCCCAACCAGTTTAATTACGCTGGCAGTGCGGGACTGACTTTGACCAACCGTGCGTTCGAAATGGCCGGTGTGGCGCAGGGCAACCTCGCCATCAATAACAACGGTACCGCCAGCTCCGCCTTCATCATCAACTCCAACTTGGCCGTCACCGCCGCGGGTGCCAAGACCTTGCAATTCGGCGGCTCCAATACCACCGGCACTAGCACCTTCGCCGGCAATATCGCGGACGGCATCGGTGCCGTGATCAGCGTGAACAAGGCCGACGCCAATACCTGGACTCTCTCCGGCGCGAACACCTATACCGGCGTCACCACCCTCACCAGCGGCACGTTGATCGCCACTTCCATCACCAACGGCGGACTCGCCAGCAGCATCGGCGCTGCGTCGAACGCGGCTGCCAACATCGTCTTCAACGGCGGCACACTCCACTACACGGGCGGAGCAGTCAGCACCGACCGACTCTTCTCTGTTGGCACCAGCAGTGGCACCATCAATGCCTCCGGCACCGGAGCAATTAACTTCACCAACGCCGGCGCCATGGGCTTCAATGCCGCCACCGGAACCAGAACCCTGACCCTCACCGGTACCAACACCGGCGACAATACGATCGCCGCGGCGATCGGAGATAACTCAGGCGCGACCACCATTACTAAATCCGGTATCGGCAAGTGGGTGCTCAGTGGAGCCAACACGGTGACCGGCGCTACAAACATTTCGGGCGGCGGCACCACCGTTTTCGACTTCTCGGCCCAAAACAACGCGAAGATCGGTGCCTCAGGCGCGCTGAATCTGGGCAATGCCACGCTCACGACCTTGGGCGGCGGCACCGTGACCCTCACGGGCGGTTCGTTCGCGCAGTCGGTGGCATCAACTGCCCTTAATCCGGGCGGCACGTTCATCACTCGTTCCAGCGGCACCAGCGTCTTGAATTTAGGCACGATCACCTATGGCGCCGGTGGTAACCGGGGTGGTTCCCTTTTCCTATCTGCAGATAACATGGCCACCACCAATAACACGAATAACGCGGGCGGGATTCTAGGAGGCTGGGCTGTGGTGGGAGCTGACTGGGCAGTCAGTGCAGCGAGCGGCACGAACATTCCTATCACTGCCCTGTCCAGCTACACGGCATTGCCTACAGGGACTGCCGCTTCAGCTACGGTGAACTACTCGCTCACCGGAGGACAGAGTACATTCGCAGCTGGTGATATCACCGTCAACTCGTTAAAGATCATTGCCAGCGCGGACGGCCAAACCCTGGCGCTGGGATCGAAAAACCTGTTGCCCTCCACCACCGGCAATGCTTCCGGCATGATCTTTACGGCGGGTGGTAATGGTTATACCTACAACATTACGGGAACGGGTTCCATCAAGGCATCCAATGCCAACTCGGATAGTTTTTTCCACGTCAACGACGGAACACTGAACATAACGGCTCTCGCGGGGGCGGGCAGCGGTCTTTTGATCAAGGCGGGGGCTGGAACCCTCATTCTCGGTGCTAACAACGGCTATAGTGGAATCACCTATATCAATCAGGGTGCTCTGCGCCTGACCCACGCAAACGGCGCGGGTACTACTGCTGGCGCTATCGGCGTCCAGAACGGAGCCGCCTTAGAACTAGCCAACAGCGTCGTCATCGGCGCTAAAGCTTTGACCATCACTGGCGCAGGCGTTTCCGGCGGCGGTGCTCTGCGCAACATCGCCAGCAACACCTCCACCTATGCGGGAGCGATCACTCTTGGTACGGGCGGCGCGCGCATCAACTCCGACGCCAGCGGTGTCCTAACCCTCAGCGGTGGTGTTGTCACCTCTTTACAGAACAACGTCACCTTCGGCGGCGCGGGTAACACCACCGTCTCCACTGCCGTCATCAGCGGTGCGGGCGGCCTTATCAAGGATGGCGTTGGCACCACAACGCTGACGGCGGCCAACACCTACACGGGCGCGACCCGCGTTTCAAACGGTATTCTGTCCATTGGCACGCTTGCCACGCCTACTGGCTCGATCAACAGCAGCGCGGTGACGATCAATGGCGGTAATTTCCGCAATAACTCCGCAACGAATTACACAGGCGCCCTCACTTTCACCAGCGGCACCATCAGCGGCACGAACTGGGGAGGT
>Ga0315909_10004746_pt1 | contig 15889 bp, 22 predicted proteins | sample LakEriMetagenome_11_FD_203527 | JGI IMG/M metagenome (GOLD analysis project Ga0315909, IMG submission 203527) | Freshwater fungal communities from buoy surface, Lake Erie, Ohio, United States - Buoy 2 MA125 | ecosystem: Environmental > Aquatic > Freshwater > Lake | place: USA: Lake Erie, Ohio...
GTATCTTGGTTTATGTCAACAAATTTTACTTTTATTCTAACCCTGTCATTAACCAATACGGTATTAGTGGTCATTTGAACTCCAATTATAAAGATTTCTTATATAACAATAGTAGCTGTTATTAGCCTAATATAGATACTTCTGCAGACCCGCTAATTGATATAACTTGCGCTGATGATATTGCCATAATGTCTTTGTCTAAGACTTCCATGGTGATAGTCCCGGTTGGATCTACGTCTATACTTAAAACCCCTATAGTTGTATAGTTTGAATAATCTTCGTTGGCAGAAGTAAATATAGATATATTATTTAATACAATAGGATTTACTAGACTTGCTGCATGGATTATTAGGGTTCCAGAATAAGATATCCCTGCGTTATTATACGTAAAGTTACTTTGATTGTATAACATAAATACTCCAAAAAGTGGGTTTACGTTAGCTAATAGTAATGACTATTCCCATTCTAGCCCAGCATCTTTTCTTAGGTTTGGCATCCATATCCTAGATTCACCCTCAACTGGGATAGGGCTACCATTGTCCGGTGTGCCGTAACTAATAGCAGCTAGGTAGGCAATTCTTTTACCTCTTGTAACTGGATATACCTCATGGGTTCCAATGTAATTTGTAGGATATATAGCTACAGTGCCAGCTTTTGGTTTATGGGTATAATTTGCGTGCTTGAAAAAAATGTCACCACCAATAAAATTTGTTCCATCTAATTCTTCTTCTGATTCCACTCCATCGTTAAGATATATATTTATACTTACTTTACTATGTTTTGGATATTCATTTTTTGGCGGCTTACCGTATTCATATGGTATTTGATCATCACAATGCTGACCTATAGATTGACCATTGGAATACGTAGCTATATGACCTGGGCTTCTCCACCAGCAAACGGTTGATGCCTCGGTGTATATTTTACAGTATTCAACCAACGACTTATATACTAAATCTTCTAAATTATAAATCAACTGTTGTTGCTCTTCTGTTGGTTTTCTATCTGAAAGCTTACATAGTGGATCTACAAATCTTTCTGGAGCCATAGATACTGAATCTAGATCAAACTTAAAACCAGTTCTATTTATAGCGTAACGTTTTCCATCTTCTTCTATGTAAGTAAAAGTATCTTCCTCTTGCTTTTTAAGCCAATTAATATAATCAAATAAAAACTTTTGATCTATTTCAAAGGCGTCTTCTGCTATGGCAAGACCTGATCCTAAATCTTTTAATATTATCTTTTTATTAAACATATTTAATAGTTTGACTTTGTGACGTAGTATTGTTCTGAAGATTCGGTATACCCATTTTCTTTCAAATGTTTTCTGTAGTCAGAAAGTATATTGGGCATATAAATATTAGTAGCGTGCTTTGATAGTTCTGGCTCTTTAATTGGATCTACAACGTTTTCATTTACTTCTGGATTCGGTGTTCCTTGACTATACCAACCTAAATATGTAAACCTAACACCCTCTCCCACAGCTTTAACTTCGTGAGCTGCCATATAATTTGATGGGAAAAACATAATGTCACCTTTTTTAGGTTTATATTCAATATCTAAATAATTAAAATAATGATGACCTTTTGTAAAGTTTCTTTCATTTAATTCATCTTCTCTATCTACAGAATCATTTAAATACATAATTACACTGACAGTATTTCTTGTGGCCAATTGGTTATTTGGAACCAGTATTCCATAAATATAATCTGCGCTTACATCTGAATGACTACCTAAGTGAACACCTTTTTCATATGACACAATATGACTCTTAACTTTCCACCAAACACATTTAAAAGCTAGAGGAAAGAAATCAAAATATTTTAATAAATACTTATCTTTTGTTTCCTCAAGAAAAGACAATAGTTTTATAACGTCTGGTCTTTGATCTCTGTGAATGGCAGATGCTCTACCCGGCATGTTATCTACGCTGTGTTTATGAAAAAAGTATCCGCTTTTATTTACATAGATTTCTTCATTTGTTTCTGGGTCTATAGTCAAAGAATACATAGCATCGCGTTCTTTTTTGACTGCTTCTTTAGCTATATCATATGCGTAATTAAAATCTACATCAAAAGCATTATTGAATAAAACTACTCCGCCACCTAAGTGTTCGCCTCTTGAATTATTATTAATCATTATAGTTCCTCTTGTGTATTAGCACTATTAAACATTCTAGCAGTGGGTTGCAATAGTCTGTCTAATGTTTCTTTGCTTGAATCTTTATGTTTATCATAAATATGCTTTTTATACTCTTCAACTATTTCTGGCATCCAGACTTGACCTTGTTTTCCAACTGAAATGTTTCCATTTTGTATAGTTATTCCTCTTTCTATCTGACGAGAACCTTGTGAATAATATCCAACATAAGCATATCTATTGCCATGGAAACATTGCTTCACTTCATGAGTTGCTAAATAATTTGATGGAAAAATTAATAGGTCTCCAGCCTTTGGACTGTACTCTAAGTCTAAATAAGGAAATTCTATTTCTCCACCAACATATTCATTTTTATTTATATCGTGAGCCGATTTAACAGAACTATTAAAATACATTATTGAACTGACTACACTTCTTGTGGCGATTTGTAGATCTGGTTCAAAACCTGGCTGGTAGTTAACATCATTATCATTATGTAGTCCCATGCCACTTGATGGTCCATATGCCAAAATGTGCCCCTGTATTCTCCACCATAGATTAGGTAATACCATCGGATATTCTTCTATGTACTGAAGTAAGCATTGTCTAAATGCTAGCTCGCAGTCTGCAAAAAAGTTTTCAATATCAGGGTTAGTATTTTCATCTAAAAAATTCATTATGTGACTTGAACTTTTTTCTATATCTTCTACTGCGTATCTGTGTCCGCTTCTATTAATTGCATATAGCTGTTTTCCGTCTGAATCTTTAATTATAGTGTAGTCTTCTTGTACGGCTTTTTGTTTTAACAATTTAATAAACGGAATCACATAATCATGTTCATCCATAGAAATAACATTCTCAAATAATAAAATTCCATTTGCTAGTTTTTTGGGAACAATTTTGTTTAACATAAATTAAATTACATGTGGCTCTGTTCCACATGGTCCTTCTGGCAAAGATTCGTCTATTGTTTTCTCTTCCAAACTTTTATCGATTTCAACTGAATCGTGAGAGATGCTATACTGAGCAACTTCTCTACCTTGATAAATTGGATTCCAGCCAATTTCAACATTATTCTTTTCTGGATTAGAATATATCGAATACTCTGATTTGCAATATTTTTCATAGTCATCATAAATACTATTTAACCAGACTGGAGGACACCATTGATTGCTGTTTTCTGGTTCAACGATAACAATATTTGCATTCTTGTCATCGGCGCCTTGACCAAAGAATGTTAAGTAACTATACCTAACACCTTTGCCCATTTTTTCAACATCGTGTGCTGCGAGGTAATTTGTTGGAAAAAAGATTACATCGCCCTTCTTTGGCTTATAAGAAATTCCTAAATGAACGAAACGCAAATTACCATTGGTAAAATTTTTTCCATTTAATTCTTCCTCAGAATCAACATGATCATTTAAATATACTAATGCCCCACAAGTCTGCCTAGAGGCAACCATCCCCTTTGGCATGTACCTAACTCCATTGGTTACTTTGTAGTTAGTATCATTATCAGCGTGACAACCTAATCTTCCTCCATCACCATATCTTAAAATGTGACCTCTTGTTTTCCACCATATACTTCCTATCATTAAAGGATAGTGATCAATATATTTTAAAAGACATTTATAAATTTGTTCTTCTATATGAAAAAAGAAATCAACTACTTCTTTAGGTGTGTCTTCTTTTATTGGATCCAATAATCTAACTGGAGCTGATGGCACATCTTCTAATCTATATCTAAATCCATCTTCGTTAACGCCCATTGTTACGCCGTCTACTTCAATATATGTCCATCTAGTCTGATGAGCTTCTTCTGCCTTACTATCTATATGGCTAAGAATTACATCTTGATTTATATCAAAAGCGTTTCTAAAAACCACTACTCCAGGACCAAGTATTTCACATTCAATATTTGCAATTTCTTGTATTGTTTGATCTGTAATTGTTGGAGTATCTGGAAAAGATTTTTTTTCTTTTTGCCAAAGGAATTCTGTTTTCATATTTTTATAACCCCAATACTTCTTCAATTGCTTCCATAATTGTCCAACCTGCTCCCATTACTCTTGGTTCTTTATCTAATGGTCCATCTTGCCAATTAAATCTAGTAATAAATAAACCTTGTGGACTTAATAAGAATTTTTCATAACTATGAGGTATTCTAGCTATAGCTTGTCCAACTAAGTTTTGCCCCTCACGTGCTGCATCGCTTCCATCGGCTGTTGTATCTGAGTACCCTCTTCTTTCTGGACCTTTTAAGAAAGTATAAAGTGGGTGTTCATTTTTACCATTAACTTCTATTTTTTGAGAAATAGGAAAAGTTACAAAGGGATAAGCTTCTTTAATAAATTTTTCTATCTCATGATTTTCTTTAGGTTCTTGTTTGCCAAACTGGTTGCATGGCACCCCGACAACACTGAATCCATTATCTTGATATTTTTGATGAATATACTGAAGCTCATATAAATACTTGCAAGTTCGAGCATAAGAAAATGTGACACTGCACTGGGGATCATATCCTAGTTTTGATGCTATATTTGTTACAAGTGTTAATTTGCCATTCATTGACTTCATGATGTCATAAGATCCGTCAATTGATAATAATTCAATGTCGTAAGCAGAATTATTCATATCTAACCAAATCTACTTTCATAGTAGCAAAATCACCTATTTTTAATACGCCATACAAATCACCCATGCCAAGGGGGTCATAAGATTCTATATCTAATTGTATTCTAGTTTTCATCGGAGTTTCTATGTCTGCAACATAGGTAGGCTTATATGGTGGAATGTTTAAATCTTTTAATACTACTGTTCCCTTTTCGTTAGAAACCGTAGCGGTTAGGATCTCGTCAATTTTTTCAACTACCATATCATAAGTCTCTTGACCAAGAGGATTTAAAACTGTAGCTTTCCATTTTGTTTTCATAGATATAATTATATCACATCATTCAAAATAAAATTTACCCATTGAAAGAGCGTGGGGTGGGTTATCTTTGTGCCAAACATTTATTCCTAGAATTGTTTTAGAGCCACTAATTATTGGAGTTGTATTATGTACAGTGTGTCCTCCATCGAATATGACCAACCTATTTGGTTTACAAGCTATTCTTTCTCTTTCTTCAATTGGAACAACAAGTGCATTAATATTATCATTTTCTAATGCGTCTGGTGTTCCATCTTTTATTACCGAAGGATGTATCTCTAGAAATCCTCCAACAACGTTTATATTAGTGTGAGGATAATAAACACAGCCGATTGTTGTGCCTTTAAAAATTTTTTTATCCCTATATAAAAATCCATCTTCATCAAAATGAATTCCTATATATTCACCTACATTATAGGTTCTAGTCCAATATTCAAAACCACATATATCGTCATGGTTTAATGGTAAATTATTTTCCCATATTTTTTGAACAATTTTTTTTCTGGTTGTATTTGCTGGACTTTTCCACCAGCCATCCCAAAACATAAATTTTCCAGTATATCCACCTGCACCTATTGATTCTGGAAAAAAATTTAAATCTGACTCTATTTCTAATAGCAGATTATTATCTTTAATAAAATCGTCTACTACAATCATACTCAATATTATACTACAATTTTATTGCGAATGTTGTTCCCATTACGGTGTAGTCGTGATAAATTATGGCATCTTCTAGTGCTTTTAGATTTTGATTTACTTCAAAATATGGAGAGTATTCTGCTCCTGCTTCATACAGAGAAGCTCCATCATTTGCGTGACCTATTACTAATACTCCTCTTGGAGTTAACATATTAAAATAAGAAACAACTAAACTTGGATCATGGATGATATCATATGTATTTATTGCTATGTAATCAAATGTTCCGGCTGTTCCAGCTTCTACTGATTGTCTTGAAACAACTTCATATTCCCATGTTTCTGATTCTTTTTTGCAAAAATTCTCAAACAAATCTAATTGATAACCGTTAACTAAAGTTAAAGAAGATTCATCATTTAACAATTTAGCTAAACCAGTATTCCATGCTGGGAATGTCATCAGGCATGAGGTTGGATTCTTTGTCAAAAAAGTCTGCTCATATGGAGCACCGCCATATGTTGAAGAAAAGTTTTTATTCCACTTAGTTGTTTCTGAACTAAACATATCAAAATACCACATTACAATATCAAAACCAACAGCTATTTTTCTTCTATCAATATTTAATCCATCTAAATATTCTTTTATAGTTGCAGTTCTATCTATCATATCTTGGGCATTTTCTACCTGATGATATTTAACTAGCTTTTCTATGTTTGAAAAATATGCCTGAGAATTATCCACGGTTAATCGCTCCTAATGCCAATTGTCTTAAATACCAAAATCTTCTAATGCTTGCTATTAAAGATATTCTTTGTGATCTTAGATATGATAAAGATGGTTCATCTCTGTATAGCTTTAAGCTTTCAACGCTTAGTCCAGTCCCAGAAGTTCTAACCGAGGAAACTTTTGCAATATCTCTTACCGAATTAACTAATTCATCTATAGTTATGGTTTCAATATTGTCTGGATTTAAACCAATGATATACATTAATAATGCTATGTTTTCTTCAATGTATTTAAGATCTTGTTCTGCGTTGTAGCTCATAAAATGTCCTCTTCATCAAATTCTTTATAAGTTATAATACTATTTTTAATAGATTCAGCATCCCACAGTACATAGCAGTCTACTTGCTTCCCATCTGCATACTGATAGGTCCCATCTTGGGGAATGTAGATAGGGGCCTGGCCTTCTGCAGACTGAGACTCTGAATCAAATGGAACAACTTCAGGCATATCAGCTGATTGATTTTAGTGCTTGAATTTGATTAAATAAAGATTCAAAACTTTGTTGAGTTTCTTCTGAAAGATCTGAAAATTCAGGCGAAAGATCATTAACTGATGTTGCATCCATGGCCATTTCTGGATTTAATCCTAAAAGCAAAGACAACGTATATATAGACTTTTCTAAATATGCTGTTGCTTTTGTTTTAATTGCTGTTTTTTCAAGATTACTGAGAGTCATTTTTTTTCCTTATTATAATAATTGTGATATTTTAGAATTTACAGTTTCAAGTTTATCTAAAGTATTTTGAATATCTTGTTTAGCTCTAAATTCTCCATCTACCTCTTCTGAAGAAGTAGGATCAAATGAAAAGTCATTAAGATTATAGGTTTCAGGATCATGTCCCAATAGGGTCAGTCTTTTATATAGATGAATCAAAAGATCCTTCTTCGCTGCATTGAGCGCTATTAATTTTTCTTCTTTTGATACCGACAAAAATGACATTTTTCCTCACTTAATATAAAGAATGTATGAATATATAGTAACTATTCTAATGGGCTATTTAACTTTAAAAGCCCTGAATTTGCTGGACCTATTCTTTCCCCTTTTTCATTTAGGCCAGTTCTTATTCCCTTCATCCATGTCCATGGTTCTTCCTTGTTCTTTTTCATCTTTGCGTCTCCGTACGCTTGACGAGCTACCATCAAAGAAGGTTTGTCCCAAATATTATCTACTTTAAATTCAACAGATTCAAGTAAATCACTTTTAAATATATTAAAAAACATGAACGGCATTCCAGCTGGAAAAGTAATTGGTTCACCTACTTTTTGTATTATCCAATTCATTTGGAATTCATCTGGCCACCAACTTGAAGGTATGACAGCCGACAATGGAGAAGCTCCTTCAATAAAATAATTAGGTGAACCACTTATCCATGTTTCATATCCGTCTTCTGTGCCAAAAGCCCAACCAACAGAAAACGAAACCATTCCAACAATACCACCATAAGCTAACTGTCTGCCTTTGTATTCTCCACCGCTTATTATAGTTGGAACTGAGTTTCCCCCATCCCACTGAACTACTACATCTTGTGGTAAGATTAGCTCCCAGCCATGAACATTGGCAGTGGTTACAGGAAGACATTGGTAGGCGTGCTTTTTATACGTATTGTCCATCCAATCTCTTTTTACTCTAGATTGAACAATCTCAGGTGGATTTTGATGGGTTTTAGTTAAGGTTACTTTTGTCATAAATCAGATAGATTCGTCTAATAATATTTCAATTGCTCTTTTAATATTTGCTAAAGCTTGTTCTGAATTAGTCTTTCTTTCTCCGGCATTAAAAGCTAAATCTAATAGATCTGAATTGCAAAAACGAATCATTTTTGTTCCATCTCTACTGATTATTATTTTTTCAAAATTACCTTGAATTGGATCTTGATTATCTTGAATCATTTCATAAAACTCATGTTGCTCTATCCCAGCTTTTGGTTCCGGAGCTATACCTGTCAATTCACTAAATGGCAAATCTGTTTTGTACAATTTCTTCATATGTTCATACATATGCTTTGGGCTTGCGTTAGAATCTTTAAAGTCTCCGTATGCGTCATCGCAAAAATCTGTGCTTGGTACAGCTATAACTTCAAATCCAAGGTCTTTATACTCATCGTACAAATTTTGAATAGGTATATATTGTGCGGAATTAGCACATTCTCCAGTAACATTAACAATCATTGTTACTTTACCTTTATTTTTTGCTAGCATATTTTCGCCACCATCTAAAGATAGCAATGAAATATCGTATGCTGATTTTTTAAGTAGTTGAAAAAATGGTGTTTCATTTTTATTAGACATATTTTTTCCTATTTATGATTTTTATCATTATAGTCAAACATAGTAACTGCTGAATATTTTGTTCCATTTTCAACAGGCAGGGCTGCATGAGAATAAATATATGTTGATGGGAATAGCACTATGTCTCCAGCTTTAGGTTTTAAATTTATTCCTAAAAATGGAAAGTATAACTCCCCTCCTTCGTAGTCATCATTTAGATACATAATAGAAGATACTGTGCAAGTGTATGAAAATCCGTGGTCACTGTGTACATCGAAATGTTGACCTTCTCCATATCTAACGAAGTTAATTGCTTCCATATATTCCATTTTCATATTATACATAGATTCGTAATGTTCTAGACATACTCTTAGATTTGATTCGACGTCTTCGTAACAATTTTTAATATCTTCAATTTCTGGAGTTAAATATTGCCAATGACTTGGGTGCATCTTTAAGTCAACACAATCTCTGTACTCTGGCATTTTTTCATTGTAGCCAACAAGCGCTTCTGACCATTGAAACATTTTATTAGTGCTTTTTGCTAAAGCTGCTTCTAATCTTTCTGGAATATTTAAGTTTCTTGGTATTGCGTCTCTATACAAATAAATGCCAAATTTGGCGTTATCTTCAGGATTAGTGCATGAACCTACGTGAAAAAATTCCATTTTTTTCTCCAGCTAAAATTGTTTAATGATATACTATATCATACCCGATGTTGCAAATCAAGGATGTAGTGTATGGAAAAATCTTTAATCGAACCAGGACATTTTGGTAAATCAAAAGAAAATATTATAATTCAAGATAACTTTATTGAAATAGAAGACTTAAAGATTATACAAAATTTTCTTCCTACAATAAATGAATGGATGGACGCTGGGGAAAACACTTATGCTGAAGACGGCACATGTACGTATGATGCGTCTTATTGGCAGAATAGACAATGTAGTTATGATATTCTTTCTAGAATTAATTTAGATATCTATAATTTAATAGATAAATATATTTTAAAAATGAAGTATCTTTTAGAAGATTTTTTTAAAGTACAAGTATCAGTTAGACCACCAGTAATTATTAGATGGTTTCCAGGCCTAGAGCAACAACCACATGCTGATAAGCAATTAAATGATGGTTCGCCTAATCCATTTCCTACTTATGATTTAAATTCTCTTTTTTATTATAACGATGATTTTGAAGGTGGAGAATTATATTATCCACAACATGATTTGGTTGTTGAACCAAAGCCAGGTTTAGCGGTAGCGCATCCTGGAGATATAAATTATTTACACGGTGTTAAAAAGGTTATATCAGGAGAAAGATTTACTACTCCATCTTTTTATACTATAACAGATTTGTTAAAGTAAAAATTTGCCAGGTTTTTCTTGGAATAAATGCTTTAATTGTTTAGCGTCTGCTATAAATAATGGTGTTGTTGCCGCTAGATAAAGTATCCCCCAGATGCTATACTGCCAATTAAATATTAAATATATTACATAGCCAACCATTGTAAATAGATAGTCATACTTAGATACATGCAGTAGCCAGTCAACCTTATAATATGGTTTGAGCGCAAAGTACAGATTTACCGGAAAAGTTGCGGTAACAATAAACAAAAAGAATAAAGCTAATTGACCAATATTACTTTGATTGAAATCAACACACATTGCTACTAACACTAAAAATATTATTGAGTAATGATGTTGTATTACTGATTTAGTTAAATATTTTTTAACTTTAACAAGACACATCAGATCTACAGCCATGTAAGCCATAGCTATTGATCGTATTGCAATATTTGGATAATAGCCATTTGCTATATCAGTTAAATAATAGTATAACAATGTTATAAATGTTACAAAACAGCTTGCTGACTTGATTAGATTAGAACAGCTAAATGGTTCCTTGGGGTGGACTTCTTCATTGATTCTAAATATAGATAGAACTTTTTGATTATTATATAATGAATTTACAAAGAAACAGGTTGCAAAGAAATATAATACCGGGACAATATTAGCTGTTACAAATGGATTTACAAACATTTTAACGGCCTTTATTTATTTTTGTTCTTTTTTAATTCCTTGACTTCAGAAGATAATTCTTGAATAGCTTTAACCATCACTGGAATAAGTCTATGGTAAGCAGCGTATATTGTTTCCTCATCTCTACGATCAGTCAAACCAAATACCTCATGTGCATTAAACATATCTTCTACATCAGCTAATTCTTGAGCTATGAATCCAATATCTTTTTTACCTTGATTATCTCCGTCTCTTTCATTCCATTCAAAAGCGACAGGACGCAATTCCTCAACTACATTAAGACCAAATTCAAGATCTTCTATTTCAATCTTATCTCTCACGTCAGACTTAAATGCTGGTGGGAAAAATGGTGGGAAAAATGGCGGAAAGAAAGGTGGGAAAAATGGTGGAAAATATGGAGGAAAGTAAGGTGGGAAATAAGGAGGAAAATATGGCGGGAAAAAAGGACTATTGATAGTGTAGTTAATAGCTGTTCCTAGTGGAGCAACTGATGTATCAGTTACGGCTATAGCAACTTTATCTAGGTCTCCAGCGACTGCAGTGTTTTGAGTTGAAACCGTTCCAACAATAAATCCAGCACTAGTTATTGTGGTATTTGCGGTAGCTTTAGCTGTACCTGCGGCAATTGAGGGTTTCGCTCTTTTTCTTTTAGATCCTGTTCCTGCATCCGGTGTCTGATTATTTGCAACCATATTATGCGCTCAAGTCTCCTAATGCAACCCATGTGTTTGCAGCTCTCTTAATAAGTGTAGCAGAAGACCAAGTTGTACGCAACTTAAGTCCAGGTGTAGCGTTGATTGTTACACCGCTGTTTGGAGCAAGAGTTACCTGTCCTGCTCCAGTCTGGAGGATGGTAATTTGTGCTCCAACTGGATAAGCTACAGTATTGTCTGCTGGAACTGTTAAAGTAACTGCCGATGCGTTGGCCAATTCAACCAACTTATCTTTATCTCCTATTACTAAAGTATAAGAAGTCGCTGTTTGAGCGTTGGTTACAACGTTGGTTATGATTCTTTGATATGTTGTTCCATCATTAGTGAATTCCCACCAATCCTCGGTTTCATTCCAGCGCATAGCAACTGTTGCAGAAGAGCCTCTTAATACTTCAACCCCAGCATTTTCTGTTGGTGACCCAGTTGTTACGTCACTGTTTAAAGTTATCAGATTGTCTGCAATGCTCAATGTAGTAGTGTTTACTGTAGTAGTTGTTCCGCTAACAGTTAAGTTTCCTGAAACAGTTAGGTTGCCAGCTACAGTTGGATTAGATGTATTGACCCATGCAGATCCATTATAAGCTAATAATTGGTTAATTTCAGCTGACGTTATTGTTACGTCGGACAAATCTGTTAAGCCATTTATTTCAGCTATTGAAGCGTTAACCCAGGCTGAACCATTGTATTTTATAAACTGACCATTGCTGGCTGAAGTAATTGTAACATCTGAAAGGTCTGCGATTCCTAAAGTCTCAGCTAAATTAAACCATTCAAGTCCAGTTGTTGTAGCAGAGTTTGCTCTTAGAGCTTGACCATTGGTTCCAACTGGTAAACGTTCAAATGTGTCTGCGGCACTTGCCGCTATCAGATCACCTTTGGCGTCAGCTAAAGTATGCAATACTGCACTAGTAAATGAAACGCTTGATGTTTCTTTTCCAGTTATTCTTCCATATGAATCAACTGTTAAATTACTAACAAAAGTTGTAGTTGCAGAACCAGAACTGTTTGATTGTGCAACTGTAGCTAGATCTATATCATCGGCATTAACTACGATTCTAGTAGATGATGCTGTTCCAACGTCTAGTTGATTTCCAGTCTTTGACATACCAGTTCCAGCTGTAATTGTTGCTGCTCCAGTAAATTGAGTCCAATCTAAATTATCTGTACCAAATACAATTGCGCCAGATGTTCCAGTGCCAATTGTTGTAAGAATAAAACCTTGGTTAGCATTATTAGTTCCAGATAATACAAATACTGCGTCACCAGGTTTTACCTGACCACCAATACTGTTGTCTGAATCTGTACGACGAGTTAAAACAAAAGCAGATACTCCATCTTCGCCTTGAGCTGTAATGTCATACAATCCATTTTGTTTAGCGTCAGCTTGATTCTTTACTAGAAGAGTCTTACCTGTTGTCTGAGGAGTTCCGTCTACTGTTAATCTACCATTAGAGTTACCTGTTAAAGTCGCTCCAACGCCCAATGTTCCGTTTGCGTATGTGCAAGCAGGAAGAGCAGCAGCTGTTGCAAAGTTTGCTGCGGTGTGCCAGTTAATTCCAGAAGCAACACTGTCAACATATGCCCTTGTAGCAAGAGCTGTTGATCCAGTTCCTGCATTTGATGCCACAACAGAAGTAACATTCAATACGCCGTTTGAAGCAATGTTAGCTACAACGGTTCCGCTAGAATCTTTAAATTCTACTAAAGGGGCAGTTGCTCCAGTTGCAGCCTTGAATACAGCTGACTCATCATAAACTGTAATTTCTGGCGCAGTCTCAGTCCTTAAACGGGCCATGGTACTCCTATCATAAACTATGGTGAAATTTCATCTTCCACTATAGTAATATGTTTTAATTAAAACTATTGTGTTATTCTAGTCAAGAATTGCATCATCTTGCCAATATATTTAATTCTTCCAAAATGAGTAAGATTGATGGTTGGATCGACCCAAATTTTTCCACCCATCTTTTGCCAGTATCGACAAAAGCCATAATCTTCAGACAGAAATCTTCCATCATCATCTATATAGGAATTAAATAATGCGTAAGAGTTTTCTTTTTCTTCGCCAATTAAAGCACCTGTATCATCAGAGTACTTGAGTTTTTTGTATTTCTTAAACATTTTCTCAAACACCTGACGCCTAATTAACATAAAACCGGTACCAGCTTCGTAGCATTCTATTGCACCGTTATCTATATTTAATTGATTTTCGCCAGGCTTATTCATATGGACAACATACCTAGTTGAGTATTCCATGAGTTCTTGTGGCTCAACACCTGCTTCTGCACCTTCTTTTACTTTTACCCAGTCTATTTCTTTAATTGGGTATGAGGCTGTCATTACATCTTTTTCGTGCCACAACAATTTAAGAATTGCTTCTTTATCAAATTGAAGATCGCAGTCTATAAAAATCATGTGCGTAAATTGTGGGTTGCCCATAAACTTGGCAACGAGATTATTTCTTGCGCGATTTATTAAAGAATCAGATATTGTACAAATTGTAAAATTTAAACCAATTTCTTTATAATAAAGAAGAGCTTGCAAAAAACTCATCATAAAAGGTTCTGTTACATGAGAATCATAACATGGGATAGCAAAAAAAATATTCCAAGATTGGATCTTTTCTTTTGGTATTGTAATATCTACTTGTTGTTGATCTATTGGCATTTATATATATTAGACAAAAAACAGATATTTGTCAAATTTAAGCTATTTGAGTAGCGGTAACAATTACTGATGGAGTTGCTGGCCTTGTAGGACTCGTTTGTGCTGCAGATGAAACAAGTCTCATATGAACATCTGGAGACTGCCACTTTATTTCTATATATTGTCCAGCTGTAACTGAAGCTATAAAATTCCAAGCAGCCAAATATTTACCATTATTTCCCAATACGGTAATTTCAGTATTTGAATTATCAATTGGAGTTCCGTTTTTGGCAAACCATATATTCACAAGACCATCAGCATTGTCTGTTTTATCTAACTGGGCACTGAACTGAATGTTGTAGGTTCCCGCATTTGCAAATGTTATTCTTGAACCAGAGGTAATAGAAATTCCATTAGTTTCTGGAGCTGTATTACTTAACTGCATTGAATAAGCAACGCTTGCATTTATCGCGTTTTGCGTTGTCATGTCATAAAAAGAACCATAGTATTTTGGCGCTGCTGTTGTTTGAACAGTATTATCACTAAACGTTAAATTAGTTACTTTAACGTTTGCCAATTGAGCTTGTGCTATTCCGTCAATATTAAATACGCCATTATTAACAGTAAGTGCAACTTGGTTATTATTACCTGAGTCGGTAATATATATAGTTCCACCACCAATACTTATACTCTTCCAACGTAAAGCGGTGTTGCCTAATGTGTAAACGTTGTCTTGGTTTGGTATGATGTCGCCATCGATTAAACCAAATTCTGGATTAAAATATCTTGATCCACCAAAAGAATTGAAAACAGTTATTTTTCTAGAGTTAGTTGATGGAGCTACTGTAAAAATTATTTTTGCGGTATTTACTGTTGTAGCTTCCCATTTGACTACCGTAAAATCATATGGACTAACAGTATTTCTACTTATTACTCCAATATCTCTTGTGTTTAAATTATGAGTGATTGTAAATTCAGTTGTTGAACCATCACCTATTACAGATTCATATGCGTAATCTGTAGATGGAGCATAGACTGATGCCACTAAAGAGTTGGCTGTTGGTGCAGTACTAAAGTCTAATGTTACTCTATTTATACTTGGTGCGGAAGCCTGTACTTCCACAACTTCATATGGGGAAGAAGCATTTCTTACAACTGTAACTACGCTTCTTGTTCCTAAATTATGATCTAAGTTTATTGTTGAGCTAGAGCCATTGCCTATAGTCGCAGAATAATAATCTTGAGTTCCTGGACCTTTAATTTCAACTCTTCTAGAATTGTTTGGCGGGGCTGCAGAAAAATCTAATGTAATTGTATCATTAGTTGTGGCTTCCCATCTAACATCAATGACTTCATAAGGGCTTACATTGTCTCTAACAATTACATCTATATTTTTAGTATTAAGACTATGAGTAACTGTAAAGGTTGTATCAGTATTATTACCTATTGTTTCTTCATATGAAACTCCACCACCAGCTCCACTTACGTCTGCAGCGGGGACAAATTTAGTTCCATTAAATTTTAATACTTGATCACTTACTGCACCACTGGGGTCTATTTCAATTCCATTAACTCTTAATGTTGTGGATTGAACATTGGCAACGTTTACAGTACTTGGTAAAGAAAGAGTATATGCTCCTGTTGAAGCATTACTGGTTACGGTTATTTGATTAGCTGTTCCATTAATTGAAGATATTAATGCTGCACCGGATTATTGACGCGGACGCGTTCT
>Ga0315909_10004747_pt1 | contig 15887 bp, 20 predicted proteins | sample LakEriMetagenome_11_FD_203527 | JGI IMG/M metagenome (GOLD analysis project Ga0315909, IMG submission 203527) | Freshwater fungal communities from buoy surface, Lake Erie, Ohio, United States - Buoy 2 MA125 | ecosystem: Environmental > Aquatic > Freshwater > Lake | place: USA: Lake Erie, Ohio...
TAATAGATGAGTACCAATATGGAGATGATGATGAAGAGTTAGTTGCCCAGGATGAAAAAGATTTTTATGTGTATTTAAAAGACAAGATACAGGGTATATTCCCATATAAAAAATTTATACTTGAATTCCACCATGATTTGTAATAAATGTAAAAAAGATGTAATGGCTACTATACATGATCTATGTATTGAGTGCCATGATGATATTCCTCGCGACCCAATAGTAGAAAGCGTGATTGCTAAGTATCAGAAAAGGTCAGCAGAAGGTATGATCAAGTACGGAGTAACAATGATGAGAGATGATCTAAGTAGCTTGCAATGGCTCAATCATTTACAAGAAGAGCTTATGGATGCGACTTTATATCTTGAACGCCTTAGAGTAAAATTACAAGCAAATGAATCTTAGAGATTACCAAATAGAGATCAGTGATCGAGCAGCTAAGTTGCTCAAGTATCATAAGATAGCATATCTCGCTATGGAAGTGAGGACTGGCAAGACTTTGACGGCATTGGCATCGGCTTATAAGTTCGGCGCACAGAAAGTACTCTTTTGTACAAAGAAAAAAGCCATTGATGATATTATAGAGCAAGCAAAAAAGATGGGTTATGATATGGAGATTTACATAACCAACTTTGAGCAGCTGCATAAGGTAGAGTACGGATGGGACGTTGTGATTGTAGATGAGGCGCATGGACTCGGTGCTTTTCCTAGGCCTAGCAAAAGAGCTAAAGAACTAAAAAGGATTTGTGCGGCTACGCCTATTATCTTTTTGAGTGGTACGCCAACACCAGAGTCGTATTCACAGATTTATCACCAGCTATACATATCTAGTTACTCGGTATATAAAAAGTATAAGACCTTTTACCAGTGGGCGAATGACTATGTGATCGTGCAAAAGAAATATGTATTTAACCGAGCAATTAATGATTACACTTACGCATACGAAGAAAAAATTATGGAAGATATAAAGCCAATTATGATCACATTCACCCAAGCCCAGGCTGGATTTGAGGGATTGATAGAAGAGAACATTTTATACGTGAAAATGGAAGATAGCACGTATAAGCTAGCTGAAAAGATACGTAGAGATAAAATGGTAACCAATAAGGACGGCGAGACTGTCATGGGAGATACGGCAGTGAAACTTATGAATAAGCTACATCAGATTTATAGCGGATCAGTAATTGTAGATGAGCCAAAGCGAGTTGCAAAGGCATTTGATTATACCAAAGCTGAGTTTATAAAAGAAAAATTTGCGGGTAAAAAGATCGCTATATTTTATAAGTTTCAAGCGGAGTATGCGGCACTTCTTTGGGTGTTTGGCAGTAGGATAGAGATAGACGCTGCGGCATTTAACAAGGCGGGTAATGACGCCGTATTCGTATCGCAAATAGTGAGCGGGCGAGAGGGGCTCAATCTAAGTTCGGCCGATGCGCTTATATTTTACAATATCGACTTTTCGGCTACGAGTTATTGGCAGAGTAGAGCAAGGATTCAGACAAAAGACCGTACTGAGTCGGCTCAGATTTATTGGATATTTAGCTACAATGGAATAGAGGATAAGATATATAAGGCCGTTATGGATAAGAAGGATTATACGCTCAATCACTTTAAAAAGGACTATTTATGAAACAACAAACAGCACTTGAATGGTTTATGTACAAAGTAGATGAATGTGAAAACACAGATGATTTTTTGGATGCATACAACAAAGCAAAAGAAATGGAGAAAGAACAGATAATAAACGCTCATGGAAATCAATACAGAGGAGGTTTTAGAAGTAATGGTGATTTCTTTGAACAAAAAGTAACTGGCGAACAATACTACAACGAAACATATAACCAAAAATGAAAATTATGCTTGCAATATTAAAAATCTTTCTATGGTTAGCCTATTGGCTATTCTTTTGTGTACCTTTTACACTATGTTTTATGATAAGTCTTACGATAACCTATTTAATTAAAAAATTATATTATGACACAAAAAATTATCTCGACTCTATTCACTATTGAGTGTGAGCATTTACATTATGCCTTGGGTTTGCCGCATACAACCGAAATAGACTGGTGGCACCAAAAGACAGACAACAAAATTCACTGGAGCGTAGAAATATTTTTTTCTAGTGAAGGCATAAGCTATATTCGTGGTTTGGCTGAAGAAGTTACGGCTATCATTACATTTCGAATCCACGAAGATGATTTGCGTGCAAAAGACATTGTAAGGCTAGGTGAGGAAAACCAGCTTTTCAAGACGGGATTTTTTTACGAAGGCCTGGTCCATGTAAATACACTCAGAGATCGTGGATGGCAGACCGTATTTGAAGTGGAGTGCGAGAACGGAATAATGATGCCAAGCAAAGTGATTATAAATTTTATGGATAAAAATATTTTGATTCTTTGATACTTGAACTTAGAAATAAAATCCCAGTCCACACTCCGCATGGATATGGAGATGCAATGTTTATCATTGATTATGGGCTTGAGATAAATAGCGTGTGGGTTGTGCGACTTAGTGGCGGAGAGGTTAAGCATTACTATTCAGATGATATAAGGATGTACGACAACCCTATGAACGGAAATAAATTTGATATTGAAATACCTAAAACTTGGAAAAAATGAGAGAAGCAGAATTGCAAAAGAAGATCGTTGATAGACTGAATAGACATGGTTGGAGTTGTATAAAGCTCATCCAAACCAACATGAATGGCATACCAGACCTAATGTGCATACGAAAAGGAGTGGTCATGTTCCTAGAAGTAAAAACGGAGAAAGGAGTAGTTGCACCACTTCAAGAAAAAAGAATAGCTGATCTGAATAAGCACGGAGTATTTGCAAGAATAGTGAGATCACTGGATGATATTGATATTTACTGTTATAAGAATATTTAAAATGTACTATGAATTATCTCGAACTAGGACTAAACGTAATTGCTATAAATGAAAACAAAGCAGCCATCTTTCCTTGGAAAGTTTACCAAACGCAGAAAATTACACAAGCGGAGCTTGATGTACAAATGGCCGACCCTAGAGCCAAAGGAGTGGCAATTATTTGTGGCTCTGTATCTGGAGGCTTGGAGGTTATCGACATTGACACAAAATACCAGACCTACGAGCTTTGGGATGAAATTAGAAGAAGAATCCGACAAGAGCTTTATGATAAATTGCATATTGTCAAAACTAGAAGCGGAGGGTATCACCTCTACTATAAATGTGAGGAGATTGAGGGGAATCAAAAGTTGGCAAGTAGGCTACCAACAAATGATGAGTTTAAAAGCAACCCTCATATCAAATCCTACTGTGTCATTGAGACACGCGGTGAGGCTGGTTATGTTGCGGCACCGCCTTCGAGTGGTTACCAGGTCTTGCAAGAAGGCATCAATATTATTACAATCGAGGAGCGGCAAGAGCTACTCACGCTTATGCGATCCTTCAATGAAGTTGTCGAAGAACATATCATTGAAGCTCATCACAAGCCTTCTGCTAAAGAGTATGGACTTTCGCCATTTGATGACTATAATAACAGAGTGGACTTCACTGCGCTCATGGAAGAGTGCGGCTGGCAAAAGGTTAAAAATGGAGGCAATAGAATTTACTACCTCAGACCAGGGTCGGCAAGTGAGCATAGTGGGTCATATAATACCGAGATGGGATTATTTTCCGTATTCTCAACAAATACGCCATTTCAAGTTGGTAGGGGTTATAAGCCAGCAGCAGTGTATGCCATCCTTAAATGCAACGCGGACTTCAAGATGGCGGCCAGAGCTTTACTTGAAGCGGGGTATGGAGAGCGAAAGCAAAACTTCGGAAGCAAATTAGAAAAAGAGATATACGAGAAAAAGCGCAATGGGGTTAGTGGGGATGAGTTGGTTAGTTTTCTTGTAAAAAGGCATGATAAGAGCGTATCGGAAGCAAACGAAATAATCGAAACACTTGACAAGGAATACGGTCCAGAGATTAAAGAGTTTTGGGAGACCAAAGAAAAGAACGGTATTGTAACGCCCGTTATACAACTGGATAAGCTAGAAAGATTTCTACACGAGAAAGGTGGGTTTAGCTTGTACTTTTATGATCCTAATTCTGTAATATATAGGCTTATTCGCATACAAGATGGCATGGTTGAAGAGAGTTCAACTGAGCAAATAAAGAAATTCATCAAGGGGTTTATCAATAGGTTGCCTAGTTCGTTTGACATGGGGCTTGATCCACAAATGCTAATGGAAACGATTTATAAAGGGTCGAACACATACTTCTCGGATAATTTCTTTGAGTTCTTTGATAGGGCAAAGATTGAGTTTTTGGAAGATACAAAAGAGGTGTGCTATTTCCCGTTCACCAATGGGGTTGTAAGGGTTACTAAAGATGGCATGAAGCTCATGAACTACGGAGAGGTTGGTAAGGTGATTTGGAAGTCGCAAGTGCTAGATCATAAGATATATATAGAGGATGACTTTAAGATTGAGAACTGCGAGTATTTTAAGTTTTTGGATAAGATAAGTGGAGGAGATAATGCGAAGCTAGTTTATTGCCTATCGCTGATTGGCTATCTATTGCATAAATATAAAGACCCCGCTAGGCCGTTTGCGGTGATCCTAGCCGAGGAGACCGAGAATGAGGCCAAAGGTGGGGGAACTGGTAAGGGGATTTTTGTAAAGGCATTGGGGTATATCAATAACCTAGTGGTAGTAGATGGCAAGAATTTTAAGATAGATAAGAACTTTGCTTTCCAAAGGGTTGATTTGGACACTAGGCTAATAGCCATTGAGGACACGCGTAAGAACGTTGATTTTGAGGGTTTTTACTCGATCATTACGGAAGGTATAACGGTCGAGAAAAAGAACAAGGATGAATTGCGGATCCCTTATAAGGACTCTCCTAAGGTGATTTTTACTACTAATTACACTATACCTAACTCGGGGAACCATGCGAAGCGTAGGCAAAAGATATTTGAATTTGCGCCTTACTTTTCACCTAAGCATACCCCAGAGGATGAGTTCGGGCATAAGCTATTTGATGATTGGGACAAGGATGAGTGGAATAGGTTTTTTAATTTGATGTTTCACTGCGTATCAGATTATATGGAAAATGGGGTTACTGAAATGCCTATGAGTGAGAGTTTAAGCAGGAAGCAAATAAGGGTTCAGTTCGGGGAGGAGTTTCTAGATTATTTTATGAGCCTGGAGGGCGAGAGTGGGTTGACCATTACTTTGGAAAGACTCTATAATGATTACCTAACTTTTACGGGTTACGATAAGAAAGATTACTCGTTAAAAAGGTTTAATAAGGCGATTGAAGAGACGTGTGGGATTTTAAAAATGGACTACAAAGTGGTGAGAGATAGGGGTCAAAACAATAAAAAATGTTACGTTATTAACTTTAAGAATGATTTGTCTAATGATTTATTTTAGTGTAGTGAAGTTTTTGTCTAAATAATGTAGTCCATTTTGGCAAAATGTAGCGCAAATGTAGCGCAAATGTAGCGCAGATGTCGTTGATAATCAGTCTTGTAGTCCATGTAGTCCATTTTTTTAATATTTTAGCCAGGGGGTATTTATTTTTATATTTTTTAATAGGGTGGGGTATATAGAGAATTGAGGGAAATTGGGAAAATGGTCTAGCCAAATAATCTGAAAGATTTTTGGCGCGTTTGGTTTAGGATTTTTGGGGCGGGAGTTTTTGGGGTTTTTGTTGCGGAAAGTTTTTGGTGGGCTTGAGGGTTTTTGGCGGTTGGGGGTTTTTGGAGTTTTTGTCATTATTAAACTTTAAATATAAACTATGGAATTGGTAAACGTTTTGGAAGGGGTATGCTTTGTCATGGGTCAAGATATTAACCGCGTAAAAACAAAGGGGCGTTTTCGGGAGCTTGTTGTATGTCGTCATCTGTTTTACTATTTAAGCAAATATTACTACGGGGCAACGCTTAAGCAAATTGGCCAGTTAACCAATACCGACCACACTAGCGTCATTCATGGCATAAATGTCATAAATGATCTGTTAAGCATTAAGGACGAAAATATCCAAAATGCCTTACGATCAATTCAAGAGTATATCTCAACCCGTTACATGATTGATAAAAGGATATCAGTTTTCGTGCCTTATGATGTTAATTTGTCCGAATTGGCCGAATTGCTACAAAATACCTATCGTTGCCGTGTTATCTTGTAAGCGATTGGTGCTTTGCGTACATTGCCACGCAATAAAGCACAAAAGGGATATTTTTTGGGTTCTCCCATTGTGCAAAGGATATTGCGAGGGCATTGTGGTGCATTTCTAGCCAATTGTAGAGCTTTTCGATATCTTCCAATGGTATCATATTGGTTAATACGCAAAAGGGCTAAAATAGCCCTTAAAATGCGTTTCGGGGCATTACCCCTCATCAGTTAACCTCCAAAATATTCATAAAGTGAATTGATTTGCATTGCGTTTGAGTCGATTTGTGGTTTATTGTTGATTTTATTAACCCTTTCTTTTGCTTCATTGTAATACAAAATGGCTTCTTTTTCAATTAATGGCAATTTAAAAACAGAACATATTAAATTTATTTGATCTATTTGCCTCAAAGCATCATCGAAATGGAAAGTACTTTTCCTTGCTTTACTTTGTGATTTAAGCGTTGAAATTACTTTATCTTTCATTCTTTTAATAGTAAATGGCAAATTATCAGTTTTGAAATAATCATTTCTGTGCATTCCAGGGCTGTAGAAGTACCTTTCAAAAGGTATAACAAAGCAATAAAAGCCTTCTGGAATTACACTTAATGCAATGGCTAAATGTTTGCGTGTAGTCATTGAATAGTAATTATCATTTACAAAAATTACTTGTTGGCCGTTTGGTGCTTCAACAAATTTTGCTAGCTCAAAATGTTCGCCGTAACTGTAAAGTGTTTGATCTTTGAAAAACATTGAAGGGCCTTTGCCAGTGTATTGAGTTTGAGTAGCCCACATTTTAGCAAGTTGCAAGTTGGAGTTAAATACTGTTTTCATTTTTAATTGGTTTATTTATTTACAAAAAGGATCTTGTAATTGTCCGAGTATAATACCCGCGCAAATAAGCGCGATAATTAGGTATAAAAGCTGCTTATTAATTTTCATTTGATACCTCCTCTTCTACAATGTTTTCTGCTATTTCGTACCAGTTAACATCTGAAATGAATGTCAAAGCATATGAAAGGGTAAAATCACTGCAAGCTTCCATACTCAAACTTTCTTCAACATATTCCTTCAACATTTTAGAAAGTTCGTAACTATCTTTTTCATACTCAAAAGGGTTGTAACTGTCGAACCACTCAAGAGCAATTCTCCATGTAGCGTAATTTGTCCAGCCGTTGTAATTTGTGTTAGTCATTGTTTAGAAGTTTAAATAGTTAGTAATAAAAATGATTAAATAAAAAGCAGCTGCAATTGCAAGCGGTAAAATGTTTGAGGCGGTAAAGTGTTTCATGTTGTTTGGTTTGTTTACACAAATATACTAACATTTTTAACTAAACAAAATATTTTGAATGTTTTTTTTATTAACAAAGTTATTCACATAATGTATAATCGCGTCTAGAATATAGCAAAAAAGGGTAGTAAATTGTTTGGTATAATGAGGCGAAAAGGGTTCTACATAAAAAAAGGTAAGGAAGGATCAGTGTATATACACTTGTATGTAGCTGATTTTCAACAATATATTAAAGATCTAGAAGGCCAAGATGGTTGGGTAACCCTTAGAATGTTTGAGCGTGAACAACCAGACGAGAAAGGACACACACATAATCTTGAGGCGATAAAACTAAATAAAAGCGCAAATGATTGACACGATTAGCCAAGCACAAATCAAGGACGGACAAGTAAAGATCAGCCGTAAAACTGGTAAACCAGTGCAGAAACATGGAGGATGGCGACCCAATTCGGGACGCAAAAGACGAATGGAAGAGGAGGAAATAATTGCACGCCTCGAACCAATGGCCGAGACTGCATTTCGTGTACTCCATGAGAAACTAGCTCAAGGTGATGCAAGGGCATTGCAACTATATATGCAGTACTTCATCGGGCTTCCAACACAGAAAATTGAAAGCAAGATCGAAGGCCAACTTAACCAAGTACAAATTGAGGTGATTAAACCTAACGTACAAGCCCTTGAGGACGCGCAAAATTAAATTTGAGGCGGGCGGCTGGCGAGCGTGGGGATAGGGTTTTTTTGGGCCGTTTCTGTGCGTCTCATTGGGGTTTTTTTGCGGCCACTAATGGGGGGGACTTAAACTTTTCCCGAGGGGGCAGGGCAGGGGGCAAAGCCGAAATCTGGTAGCACTAAAACACTTGTCTAGATAAAAACCACATACACTAATGACCCCACTTTTATACCTACTTTTTCAACCCACACACTAAACTCAAATTTTTAGAAAATCACTAAAACTATGGACGCAAAACTTCAGACTAATAAGATCTTTGAAATATTGCAGGACTCAAAAAAGCGCATTACGGTCATGCAGGGAGGTTCCCGTAGTGGTAAGACTTACAATATCCTTATTTGGTTTATTGTAAAGCTACTTCAAGAGAATGGTAAGACATTAACGATAGTGAGGCAATCTCTCCCAAGTATAAAAGGTTCAGTCCTACGCGACTTTGTGGACATACTTTCGAGATTAGGAATTTATTCTGAAGATAATCACAATAAGACAGAGCAAATATACCAGCTTAATGGTAACGTGGTCGAGTTCGTTAGTGCTGATCAACCACAAAAGATTCGAGGTAGGGCTAGAACCTATTTATTTTGCAATGAGGCCAATGAACTTAGCTACGAAGCATGGATGCAACTTATCATGCGTACAGAAGGTAAGATAGTGATTGACTACAACCCATCGGACATCTCCTCATGGATTTACGATGATGTGATTCCAAGAGACGATGCTGATTTTTATATTACTACTTTTAAAGACAATCCTTTTCTACCAAAAGAACTGGTTGACGAATTAGAGAGGTTAAAAGATGCAGACCCTAACTATTGGCAAATCTATGGCCTTGGTGAACGTGGATTGAGCCAAGACCTAATTTACCTTCATTACCGAACAACGGAAACAATGCCAGAGGGTGAGACGGTGTATGGATTAGACTTTGGATTTAACGTACCAAGTGCAATGGTGAAGGTTGTATTTTATGAAAATGCGGCGTATGTACAAGAGTTGATATACGAAACCAAACTTACTACAAATGACTTAGTGGAAAAAATTGTAGCTTTGGGCATAGATAAGTTCGATGAAATTTATTGCGATGCCGCAGAGCCAAAAACTATTGAAGAGTTGGTAAGACAAGGACTAAATGCGAAGCCAGCTAATAAGGATGTACTTGAGGGAATACGTTCCGTTAAGGCTACTCCACTATACATTCATCAAGATTCCGTAAATTTACTTAAAGAGGTAAAAAATTACCGTTGGAAAACGGATAGGAATGGTAATAAACTTGATCAACCAGTTAAGTTCAATGACCACATTAGTGATGCTATGAGATATGCAATATTTTCTAAATTAACAATCCCAAGTGTTACTTGGGGAGCAATATAACAACATGGGATTATTTGATATTTTCAAAAAGAAGGGCATCAATCCTTATCCGACAAGTGTAGTGCAAATGGTCGGAATCAATAGCTCGGTAATACAAGATTATACTGGAATAGAGTACGTAAACCAAGGTTATCTTGGCAATGCGGATGTTTATTCCATTGTAAGTTTTCTTGCGCGCAAGAGCGCGTCTATTCCTTGGTATGTTTATAAACTAAACCCAGGAGAGAAAGCAAGAACACAACTCATGCGCTATAAGCAACTCGTAAAAGGAGTTTCAAATCGTGGTGCGTTTGAGCAAGCTATTATTGCACGTAAAAACGCATACAGTGAAAACATTGTTCTTGGTACACCCTTAGCACGTCTACTCGAACAACCTAACTCTTATCAATCGCAAGATCAATTCTTCGAAAATTTATTTGGTTATAGATATTTAAGTGGTGAGGGAAACATTTATGGCAATGATGGTAAAATAGGTGGCACATTTAGTGAGCTTAATATTTTGCCTACTCAGTTCCTAGAGATTTATCCCGATCCGAAAGATGTGTATGCAATTGCTGGATATAAGTTGCAAATTGGTGCTGGCGTTGATCTACCGAAAGAGCAAGTGATGATGTGGAGAAGCTGGAACCCAGACTTCGATGCAACACGCAGAACACATCTTCGTGGATTATCTCCACTTCGTGCAGCATATAAAACGCTTCGCATGAGTAACAATGCTGCGGATGCAAGTGCAACAATGACTGGCAATGGTGGAGCGAAAGGAGCAATTACTCCAAAGCCACTTGGTAACATCGTGCCATCATTTACAATCGATCAAGCGAACGATATTAAACGTGCGGTGAATGAGAATCTAAACGGAATAGATAACAAGGGAAGAGTAGCAGTGCTGCAAACTCCTTGGGATTATTTAAATTTTGGACTTTCTAGTGTTGACATGGAGCTGGTGAACACACTCAGAATGAGTATGCACCAGTGGTGTAGAGTTTTCGGGCTTCCAGCAGTGCTTTTCGATGTTGACACATCAAGCTATAACAATTACCAAAACGCAATGCGTGATCTCATCACAAACACTATTATTCCAATGTGTTGCCAACTGCGTGATGAGTTAAATAAATTTTTGGTGCCTAGATACGGAGAGGATTATTTTATCGATTTCGATATTACGGCACTCCCAGAGATGCAGCAAGACATGGAGAGAATGGTTCGTTCACTTCGTGATGCCAATTGGTTAACAATGGATGAAAAGCGTGTTGCAATGAACTACCAAGAAAGAGAAGGCGCATTTGAGTATGCTTATATCAATAGCGGCTTAATTCCTATTGAGCAAGCAGTGATGGACTTAACGGTACCCCCAAGCGAAGAAGATGGCATGGACAACGGATCAGATAACATCGCAAACAACAGACGAGGAGATAATGAGGATAGTGATGACGAAATATCCCAAGCAGAAGAGCGAGCAGCAATGCGCAGTAGAGAAGAGGATGATGATGTCATTGAGGACAGCATATAAACAAAAGTGCATCGATGAACGCGAAGCAAAGAAGCGAATATTGGGTGAAGTTTGAAAGGATGCGTAGGCAGCTCGATGCAAAATATAGTTCTTTATTTAAGAAGGCAATTAGCAAGGACCTAGAGAAGGTAGCAAGTGATGTGAGGCTTTATGGTACTGGTGCGGCGCAAACGCTGATGGGTGCTTACGCTTGGAATGATGAGATGATGAAAATAATGATGCAGCTTTATAGAGAAGCGGCGGTTATGTTTGGAAACGCATCATTTAGAGCAGTGAGAAACATGAGTCAGAAAGCAGCCAATCCATTTGGCTTAAATGATGACTTCATTACTACCATCATGCAATTTTTGGCGCAGTATGGCTTTATGCTTGTCGCAGATATTACGCAGACAACAAAAAAGCAATTACTAGCCATAATTGGCAAAGGCGTTGCAGAGGGACTTGGTATAGATGAGATCAGTCGGCAAATCGTACAAAGTGATGAGCTAGGATATGCAATGATGAGAGCAAGAAGGATAGCAAGGACTGAAGTGATGCGTGCAAGTAACTATGCCGCAATGGAAGGCGCAAAATTGCATAACTTTGAAGTAGATAAGGTTTGGATAGCTAGTAGAGATATAAGAACTCGTAGGATTCCAAGAAACTCTTACGATCATTTTCACATGGATGGTGCAACAGTTCCTTTTAATGAGCCGTTCACATCCACTGGTAAAAAAGGAGATACGGTGCTAGCTGCGCAACCTGGAGACCCAACTGCCCCAGCAGGGTTTACAATCAATTGTCGATGTACAGTTGGTTTTGTACCGAAAAGGGATGAGAACGGAAGATTAATAATGAAAAGATAATTATGCCAATATACGCTTGTTCAAACGGCAAATATAGGATCGGAGACGGAGAATGTATGTACACTTCACGTGATAGTGCGGAGCGTGCGTATGCTGCTTATCTTGCGCAAGAGGGCGAGAAAAGTTTGGAGCTGAAAGAGGAAACATACAACGACTATCCAGAAGCAGCTACGAACAATGCTAAAAGAGCATTAAAGTGGAAAGAGGAGAATGGCAGTGATTGCGGAACATCCGTAGGTTGGACAAGAGCAAATCAATTAGCAAGTCGTGAGAAAATATCTCGTGATACCATTGCTAGAATGGCATCATTTAAAAGGCATCAACAAAACAAAGATGTGCCTTATTCAGAGGGTTGCGGTGGGTTAATGTGGGACGCTTGGGGCGGTGATGCGGGCATTAATTGGGCAATTCGTAAATTAGAGCAAATAGACAATAGAAAAAGCATGATATACAATTACAAATCATTTAACCTAGAGGTTAAAGATGTTGATACTAAGCAAGGAGTTGTAACTGGTTATTTTTCCGCATTTGGCAACGTAGATAGCGATGGCGATATAATGATGCCAGGCGCATTTAAAAGATCAATCCAAGATTGGGGACCAGAAGGAAAGGGTAGAATTAAGCATCTACTTAATCACGATCCATCTAAGCCACTTGGTAAAATACAAGTATTGAAAGAGGACGAGTACGGACTTTATTATGAGAGTAAGGTTGGTAAACACAATCTTGGTCAAGATTATATTAAGATGATTGAGAGTGGGCTTATTGCTGAACACTCAATCGGCTTTAAAACACTTAGAGAGCAAAAAAGTGGAGAAGCAAACCAAATCCATGAAGTAATGCTTTTTGAAGGATCAAGCCTTACTGCATGGGGAGCTAACGAAGCAACTCCATTACTAGGCATGAAAAATATGAATAACATTGAACAAATACAAGATCAAATCAAATCTTTTGAGAAATTCATTCGCAACAGTGATGTAACGGATGAGACAATCGATTTGTGTATGTTAAAAGTGAAACAACTCGCAGAACTGATTGAACGTATGAGTAGCACAAAGGCAGTTGATGAAACACCTTTGCAGCAAAAAGAAGAAGAGGTTCCAGTTGAGTCTTTAATAAATATTATAAACAAATTTTAAATTAACAAAATGAGCGACATTAAAACATTTGAAGCTGCTCTCGAAGCCAAAATGGCCGAGCAGAAAGCTGAAGTTGCTGCTGCTACCGAGAAGGCTGCTAAGTCTTTCGAAAGCAAAGTTGAGGCTATCAACGAGCAACTTGCAAAAAACAACAAGACAATTGCTGAAGCAAGAGAAGAAGTTCTCGCTGCTAAAGCTGCATTTGGTAAAATTGGTGCTGCTGAGACTAAGAAAGTTGCACAATCTTACAACGAGCATATTGCTGAGATCAAATCTGCAATCGGTGAAGCTATCGTAAAAGGTTACGATTCAATCAAAGAAGCAGTTAGATCAAACGGTAAAGGTTTCAATTTCGAATTGGACCTTAAAGTTGTTGGAACAATGACTGAAGGCGCTGGCGGTAACCTTACTGGTAACCCTTATGTTTCTTACATTAATTCTCCAGCTCTCCGCGCTTTTGTAAACCCACACCTCAGAAGCGTATTCAACATCATCCCAGTTTCAACTGGTTCAGTATCTTTCCCTCGTGGAAACACTCCAGTTGGTGAAGGTTCTTTCGGTAAGCAAACTGAAGGTTCAGCTAAAGCACAATTGGATTACGATGTAACCGTAGTTAACAAAGTGTTGCAATTCATCGCTGGTTATGTAAAGGTATCTCGCCAAATGGTTGACGATCTTCCTTTCTTGAACGCGTATTTGCAGCAATCTTTGATCGAAGATTTCCAAAGAGCAGAAGATACATATTACTTGAACGACCTCGCTTCTAGCGCAACTGCTGGTGTATCTAGTGGTGCTAACACTGCTGAGAAGTTCGTAGATTATGTTGCTCAGTTGGGTTCTGCTAACTGGAACGCAAACCTTATCTTGACCACACACGCTGGTTGGGCTAACGTTTTGAAAACCGTTCCTTCTGGTGGTTCTTATTCTGTTCCTGGTGGTATCACTATCGATGCTCAAGGTAACATCAGAATGATGGGTATTCCAGTTGTTCCTCATAGCTTGGTTACTGCGTCTAAGGCTTATGTTCTTGACACAACTAAGTTCTCTATTGCTCAACAGAGCGGACTTGCAGTTCGTTCAACTGAATTCGATCAAGATGATTTCATCAAAAACTTGATCACTTTCCGTTGCGAAGCTCGTTGCGATTTGATGCAATTCCAGCCTTCAGCTTGTATCTATGGTGCAATCTAAGGTTTATTCATCTTAAATATTGGGAGACCCGTAAGTCTCCCTTTTTTTTACTATGGAAATAAAAATACTTACAACTCTAAACGCATCCGATAGGCTTACTCAAGCAAAAAGAGAAGTTTCCAAATTAGGATATAATGCTGAGGCCTATTATGCTATAAAGCACGAGGATGCCAAAATTAGCTTTAACTTGTCAATGAAAGACATTGTGAGCAACTGCGAAGCAGATGTGCTTATGATGTTTGAGGATGATGTTGAGATAAGAAATTGCGATCATTTTCACGCAGCAATTTCACAACTCCCTAGCGATTGGGAGCTTTGTTATTTAGGGGCCAATATCATTGGCGAATATTTTAGATATAGTGATAATCTATTTAAAGTAAACGGAGCTTGGACAACCCATGCCGTATTATACAACAATCCGAAAAAATTATGTGAAAGCTATAATGACATGACTCATCAATTTGATGATTGGCTTTTACAATATATACAACCACAAATGAAAAGTTTTATCATCTCTCCGATGATAGCTTGGCAAAAACCACATTACTCTCCACTATGGAATCATCATGCAGATTATACAAATATCTTTGATGGCTCCGCAAATAAAATACTATGAATATTGTAGCTTCGATACATCTTTATCCTCCTCAGCATAATTGCGGTGCAGAATGGATGATACATCATATTCACAAACATTTGCAAAGCAAAGGACATAATATAAGAGTGCTTTTGCATCAAGCAAATAAATATCGAATTAAAAATAATTATGTTTTTGATGGCATTGATGTTTTTCCGCCAAGTGAGAACGTAGTTGACAATTTAATGCGTTGGAGCGATGCAGTTATAACCCATTTGGACTATACAAGATGGACAATAGGAGCTGCTAAACTTTATAAAAAACCAGTTTTTCATCTTATTCATAATAGCCATCCTTACCCCGAAATCATTAATGCAGAACGCAATCAACACGTTGTGTATAACTCTTTATGGCTAAAAGAGAAATTAAATTACAAATGGGATAACTTTATACTGACGCCTCCCGTTGACTATCGGATTTATGACCTTAAGATTGACCCAGCGAAGAACGAATACATTACTCTGATTAACACCAACGAGAACAAAGGAGGTAAGATTTTTGAAGAGATTGCTCGTGCATTGCCAAATAAGCGGTTTTTAGGCGTTTTGGGGAGCTATGATCAACAAATGACATCTAGCCTTCCAAATCTAAAATTAGTGCCTAATACGCCCGATATTGCGCAATACTACAAGCAAACAAGGATACTATTAATGCCGAGTGATTATGAGAGTTGGGGCAGAACGGCAACCGAGGCTTATTGCTCTGGGATTCCAGTTATAAGCACAATGGCCGAAGGGTTGGTTGAGAACTGTGGGAAAGCGGGCATATTTATAAAGGATAGGAATGATATTAAAAGCTGGGTTAAGGCAATTACTGAACTGGATGACGCCAAAAAATATAGTGAGGCATCCAAAAAAGCAAAAGAGAGATCAAGAGAGCATGACCCGCGAAAAGCGCTTGATGAATTTGAGGCCTGGTTCAGAGAAATGGTTAATAAATATAAGTAAGTATGGCGATATATATAAACGGAACGGCGATCTTAGCTGATGGGGTCGTTGAACCAGTGAGCTTAACTGACGCAAAGAATTGGAT
>Ga0315909_10004748_pt1 | contig 15882 bp, 17 predicted proteins | sample LakEriMetagenome_11_FD_203527 | JGI IMG/M metagenome (GOLD analysis project Ga0315909, IMG submission 203527) | Freshwater fungal communities from buoy surface, Lake Erie, Ohio, United States - Buoy 2 MA125 | ecosystem: Environmental > Aquatic > Freshwater > Lake | place: USA: Lake Erie, Ohio...
CTTGTGATCGATATCACACCGGTGAGCGACTGTTGTAGGAGCATTTCCTGAGCTGCCGGCGGCGCTGATATGCCGACGGCATCGGAGTGGTGGTAGACCCGCAGTCTCCCGGTCCACCCGTCTGCGTGCGCCTGCCGCAGGTTCGTGGCCAGGGTGGCCATGTGCGCGAACTCCAGCGCCGCCGGGGAGGAGTCGATGATCGCGCCTGAGCTGATGCCCGCCCACGTGAACTCCCGATATTGCCAAGCCTGGGATTCCCAGGTGACCGTCTGGTGCCGCCAGCGCGATTGCCACCGATGGGCCACGATGCCGCCAGGGGTGGAGACGTCGAGGAAAGCTGCAGAGTAGCGGGCCGCCATATCAGGCCCTCCGCGCGGATCGAGCCGCAGCGCCGGAGTTGGCCCGGACCACGGCTTGGAGGGTCAGTCGGCTGGCCTCGGCGACCAGGGCCATGGCTTCAGCGCGTGAGATCGTGTCGGTTCCGTCTGGCAGCCGATAGGTCGGCCCGGACTGCTGCACCTGGATGCTCACCTCAGGAATCACCACCTGCCCGCCCATGCCGCCGCCGCTGGGCTCCATGCTGGCCCGGCCCGGTGCGAGGGCGGGGGATCGCCAGGCGTTCACCAGCGCTTCATTCCGCAGGCCCCGCCGCCAGCCGTCGGTGGCAGCGTCCATGCTGCCTTCGGGGATCACATATTCACGCGGGTTGCGGCCCTCGCCGATCACGCCCAGGGTGGGCTTGTCGATGAAGCCGCCACGGGCGAAGCTGGGAAGCTGCTGTTGCTCGAACAGCGGGATTACTGGGAGCTTCAAATTTCCGGGCAGATTGTTTGCACCTTGCGCTACGCGATTCCACAGCCTTAGGAGATCGTTTAGCCTTGAGGTGGCCGCGTCTATCATATAACTCCAAGTACGACCCATGCCGTTTACAACATTATTCCAAACAGACTGCAGGAGTGCCGGAATAGCCTTAAAGGTATTGACAACTGATGAAACAAGATCATCAAAGCGGCGCCGTACTTTTTCAATAAATGTAAACGGATCGGCCGTAAACTGCTCCCAGTAAGACGCCCACTGCTTGAGCCAATTTTTGTCAATAAACTCAAGGATTCCGCTAAAGAATTTGGTAATGCCTGCAAGCCATCCCTTGGCGGCATCGGTTACAGGCTTGGCCAGGACCTTATTCCACAGCTCAACCCAGGGCTTAATTTGTGTATCATAAATAAAACCAAATACTGTCTTCCAGAATCCCACAACCTGCTCATAAGCCCAGCCGAAGAACTCCATAATTGGTTCCCGGAAAAATATCATCCCCGCAACCACCGCCGCCACGCCCAGCGCGATCCAGCCGACGGGGCCGGAGAAGATTCCCACCATGGCGGGGAGGAAGGTGCCGGTCATCCATGCCAGGAGGCCGCCCATGGCGGTTGTGAAGGTGGCGACGAAGGGGCCGATTACGCCGGCCCATCCTGCGATTGTGGCGGCGATCTTGAGGCCGGCGAAAGCGGTGCCGAGGAGCTTTGCGCTTCCGATCAGAACGGCCAACGAAGCAACGGCGCCAGCCGCACCCACGCCAACTGCTACCAGCCCAATCCCGACCGACTGCACAGGCTCAGGCAGTGCACCGAAGCTGTTCACCAGACCCGCCAAGCCTTCAATCAACGGCGTCAGCAAGGGCAGCAGGTTATCACCTACTTCTGATGACAAATCTCCGATTGCCTTATTAAATTTTTGCAACGGCGTCGCATCAACAAGGCTTACCTTTTCCAGCTCTTTCATCGCTTTAACCAGGATGTCAGGCGTGATCAGCCCCTCTGATGCCATGCGCTTGAGGTCGCCTTGTGTGACCTTTACCCGCGCCAAGACGTTGGCGATGATGTTTTCATTGGCCTTTTTGTTTGCTTCAATCTGCTCATTTAGACTTGCTTGGATGTCCTGCTTCTGCCGCTCCAGTGCACCACGGCGGGATTCCTCCTCACGGCGCTGGCCCTCCTGCAGCGCCTCCTCCTCCTGCTGGCGGCGATCCCTGAGAGCGCGTTGCTGGACCTTGGCCTGTTTTTCGGCCGTCTCTTCTATGCCCTTCAGTTCAGCATCTTGCCGGTCCTGAATCTCTTTCAGGATCATCTCCCGCTCGTCTTCTAAGCGTCTTTCTACGCCTTTTTTCTGCTCATCATTAAGTGTTTCGTCTTTCGATAGTTGCTCCCTGACGTCTTGATATCTCCGCTCATAGGCCTTTCTTTCGGCGTCAAACCTTTCGTCAATCGCCTCTTTCTCGGCGTCTAGTCTTTCGTTTCTCGCCTTGCTGTCTGCGTCTGCCATATCATCATAGTTATCTCCCAGTGCTTTACGCATTGCGTCATATCGCTTAGCGATTTCCCTCAGCAGTGCATCAGTTTCGGACTCCGCTGCCAGCTCCCTTTCTTTGGCCTGTTCTTTCATGATTTCGGTCTGCCTTTTCTCCCCCGTCTTCACCTCGGCAATCATCTGATCAGCTCGATCCCTTGTAATCTGCACAAGGCCTTTATTGCGGGCGATATCGTTGAAAACCTTTACGATTGCGACACCAACCTGTGGCATCCGTTCCATAACCGAACGGAATTCATCCCCCATCAGCCTGCCGGAGCCCATGGCCTGGCCGAGCTGGCGGAAGGATTCCTTCGCATCGAGCAGCGACAGGCCCGCATTCCGCGCCGTCGTGTTCACGCCGTTGAACGTGGACTGAATATCGTCCATGCCCACCCCCATCGGCCGCAGCCTGCCGTAGAGGTCCGCCACGGCCTGCGATGCGTCGAGCTGGCTCAGGGTGAAGCGATCCGCTGATTGGCTGGCAAAATCCACCAGCCGGGAGGTTTCCCCCAGCTGGCCGGCGAGGTTCTGCATCCGCTGATCCACCAGCAGGGTTTCGTCCCCTGCCTGCACCGCATCGCCCGCAAACGCGATCATCCGGCCGCCAAGGTTGGCCAGGCCGATCCCGCCCGCGATGGTCCCCATGTTCCCCAGCGCTTGACTAAGCCGCGAGACGACGCCCACGGAGCCCTCAGCGCCGAGGCCAATGCGGCGTAAGAGGTTGTCCAGCTCCTTGAGGCCCTGCTGGCCTGATGTCCTGGCGTCGATGCGCAGGATGGCGCTCATTGAAGGCATGTCAGCGCCTCCCCCTGGCGAGCCGGTCCCGGGCCTCCTGGCGCCGCCGCTGCTCTGCCACTCTCTCGCGCTGGAGCGGGGCCACAGTGCCGGCGATCACTTGCGCTTGCTGCACCAATGGCAAGACGCTCAGGGTGTCATCCTCGGCTGCCATCTCGCGGGCGAACTCCAGCACGAGCCCCACCCGCAGGGTCTGCCAGCTCCCGTCCCACCCGGTATTCCACGCTGACCACCCAATGAGCAGCCACATAGCGGCGGCGGGCTGGTTCTCGGGCCAGACGTAAACCTCCCCCTGCTCCGTCAGGTGGGCGCCGAGGCGATCCTGCGCCGGGGCGGGTGCGGGTGCCGCGGCGCGGCCGATGGTGGCGTCGTGTTCCGCCAAGATGTGGCGGAAGGCCTCGCCCCAGTCCGCGCCCGCCAGCTCTGCCGCTTGTGTTGCCATGCGATCCGCCTCGCTGGTGTTGGTGGTCAGGTCTTCGTCTTCGCTTCCTTCGCCATATCCCTGAAACCACGCGATGGCGAAGGCCTGGAGTTTCCCACTTGTGCCTCAGAAGATTGACGCGCCTTGTAGAACGCCTCACAGACGCAATAGGCAACGCTGCCCTGCTCCAGCATGGCCTCTTTCCAGTTCTGAGTTGAATCAAGCGGTGTGATTTCGTCGTCTTCGCAGACCCAGAAGCTAGCATCGTCTTCGGGATCGTTAACCCAACCGACCATGAGGCGATTGGCGATTTCAAAATATGGGCCATTGGCGGTTGCGGCGTCTTGACCCTCCCGAACTTTTTCAATTTCAGCGTAGATATTCTTCAACTCCTGGTCAGTGTAGGTATTAAAAACACCCCGGAATTGAATCCTTCGACCGTCGGACCATCCCGATACCGTGATCCGCTGCGTATCGGGCTTTTTGAACGTAAATCCTGCCATGTGCTTGTTGGGGTGGGGTGAGTGGTGGGTGATCAGGTTTGGAGGAATGTGAGGTCGTCCACAGCGCCTGCGGTTTTGGTGATGTTCAGGGGAAGGGTGTGAAACACCCTGCCGGCAACTTCCGACCTGGTGGCGATCCCATAGCCGTAGCTGGCGGCGTTGATTGTGGTCCGCCGCAGCGCTGGGCCATGGATGATCTGTAGCGTGTCAACAGTCCCGGCCGTGTTCTTTTGAAACACGTTGAAGTCTGCAAACAGGGCAGCCGCGATTGTAATCTCTGCCGTGATCTCACGGCTCGTGATAATCCGCTGCTTGGTGCTTCCGCCGTGATCGGATCCGCTGATAACGTTTCCGATTGACAGCGTGAATGAAGAGACTTCCGCGCTGTAGCCGCCAAGGGAAAAGGTTGGCGTCCCGACGGAATCAACCAGAACCGGTGCGCCCTGATTGGCGAACGTCGGAGCGCCGGGCAGGGTCGGCTGAGTTGGCTCAGCGTAGAGACCATTGAAGGACCATTCGACGGTCGGAAACTGCCCGCTCGTCATGTTGAGGGTCCAGGTCCCGCGAGAGCCGGGGGCCTCGTACCGGGTGCGGCCCTGGAAGAGGGCTAGATCTACCCATTCCTGGGCATTCTGCGGATCCATCAGGCTCAGCGTGACGCTAACCCCGGCCTGGATGGTCTGAGCCATGCCACAAGCACGGAACAGGATGTTGTAGCCAGGCGCGGTGCCGAGCACACCGGAACCGTTCAAATAGGACGAGAATGTAATATCGTTCCCCCGGTTGTAATACTTCGGGAGGCTGATCCTACCTGGCTTCATGTCAGCCTGCTCAATGGGCACCTCTTCGGCAACCTCGGTCACCTCAGCGCCGTAGGAAATGATGCCGGCCGTTTCCGTCGGGGCGCTGGAGACTCCGTAGGTGTTGCCTTTGGTGGCGAAAATCGGCGAACGGGCGCCGGGAAGCTGGTAGGTCATTCCTCAGGTGTGGCGGAAGGGGCGGGGGATGCGGCGGGAAGTGCCAGGGGGGCGGCCGGGGCCTCCTCGCCTGGCGTCAGGCTCTGCCCGTCCCAAATGAACGAGCCGCCCTCTTCAGGCAGGGGATGCGTGGGCACGCCGGCAGGGGCGGGCGGTTGCTGCTGTCGGCGGCTCATACGATCACGGTGAGGTCGTGAGACCGGGTTGAAATGAAGATAGTGTAGTACAAATCCACACGACCCATCTCGCCGCCAGGATTGGGCACCCTGGAAGCGCTGGGATTCTGTATCCCGAACCTGATCCCGTTCACCCCTGGAATGCTTCGCGCTGACCCGTACATGATTGCGTGGATTGCCTTCCACCATGGATCTGTTGCCCGCGATATTTGGTCCTGACTGATTTTTGTATCAACGTAGATTTCGACTACCAATGATATGGCGTGCTGGGTTACTCCCAACCCGTCGCTGTCAGTTACATCGGACTCGAACTCTTTGATAATAAGGACTGGTTTGGCTTCGTTTTCACCTACGGGCTGAAAGCGATCCAGGTAGCACGCCGCGACGCCCGGAATGGCCGCCAGGAGCAGTTTCAGCGACTCTTTGAACTGCAGCGGAATGCTGTCCGTCATCGCTGCCTCCCAGATGGCACCGCAATGGCCAGCAAGGTGGCCCCGGTGCCTGCCCATGCCTCACGGGCCATACCAGCCGGAACCCGACACGCCGCGCCGCCAGCATGGCGGGTGCACTGAGCCCAATCGAGCGATGGGATTATGGCCGCCATCAGCAGGCAGAGGACGGCGGCGAGGAGGGCGTGGGAGAGGATGTTGTTCATCGCAGCCTCAAGTGGCTCTGAATCTGCTGGATTGCAAGGTGCTGCATCTGCTGCCTCTCAAGAAGTCTTTGATAGTCAGTTCGTTCTTTGTCGTTATCGTCTTCAACTTTCGCGAGCCTAGTCGAAAGATTTTCAACAATAATTCCTAGCCTAAGCTGATTGTCCCGTGTTTGCATAAATTGCGTTGCTACCCAGCTAATCATAGCCAGGCTAATCATGGCACAAACGCTATTGAACCACCGCAGCCCATTGGTAACGCGCTGATCCTGGGCAAACGACTGCGCCTGGCTCTGCCCGGCCGATTGGTTGGGAGGAGTGGTGGCCATGGGGGGATTCTACTCGGCCGGGATCTCCGGCGCTGGCTGGGGCCGGTCGTAGTGCAGTAGGTCAGAAATTCGATCACTGTCAAAACCTTCTACCCGCGCCGCGATGATTCGCAGTCCCTGTTCAAGTGCTGGGTCCGTTAGGTCAATAAATGGCCGGCTTATCAGTGTTTGAACAAGGCCGCCAATAACTAGGTCGATATCAGCGGCTTGCGTGATTGCCGTAAATTCTGGAACGGTCAAACGACGTATAAAGGTGGCTGGCGTAATCCTGCCAACTTCTAAGATATTGGCGTAAGCAATGCCCTGATTCTCAACAAATTCGCCTACAAGATCTTCAGCTGTTCGGTTGTTGCTATTGCCTGCCGCGACGAACCCATCATAGGCCCGTTGACTGAGTTGAATAGTGATTGATTCCATGGTGATTAGGTGGCAATGAGACCAGCAGACCGAGCAGCGGCCAGGAGTGCATTGACCGCAGTTATTGCGGTTGCGAGATCCGTGGCATCTGGGATTGCAGCCGGGCGCGTGACTGGAGTTGCGCCCCAAAATCCCAGCAATTGCGTTGAGCTGGAGCCGATCCGGATGCCACGTGCAGTTCCAGTGCCACCAGCTTCAGTACGAAGCGTGAAAACATTGCTCTCCCATCCTATTCGCATCCGCTCAAAATTGGTACCAGAACTTGTAATTGTGTTAGCAATCCAATAGGATTGAGCGGTTGTGCCGCCCTGCTGGTAGATCACTCCTGCGCTAAAGCGGGTCCAAAACGTGTCTAGCGTTGGGCTTGTTGCGTTTGCACTAGACCAACCCAAGATATTTGCATTTCGCATCGCCAGAGTCTGGTTGTCCACCCACCATCCCTGAAAACTAGTAGGGCCTATTTCGATAACATTTCCATATAATCTAAAAAAGCTTGATCCATTTGCACCAGCGTCTATCAATCGCTGGTTTATGATCGAACCGTAAATTGCAAGCCCAGTACCAGTCGTGGCCCAAGCCGTGTTAGTGGTGGCGGCGGAGTGCTGAATCAGTACATGTGGCTGGGTGGTAGTGCCCGTTCCACCGCTAAACCACGTGCCAGTGGTTTGAATAGCGGGAGCACTTGCGGCGCTATTTTGAGAAGATGTAAATCTTCCAGACAATGTAATATTTCCGCTACCGTCAATACTGCTTGTCGATAGCCCTGAAAATCCTCCATTGAGATTCCACTGCAGCTGGCCGGATGACCCGCCAGGCGACCCGCCCGCCGCGTTGAGCTGTCCAGAGGTGATGGACAGGCCTGTGCCCGGTATCAGGAACTCAAGCCGACTCGTAGCAGGATTCCACCAGAGCAGCCGCGTCAGGCCCGCGCCAGGGGAGACGGCTGCCAGCTCCTGGCCGGTCAGGGAGAGGACCGTTTCCAAGTTGGCGGCCAGGGTGGCGGGGGCGTGGTGGCTGGCCGCCAGCAGGTGAGCCGTGATGGCGCTGGATGCCGCCCCAGATTGCTCGGCGCCGATGGTTGATCGAGCATCCGCCGCCGTGGCAGCCGCCGCCAGAGATCGCCCGGTTGCGCCCGTGATTGAGCCCCACCACGCCGCCACCGCCTGCCGCCACCGCGTCGCGGACCACAGCCGAAACGCCGTCTCCGAGCCTGCCTCTGCCTCTGCCTGGCTGATCTCCTCAGGCCGGCCCGAGAGGTCGCCATAGGCCCCGGTGAAGGCCGCCCGGGGCAGTGCAGGGCCGGGGAGAACGATGACTGTGCCCGTGTTGGCGTGCACCCGCCCGACGACCGCCACCACCTGGACAAGGCCCGTCGCTGGCATGGTGGCCGTGGTGCCGCCCGTTGGGGCCACATACAGCGGAGCCCCTGACGTCAGGCCCGCCGTGTTGACGGCGGGGATTGGACCCGTCGCCACCAGATGACCGTTCGCCGCGCTGCCGCTTGTGCCCAGGGCCGCCAGAGCCATGCCAGCCGCAGGCATCCGGCCGGGAGTGTCGCCGCGCGCGGGAACCACCTCCAAGGTCGTGGTGTCGCCCTGAGATCCGGTCACGTAGAGCGGGGTCAGTGCCGCCAGGGGAACGCCCGAGACGTTGCGGCAGTGTTCGGAAACCGGGCCGGTCAAAAGATCAGCGTCGACCTGTGCTGCGGTGGCCGTGCCGCTGACCGTGAGCCCGGCGAAGATTGGCGCCGCCGTCGGATCCTGCAGCGCCCGCGCCGCGATCTCCTGCGCCGTCGCCCGTCGGGTGTCGATCTGCTGCGCCGTGCCAGTGCCAGTGCCCACCGCCGTGCAGGAGAACACGGTGCCCACCGCTGGAGTCGCGCCTGCGCCGGCTGCCGCCCAGTTGGTGTTCCCCAGCGAGACGATCCGGTAACCGGTGCCGATGGTGAGCGCCGTGGCCGCCACGGGGGAGCCCACCGCCTGATCCAGGGGGAGCACCTCCGCGCCGGTCAAAGCTGCGGCGGCTGGCTGGGATGAGATTGAGCCGGGGTTGGCAGCCATGTCAGGTGATCGTCAGCTCCATGCCGGTGGTGGTGGTGAGCGCCAATCCGGTGGTGGTGGTCAGGGGCTGGAAGGCTGGGGCCGGGGGAGGGGCTGCTACGGGGCCGGAGAGGGGGATGCGGCTCAGCACACCATCGGGGGAGATCGAGGGCTGATACTGCACCCGGTAGGTGTCCGCCCCCACGCTCAGGGTGTCGCCGTGCGCGAGTGCCGCCGCCAGGGTGGCAGCCGTCAACAGGCTGGGGCCGTGGTGGATCGCGCCGCCATCAAGGACGAGAGACGACTCGATGGAGAGCATCCCGAGGCCCGTGGCCGCACCGATCGCGATGGGCTGGCCCCAGTCCTGCAGGAAAGCCAGATCCTCCGCCGTGGCCGCGACGGTCGGAGATGTGCCGCTCACGGGAACCCTGCAGGTGATGCCGTCAGCACTGCGATATGGCTCGGATTGGACCACGTAGGCCACCCCATCGAGGGTGAGCGTGCTGCCGTAGCCCAGCTGGCCGCAGAGGGCCATGGTGCTCAAGATTGAATCCCCCTCGTAGACCAGCTGGTCATCAAGGAGGATCTGTGTGTTGCGACTGAGCACACCGACACCCGAGGCCGCGCCGACCGTCAGGGGTTGCCCCCAGTCGGTCAGCATGGCGGAGACGTCGGCGGCTGTGTCGATCATTTGGCGGGGGGCTTCTCCGTTGGGGGAGGGGTGGTCTCCCGGATGACGCCGAGGGCCAGCAGGGGGGCGGCTTGCTCGGGGGTGAGGCCAGGGATGGGCTGGCCTTCCGAGTAGACGCACCCGCCATGGTTGACGGGGCTTAGATCGGTGACGACGTAGGGCATCAGGCGACCGCGTTTTTGATCAGGTAGCCAGCATTGCTGCTGGTGATCACTGGAGCTTCACAGGTTGTCACCGGGAAGTACCAGGTTTTTTCGTTGTTGCCGTAGTAGGCCGGCTCTGCAAATGGATGGCCGTTCAACTGATAAGTAACTCCATAGGTTGGCAGCCCCATTTGCGCTAATGACGCGGTTTCGGTATAGGCAAGGACAACATCCCTGCCCCACACATCAGAGATTGTCCCGTCGTCAGCCGCAGTAATCGCCTCACCGATGACGATATTGGGAATCCTGAAGATACGCCTCAGGTCGTCAATGCCGGCAACATTGACCCCCGTATAGTTCAACCTGGTAAGAATCTTGGGATTTTCCAAGGTCTCTTCAATCACCTTTGCCGAAAAAACGGCAAGGTTTGGATACTTGCCAGTGGCCGCCCTGATTGCGCTCCGGGCGGTTTGCATGGCTTCTGCGGGATCAACCGCAGCGTCATTGAACTGACTGCCAGACGTCAGGGTAACCTTGTTGGCTGCCGGATAGTTGCTGAGGTTGGTGGCGGCGGTAGCCTGGGCAATTTCAAGGCGATTGTTGATCACCATCATTGCGCCAGTCATTGCCATTTGTGCGCCATCGATGGTAAAGCCCTTCGACGTAGCCCTCTGCTCCTGCTGAATTTCAACCGGAAGAGTACCCTCAATCGAGTAATCCTGCAGAGCGTAATCACTACCGGCATAGCCAAACTTCACCCTTGGGGTGTTGGTGCCAGGGGATCGCAGCATCCCCGCATACTGCATAAAATGCTCCCGGCCAAAAGTGATAATTTTGCCGGTGCGCATGTCCACCGTGATACGCGGAAACAAGGCTTGGCCCGCGTAATTGTTTTGCTGAAGCCCCAGCGCAAGCTGTGTGTTGACCGGGGAGATGATGCGGGCCTGGCCCAGATTCTGCGAAGGCATGATCTTCAGTTGGGGAGGATGAGAACTTCAATCTGCTGATCCGCAGCAGTGGCGGCCGTGATGCTGCGAGCAACAGATACACCAGTCGTTCTAGTGATCAACTTGCCAGAGGCGTTGAACTCCAGGAGCGCATTAGCAGCAAAGGCCGCGCCGGCCACCGCGACGGTGGTTCCCAGCAGGTTGGCCGTGATTTGTTCGGTAGCCACCCCACTGAACTCAGCGATGTAGCCAGCGGCGCCAGCGGCTGGCACGGCGCCAGCAAAGGTGATCCCGCATCCGCCAGTGATGGTGGCGGTCGCCGTAATGCTTTTGGCAAACAGGACGGTAGATCCAGCGGCCATGGTCAGTTCCTCCGGGTAACAATGGCCAGGGCATCCAGATAGGAAGCGCCTGGGTTTGCGGCTTGATGTGCGCGGGCGGCCCTGTCGATCGCCTCTTCATCGCCGTCGGACGTGATGACGGATGGGATGGCGCCACTGCCGGGACGCTCCAGCCCTTCATCCCCTGCCGCGGCAAAGGCCACAGGAGCGGGGGCCTCAGCGCTGCGAGCGGTGGCCGCAGCCTGGAGAAGCTCGCGCTCAGCTGCGTTGACAGCCAAGGCCGCCTCCCCAGGGGAGGTGTGGCCATCGGCCGCGAGCCGTTCGATCAGCGCTTCGTGGCCAGGGAGGCCAGCGGTGCGAACACCGGCGATGCGGTCCCGCTCTGCAGCGGCACCCTCCTGGCGTGCCTGAGCCAAGGCGGTTTCATGTTCGGGCGCGAGCCGCGCCCGTTCGTCGGCGGCGCCCTGGGCTCTGAGAGCGCTGGCGCCGTCCGGGTTGTCGATGGCCCACTGGGCCACCTGCTCCGGCAGGGAAGACATGGAGGATCGGACAGGGGACAAGTGAGCCGCCGCCGGTGGGCCGGTTGCGACTACAGGTAAAGACATTTTGGCACGCGATCCGCCAGATGGTATAGGCCGCCATTTGGCTTGCTCTCTCACCTCGCCAATGAGCTGATCCAGGCTGGCGAATCCATCAACCAGGCCCGCGTCGATCGCCTGCTGGCCAATGAACATCCGCCCATCAGCCATATCGGCGAGCACCTTTTCGACACTCGTGCCCCGTTGATTTGCTACATCGCCCACCATAATGCTATAGATCGTGTCTACAGTATCTTGAAGAGTTGCCTTTCCACTTTCGGTTAGCGGGCCATTCTCCGACGCGATACGCTTAAACTTGCCGGCAAAGACTTCGGTCTTTTTGATGCCAATCGCATCTAGCTGTTTTGATCTGTCGATGTGCTCAATCACCACGCCGATCGATCCGACCTGATCAACCGCCGAGCTGAGGTAAACCTTGCTGGCGGCAGTCCCAACCCACACACCAGCGGACGCCATCAGCCCTTCCACCAGTGTCACCACGGGTTTCACATCGCGGGCCGCCATCACCGCCTGAGCTGCCAGCTGGGTGCCAGCAACCGCGCCGCCGGGGGTGTCCATGGTCAGGATGAGCCCCTTCACCTTTGGATCAGCGGTTGCCGCCTTCACGTCCCGCGCCAGCAGTTCCGACGACGTGCCGCCGCTCACCTCCGTTATAAGGTTCATCCTCTGCGCCATCACCCCCTGCACGGGGATCAGGGCCACCCCATCGCGCACTTCATAGCCCTGGACCGGGCCGGGCAGTGGAGCCCCGCGCCGCGCCTCCAGTTCCTGCAGGTTGACGCCCTCGCCCCGCAGGTGGCTGGCGTAGATATCCCGGATCTGCTCCAGGTGGCCAGGCATGATCGCCCACGGCGCAGAAAGGATGTCGAGGATGCTCATAGGTCTTCCGTGTCGATGGCGTCATCATCGGCGCCATCCTTCTCGTCTGCGCCGTCGGACTGATCTGGAGGGGGAGCCGGCTGGCTGCCGGGTTGGGCCTGGGCTGGGGCGGGCGCGGCGCCCTTCGCGTCGAGGGGTGGCAGGCTGTCGCGCCGCCGGGCCGCTGCCTCCCTGGCCCGCTGAACGTGGCGGCTGGCATAGTCGCCGCCGTCATAAGCGATCGTCTCCTCTGCCTCACTCGTCAAGAACGATGCCCGCAGCCGGGCCGCTTCTGCCTCCTGCAGGGGGTTAAGGCTGGCCGGGCCGCTGCCGGCCCATTCCGCGACGCTCCATGCGTAGCGGATGAACGGATCCGCAAAAAATCCGGGGGCCTGGATCCAGCCATCAGCCACGCCATCGGCTAGCCAGGTTTCGTAGACGGGTTGGCATGTGTGGGTTACATCGTGCGCCCGGTCTCCATAGATCATCTGCCAGAGCTGTTGGCTCGCAGCCCTGGCCGCCGTGTAGCTGGACTTGAATAGGCCAGTCATAACCTCCGGGGGGAGGTTTAATCCCATGCCAAGAAATGTAAAGAATGGCTGGACAAAGTTGTCAAAGTTTGGGTTAGGCCTGCCAGGTGTTGGGCTGGCGACTTCTTCACCTGGGAATAGGTTTAGAACCTTGCCAGATTGCCAGGTATTAGCTTGGTTTCTTGCTGAGAGATTGGCTGATAAATACTGACGCTGTTCGTCTTCATTGAAGAGATCCTTGAAACTGTCCGCATCCATCTGCGCAAACACCGCCAGCGCTGCAGAATTGACAGCCGCCTCAATCTCTGCATTCGTATAGCGATCAAGTTGCTTAACTGATCCAATAATTCGAGTCAGCGCAGGCAACGCCCGCGACTGGCCAGGCCGCACCATTTTTTTGCGTTGCAGGATATTGCGCCTACCGCTTGAGGAATAGATGGGGATTTCCCGCCAAGTCTGCCCAGAAGCTCCGGGGATAAGGCTGCCAGGGTGATGGTTTGCTACAAAAATCGAAACGATTTCACCGTCAGCAGCACGCTTAATACCTTCAAAAATCTCAGCCGTATTTGCGCCGTTGTTTTCGTTGTAAACCCTGTCAGCTTCGATGATCTGAAGAGCCAGCTTAAAGGGCCAGTTAGGGCGCTCTTTCTGGGTAAGAACTGTGAATACGTCGCCGCTTAATACTTCAGAGCGGGCAATCAATTCTTGCAATTCGTAGAAATTCTGATCCCCTTCAACGGAGGCCCATGTAGAACTTGCCCACATATTAAACCGATCTTTTTGCATCTCCTGCCACTCTTCCGCCTGCTCGCTGGTCATCCCCAGCCACTGCTCCAGTATGCGGGGCTGGCACTTGAGGCCGGTGCCGACCCGGTAGCTCACCAGCTGATCAATGCCTGAGCCGGCCGCCGGGGAGGTTCGGTACAGATCCCGGGAGTAGCCGCGCTGATCTCGCAGCTCGTAAGTATCGTCGCCGTCAGCGTCCCGCGCACCCGGCTGCCACATGGCGAAGGCGGGGGCCATGCTCAGTCGCGAGCCGCCACCCCAACCGCCACCGATGGAGGCCTCAGGCTGTGGCGGGGCTGCCGCCGACATCTCCTCCAGTTGCCGCCGCCGCTTCTTGCCCATCAGAACAGCGGGGAGGGAGAGAAGGACCGAGCCCGGCCGGTGGAGCTGGCCTCTGCCCTGGCGATCTCCGCGTCCAGCCTGGTGATGGCGGATTGAATTTCCGCCAGGCTGGCACGTTTCATGGTGCGGCCATCGGGGCCGGCCGACATTCCGTACTCCTGGCCGCCGGTGAGGATGGCCTGCTCTGCCGCCAGATAGGCATCGCGCCGCGCCTGTAGCTGTGCCAGGGTTTGCATGGGGGGATTCTAGCCGAAGGTGAGGCTTGAGACTAGGTTGCTTTTTGGTGCGGGTTTTGTGGCAATGGTCGCCTTGTTCTGCTCCTCCAGCCGATCCCACATCTCGCTCGCTGCAAGCTTTGTGTATTTTCGCTTTAGCTTATACAGGCCCGCCAAACAATAAACCGCGTTGTCTAGTGGTTCGTTTCTGCCGCCTGAAGGATTTTCCCACATTGAAACCTTATATCCCTTCACTAACTTGAACCTAATTTGCTCGCATGTAAGGCCTTCTAGGTATTCCTTTGTACCATTAAGGCCAAAGTGAATAAATCCAGGACCGGGAGTCTCAACTGTATTAAGTCTTCCGGCAATCGCACTTTTCAGGCCCTGGGTTCCAACCATGTAGAGTTTCACCCCAGACTTAATGACCTTGTCATTATAGGTTACATCTTGAGGCCTGCCCATCCCAATGGGCACATGGGTTCTATCGCTTGAACCCTTCACCGCTATAACGCCATCCCTGGCGTGTCGCCTGCAGTATTCATAGGATGCCTGCGTATAAGATCCGCCAGTGTCAACCATTGTTGAAAATGGCGATAATTGCCACCCATTCTCAGATGGAAACAACGTCTTTCGTATTGTGTTTACTTGCAGCCATGGCCCGCCACGAGTTGCGTCGCATTCTGGATTCTGCAAGGGGTCGCCAATTATCTTTTCGTTCCAGATCAACCACGACTCATCATCTCTTCCGTATCCCCACACGCTTACCTCTAGCCAACTGCCTTGCACGTCAACCGATGCAAACAGCACCAACACCCCAGCCGGGCACCATCCCGTCTTGTAAGGATCGCTCGTGACGCGATTCATGAGCCCCTCAGCACTGAGCCTGGAGATAGCCGGATCATCGAACGCCTCCGCCGCTCGCTTCGTGATCCAGCCCTTCAGGAGCATGGGGTCTCGTTTGGCCCTCAGGAACTCGTCTCTGATCTCTTCCCACGCCAGGCCCAGCCCGATGGGGGTGTACCAGCCGGGCAGGTGGAAACCAGCCGTGACGCCGTCACCTTTGGCGTGAGGCTTCCAGATGCCACCGGCAAGCATTTCGGTCTTGTAATGCTGTGCGATTCGCTCTCCACATGCTGGACACTGGCACCAAACCTCTCCGCGTGGGTCATCCCATACCATGTTCTCCCGCCAACGAATAACCTCATTGGCGCCGCAACATGGCATGAACGCCGCGTAACGCCGCTGGTCCGATCTTGTTTCGTATTCCCATGTAATTCTGCATTCTCCCCGTGTTCCCGGTGTACTTGTGAGCAAGATCTTTCTATTTGGAAAGCTTGCAGTCCTGGCTTCAGCGTTTTCTATTGGGTCGCCTTTGTCGTCAGCTTCTTGAGGAACTGAAGAACATTCATCAACCCATAGCCTAGGCGTAGGCATTCCCTGCAGCTCCGCCCCGCTATTGCTACCCGTTACGGCAACTAGCATATCGTTTTCAAACTCTGTAAGAAACATTGTATTTGCTGCATCCCTAGACCTTTTAGACAAGATTCTTTTTTCAATCGAAGGTGTATCATTAAAAAGAGGCTTTAGTCTTTGCCTGACCTGCCTTTTGGCAAAACTGATTGTAGGAAACACGACAAGAAAAGGCCCCGGATCCAATACGATGGACCTTCCGAGCCAATTCAATCCGGCCTCTGTCTTGGCAGACTGAGAACCGAACACCATCACCACCCGCTTGATTGGATTCGAAGGGTTGAGGCAGTCCATCGGCTCGC
>Ga0315909_10004749_pt1 | contig 15881 bp, 16 predicted proteins | sample LakEriMetagenome_11_FD_203527 | JGI IMG/M metagenome (GOLD analysis project Ga0315909, IMG submission 203527) | Freshwater fungal communities from buoy surface, Lake Erie, Ohio, United States - Buoy 2 MA125 | ecosystem: Environmental > Aquatic > Freshwater > Lake | place: USA: Lake Erie, Ohio...
CCCGCGCGAGGTCTTGGACTTCATGGTGCGCGACGAGCGCAACCCCTCGAGCATCGTCTCCTGTTTGCGCGCCGCGCGCGAAAACGCGCGGGCCGTGCGCGGCGTCTTGACCACCGAGGTGTGGGAGACGCAAAACCAAACCTGGTTGGAGCTGGAGCGTCAACTCCAAGGTCCATCTTTTGAGCGCGACCCGACCGCCTTGTTTGAGTGGGTCAAGTTCCGCTCGCACCTCTCGCGCGGTGTGGCCATCGGCACCATGCTGCAAGACGAGGCTTTTCACTTCTACCGCATGGGCACGTTTTTGGAGCGGGCCGACAACACCGCACGCTTGCTCGATGTCAAGTTCCATGCGGTGCCCAGCGACGTCATCGGTCAAGCGACAGTGCTGGGGGCAGAGCCTGTGCCAGACCACGACTTCTACCATTGGAGCGCTATTTTGCGCAGCGTCAGCGGCTTTGAGGTCTACCGCAAGGTGTACCGCGACGTGATCACGCCCGAGCGCGTGGCCGAGTTGCTGATCCTGCGAGCCGACATGCCGCGCAGCTTGGCCGCGAGCCTCAACGAGGTGGTCAACAACCTCAACGTGGTGGCCAACGACGCTTCGGCCGAGACCCTGCGCCGCGCAGGTAAACTCAAAGCCGATTTGCAATACGCCCGCATCGACGAAATTTTGGCCAATGGCTTGCACGCTTTTCTGACGCAATTCCTCGATCGGGTCAATGCGCTCGGTGCGCGCATCAGCCGGGATTTTTTGGTGCCGTCGGTGCACTAGACATCCCTTCCATGAAACTGGCCATCATCCACACCACCACCTTTGCCTACAGCCAGCCTTTGCTCTACGCGATGCAAACGCTGCACCTGTGGCCCCAAAGTGGCGCCACACAAACCGTGTTGGATTGGGGTTTGCAAACCCCGGGTGTGCTGGATGCCTTGCCCGATGTGCTGGGCAACCGCCTGCACAGCGTGTGCGTGACCGCCAGTGCCGACCAACGCTGTCTGCACCACCACATCCAAGCGCGCGGCGTGGTCGACACCCACGACCTGGCGCAGTGGCAAGACGACCCCAAAGCCTTGCACCCCGCGGTGTTCCAGCGCGCCGGGCCCTTGACCCAGCCCGATGACGCGCTCACCGCGTGGGCGCGTGCGCAGGTGGCCACGACCGAAGTCTCGGTGGTCAACGCTTTGCAGCTGTGCCACGCGGTGGCCGATCGGGTGCGCTACCAAGCGGGTGTGACGGAGGTGCAAACCACCGCCGCGCAAGCCTTTGCCGCCGGTTTGGGCGTGTGCCAAGACCAAGCGCACGTGATGGCCGCGGCCGCGCGCAGCCTGGGTTGGTCGGCGCGCTACGTGAGCGGCTATTTTTGGGCGGCCAACGAACCCGATTTGGCCAGCCACGCCTGGGTGGACGTGTGTTTGTCGCCCGAGCACGGCCATTGGCTGAGCTTGGACGTGACCCACCGCTGCCCCACCGACGCGCGCCACGTGCGCTTGGCGGCGGGCACGGACTACGTGTCGTGTGCGCCGGTGCGCGGCGTGCGCCGCGGCGGGGGCGAGGAATTGCTCAGTGTGAGGGTGTCGATCGAGCCAGCTTGACTTGAATGAAGCTTATGATCGCGGCTGCGGCTAAAAAGGACACGGTATGAATTTTATTCACACGGATATTGGTCCGCGGCAAGCGGGTGATGTGGTGGAGGTGACCCTCTCATCGGTTGCCAACGTGCGGCTGATGGATGCCTACAACTTCAACAGTTACAAGAATGGCATGAAGCACATTTACACCGGTGGTGTGGCCCGGGAGTCACCCCTGCGGCTGACCGTGCCGTCGTTCGGGCACTGGCATGTGGCCATCGACATCAATGGCATCCAAGGATCTGCCGGACTCAAAGCGGGTGTCAAAGTGGTTTCAGCGTAAGGCCTCACCTGCTGAGCCCGTTTGTCATTTCCGACAACAGCTGAAGCCGCAGGCTGTTCCTGTCCTTGGCGTAGTTGTGGGCAATCGTTGATCCGCGCTGGTGGGTCAGCCAGTTGCTGTCAGCCATGATGGGTGCAACTTCAGCTTCCGGCAACACTTTTCCTCGGATCATGTCTGAGGCGCGCTCAGCGAGCATGATCGTTGGACCGTTCAGATCTCCCGCTGTTGCCTGAGGCATGATGGATGCATCGACAACTCGCAGGTTTTGTAGCCCAATCACCCGGCATTCAGGGTCCACCACGGCCAGTGGGTCGGAGCCCATCCGGCAGGTACCGCATGGGTGATAGGCACTTTCAACCTTGGTGCGTATGAAATCATCCAGTGCTTCATCTGTCTGCGCTTGCGGTCCTGGAGCAAGTTCCTCTCCGACATAGGGAGCCATCGGAGCCTGGGCAAAGATCTCGCGGGAAAGTCGGATACAGGTTCGCATCTCATGCCAGTCTTCATCGTGCGTCATGTAATTGAATTGCACGCGTGGCAGGCTTTGAGGATTCGCATCTCTCAGCCGCACCCAACCCCGACTTTTAGAACGTTTCGTGCCGACATGGACCTGGAACCCGTGTCCCTTGGCCAAAGACTTGCCGTCATAAGAGATTGCCAGCGGCAAAAAGTGGAACTGAACATCGGGATAGACAAGGCCAGCCCGGCTGCGAATGTGCCCGCCGGTTTCAAAATGGTTGGTGGCACCCAGACCCTTTTGGGTCGCCAGCCACTTCATTCCGATCCAAGCCTTTCCCAGTAAGGACATCCAGGGGAAGAGAGAAACGGGCTTGTGACAGGAATATTGAACGTAAAGCTCCAAGTGATCCATCAGGTTCTCGCCCACCCCAGCGCTTTCATGCACCACAGGGATACCGTGTTGGGCCAATTCCTGCGCAGGCCCAATACCCGATCGTTTCAGTATCACAGGCGACATGATTGAGCCAGCGCTGAGAATCACCTCGCGCTTGGCACCGATCGTTTCGGTCCGGCCATTGCGCACATATTCAACGCCGACAGCGGTCTTGCCCTCAAAGAGGATGCGGTTGACCACCGCCCCTGTCACCAGTCGCACCATGGGGTTCTTCAAAGCCGGCCGCAAATAGACCCGTGCGGTCGAGGCGCGTATCCCGCCCCCCACCGTCATCTCCATGGGTCCAAATCCTTCGTGCTGTACCTCGTTCATGTTGGCACTGCGGGCATAACCAGCGGCCACCGCCGCATCAACAAACGCATGGTAAAGCGGGTTGGATTCAGTCCCACGGGTGACAGGCAAAGGGCCATCTGTGCCCCGCAAGGGCCCGCCTCCAGCCACGTTTTCCATTTTTTGAAAGTAGGGCAGAACATTGGCCCAATGCCAGCCGGTGGCACCTTTTGCTTCCCAAAGCTCATAGTCCATCGGGTTGCCGCGCACATAGCACATGCCGTTGATCGATGAGGACCCCCCCATCCCTTTGCCCCTTGGGAGGTTGATCTGACGCCCATTAAGGCCTGGTTCGGGTTCGGTTGACATGCCCCAGTTGAAGCGCTGGGTGTTCATTGGCATGGTCAGGGCTGCGGGCATGGCGACGATAATCGACCGGTCGCTTCCCCCCGCCTCAAGGACCAAAACGCTGACGCCAGCGTCCTCGCAAAGCCGTCGAGCTAGGACGGACCCGGCCGAGCCTGCTCCAACGATCACATAGTCATAGGATGGGTCTGGGAGCGTCATCTCACGTACCGCCGATCATTCGATGATGACGTAGTACTTCAGCATGGGTTCGGTCTGACGCCAAAAGCCCCGAAACCCCTTGGGCACAAAAAAGGCATCGCCTTTTCGATAAGTTTCACTGAAACCTTCGGCTTCTAAGGTCACTTCGCCTTCCAGCACGTACATGAATTCATCGGCAGCGTAGCTGTCATAAAACTCTGTGTAGGGTTGCGATCGCCATATGCCCATTCTGTATTTTGGATTCGCTCGGTCGAAATAGGCATGGTCCGCACCCATTGGCGTTCCACTGATCAACGTCGCCGTCTCTTGCCGCACATCGGCCTGTGTCATCCAGCCTTCTGGGCCATGAGGTGAGAGCTTTATTGGTAGGGTCACTTGATTTGCCTGATCTGGCGAATGGAAATTTCATCGCTTGACGTTCAGTATGACACGGGTTTGCAGCGACTTTTCCCGGTCAGTGAAAAGTCGGTGCACGGATCATATCTGCGTCGGCATTTACACCTGCATGTGTCATACCAACATCCAATTTTTGTAAATTGGGGGTTTGAATTGCGCACAACTCAAAATTCATACCGACCACCCAATCTAGAATGCCTCAAGGAGCAGCCTTACACGTTGCTGGGTTTCACGTATTGAACTTGTCAATCAGATCGCGAGCGTTTAAATGAGCACACAACACAAAATCGTCATCGTGGGTGGTGGCGCTGGCGGCTTGGAACTCGCCACCCGACTGGGGCGTACCTATGGACGGCGTCAGCGGGCGCTCATCACGCTGGTCGATAAAAATCGTACCCACATTTGGAAACCCAAGTTGCATGAAATCGCTTCGGGTAGCATGGATTTGGGCGACCACGAAGTGGACTATATGGCGCAGGCCCATTGGAACCACTTCACCTTTCGAATTGGTGAGCTCAAAGGACTAGACCGCTCCAACAAAACCATCGAGCTCGCGCCCTATGTGGATGAGCAGGGCCGGGCTGTGACGCCCACCCAATACATACACTACGATACGCTTGTGATTTGTATTGGCAGTTTGAGCAATGACTTCGGCACCCAGGGGGTCAAAGAGCACGCGCTGAAGTTGGAAACGCAGCATGACGCCAAGTCATTTCACTCCAGGATGGTCAATGCCTGTATCCGCGCGCACAACCAGGCCGGGGTCATCCACAAACGTCAACTGCATGTGGCCATCATCGGTGCAGGTGCAACGGGTGTGGAGTTGGCTGCAGAGTTGCACCGAACGACACGCGAGGTGGTCGCCTTTGGCTTGGACCGCATTGATGTGGACAAAGACATCAAAGTCAGCCTGATTGAGGCGGCCGATCGTATTTTGCCGGCCTTGGTGCCACGCTTATCGCAAGCCACTGAGCAACTTCTTTCGCGTCTTGGGGTTCAGGTACTTACCAACTCCAAAGTCATGGAGGTCATGCCCACGGGCATTCGCCTGGCCGACGGTCGCGAGATCGAGTCCGAACTGGTGGTGTGGGCCGCAGGAGTTAAAGCGCCAGATTTCCTGAAAGAATTTGGCGGGCTGGAAACCAACAGGATCAACCAGTTGGTGGTCCAGGACACGCTTCAAACCACACGCGACCCCGATATTTTTGCCTTGGGTGATTGCGCAGCTTGCCCCTGCGCGGATGCCGACGGCGGTCGGGCTGGCATTGTGCCGCCGCGTGCTCAAGCTGCGCATCAACAGGCTACCCATATGTGGCAGCAAATTCAACGCCGCATGGCCAACCAGCCTCTTAAGCCTTATCGCTACAGAGATTTTGGCTCGTTGGTTTCGCTGGGTAAGTTCAGCACGGTGGGCAACATGATGGGTGGCTTGATCGGCAAGAGTCTGATGATCGAAGGCTATTTCGCCAAGCTCATGTACCTGTCTTTGTACAAACTGCACGAACTTGCGATTCACGGCACCCTCAAAACCACGCTATTTACCCTGTCGCGCATGATCACCAAACAAACCAATCCCACGGTGAAGCTGCATTGAGCGCACGGTGGGTTGAATGCCTGCAGATGCTGACATGAAAAAAGACAAGGCCCCGGTTTTTGACTGAGGGCCCGTCAAACCCAACCCTGCCGCCACACGCTGTCGTCTTGCAGCTCACGCCAAGCGATGACTTGGGTGGCCTTTGAAAACACCGCCTCGATCTCCACCCGTTCAATCGGGTCGGTGGGCAACTCAGGTTCGATCACCCGGCTGACCAAGAAGTGCTTTTGCTTGGCCACCGGCGTGACAGCGGTCCATTTGGTCAGCAGCAGTTTTTTGGGATTCAGCGGATTCATGACGGCTTGGATCGCGCTGATTTTTTGGGGGAGGTTCTCTTGGCGGGTCGTTGGCGCAAGGCTTCAATGTGCTCACCCAGTTCGATCACCGCCAAAGCGTAGTAGCTGCTCCAGTTGTAGCGCGTGACGACATAAAAATTTTGCGTGCCCGCGATGTGGGTGGGCGGTGCAAGTCCGTTCTCCAGCATCACCAGTGCCAAGGGCCCTGGGTGTTTCAAGGCGGCACCACTCACCAAGCCGCCTTTGGATACGAAGGTGTCCACGTCAAAGGTGGGCACGATGTCGGGTGCCAGCAACTCGCCCAGGTCTTTGGGCGAAGCCATCACCTGAACCGGGTAGTGGGTGGGCATGCCCGGCGTCCAACCGAAGGCCACGAAGTAATTGGCCACCGAGCCGATCACGTCCACAGGGTTGTTGAGGAGGTCGATGCGGCCATCGCGGTCAAAGTCCACCGCGTAGCGTCGCCAGCTGCTGGGAATGAACTGGGGCCAGCCCATGGCGCCGGCGTAGCTGCCGCGCAGGCTGCTGGGCTCGACATTTTGTTCACGGCTGAGCAGCAGCAACTCCAACAACTCTTGCTGAAAAAACGCCGTGCGCACGGGCTCGCGCGGGTGTGCGGTGGGGAAGTCAAAGGCCAAGGTGGCCAAGGCATCGAGCACCCGGTGTTGCCCTAAATGACGGCCGTACAAGGTTTCCACCCCAATCACGCCCACGATCAAAGAAGCTGGGACGCCGTACTGCTTTTCTGCCCGGACCAAGGTGTTGGCGTGTTGCTTCCAAAAAGCCAAGCCCGCCTGTGCGCGCACCGGCTCGATGAAGCGTGCGCGGTAAGCGGCCCAATTTTTTTCCGACCCAGTAGGCGCCGGCGTCACCGCTCGCACCACGGCGGCTTGACGTCGCGCCTGGGCGACTTGGCTGCGCACCCAATCGCGCGGCAAATCGGTGCGCGCGGCCGTGGCGTCGGCCCAAGCCATGGCGTCCTCACGTTGGCCGTAATCGGCGCTGGTGCCACGTGGGGGCAGGGCGGTACCGATGGCGGTGATGTTGGCGATAGGGGCGGAGTTGGGAGCAAGGGCCGGGGGCAGGACCTGCACGACGGTGGCGGCTGGCGTGGTGGTCACTTCTGGTGCGGTGGTCGCGACTGTCGCGGCGCTCACTTCGGGCTGATGGGCGGGCGCACACGCCGACAAGGCCCATGCAAGGCACAACGGCCATGCCCACCATTCAAACGGAGATGGGGCACGGTGAAGCTGAGGGTGCAGTGGGTCGGGGGCCAGGGCGTTCATGTCTTCGCTTGAGTGTATCGAATGGCCCGTCAGACCGCGAGGCGGGCCGTGGGGCACGCATGTTAAGCTGAACAGAATTACTCCACAGCTGACGCATGAGCCACGCCACTGCTTACTTTTCGCACCCGCTTTGTTGGCAACACGACATGGGCCAAGGTCACCCTGAGAGTGCCCACCGCTTGGCGGCCATCGAGGACCGGCTGCTCATCAGCGGCTTGGAGTTGGCCTTGGAGCGTCGTCAAGCCACAACCGCCTCGATCGCCGATTTGGAGTTGGCCCACGACCGTTTGCACTTGGCTTCTTTGCGCGGCTTAACCGACACCTTGCGCGAAGACATCCAAGCCGGTGGGCCAGCGCTGGTGCAAATCGACGCCGACACCGCCTTGAACGTGCACACCTGGGACGCTGCGCTGGTGGCCGCAGGGGCGGCCATCGACGCCACCGACGCGGTGATGGCCGGTGAAGTGGCCAACGCCTTTTGCGCGGTGCGTCCACCGGGGCACCACGCCATGCGCAACAAAGCCATGGGTTTTTGTTTCATCAACAACGTTGCGGTGGCTGCCAAGTACGCACTGCAGCGCCATGGCTTGTCGCGCGTGGCCATCATTGACTTTGATGTGCACCATGGCAATGGCACCGAAGACATCGTGTTGGGCGACGAGCGCATTTTGATGTGCAGCTTCTACCAGCACCCCTTCTACCCCGAGGGCGAACACGCACATGCACCGAATTTGGTGAACCTGCCGGTGCTGGCCTACACCAAAGGCTTGGCCATCCGGGAGTTGGTCGATGGGGTGTGGATGCCGCGCTTGCAGGCGCACCGGCCAGAAATGGTCTTCATCAGCGCGGGCTTTGACGGCCACCGCGAAGACGACATGGGCCAGCTGGGTTTGGTGGAGGACGACTACGCCTGGATGACCCGGCGCATCAAGGCCGTGGCCGACGAGCACGCACAGGGCCGCATCGTCAGCTGCTTAGAAGGCGGCTACAACCTCAGCGCTTTGGCGCGCAGCGTGGAAGCGCACCTGAGGGTTTTGGCCGACGTTTGAGTCCGGTCACTCACCCAAACGTGCTATAAACTCGTAAAAAAGCACGACCATTCTTTTTTATGGCTTTTCCCAAATAGGCCAGCCAAAGCCGTTTGGACGACAATTTTTCTGGGGCCTGAGGTCTAAACTGCCACGGTAAATGTCAAAACCATTGCTTAACCAACCCAACAGGAGTCAGTCTCTATGAAGGTCATCGTCCCCGTCAAACGTGTGGTGGATTACAACGTCAAGGTCCGCGTCAAAAGCGACCAAAGCGGTGTGGACGTCGCCAACGTCAAGATGAGCATGAACCCGTTCGATGAAATCGCGGTCGAAGAGGCGGTTCGCCTGAAAGAAAAAGGTGTGGTCACCGAAATCATCGCCGTCTCGTGCGGTGTGGCTCAGTGCCAAGAAACCTTGCGCACCGCCATGGCCATTGGTGCGGACCGAGCCATCTTGGTCGAAACCGACGCCGAACTCCAACCCTTGGCCGTGGCCAAGCTGCTCAAAGCCCTCATGGACAAAGAGCAGCCCCACTTGGTGATTCTGGGCAAACAAGCCATCGACGACGACGCCAACCAAACCGGTCAAATGTTGGCCGCCTTGGCCCAGCGTCCCCAAGCCACCTTCGCCAGCAAGGTCGAATTGGCCGATGGTCACGCCACCGTCACGCGAGAGGTCGACGGCGGCTCACAAACCGTTCGCTTGCAATTGCCCGCCATCGTCACCACCGACTTGCGCTTGAACGAGCCGCGCTACGTGACCTTGCCCAACATCATGAAGGCCAAGAAAAAGCCGCTCGAGACCGTCACGCCCGAGTCTTTGGGTGTGGACGTCACGCCCCGACTCACCACCGTGAAGGTGACCGAGCCGCCTCAGCGCGGCGCTGGCATCAAAGTGGCCGACGTGGCCAGCTTGGTGGACAAATTGAAAAACGTTGCAAAGGTGATCTGATCATGACCGTACTTGTTATTGCCGAACACGACCACGCGAGCCTCAAGCCCGCCACGCTCAACACCGTCAGCGCCGCATTGAAGTGCGGGGGTGATGTGCACGTGCTGGTGGCCGGCCACAACGCCGCCGCCGCCGCCCAAGCTGCCGCCCAAGTCGCGGGTGTGGCCCAAGTGCTGCACGCCGATGGCCCAGCCTTGGCCCACGGTTTGGCCGAAAACATCGCTGCCCAAGTGTTGGCCTTGGCCCCGGCGTACAGCCATATCCTGTTTGCCTCGACCCCCGAGGGTAAAAATGCGGCGCCCCGCTTGGCTGCGCTCTTGGACGTGGCGCAAATCTCCGATGTCACCCAGGTGGTGAGCGCCAACACGTTTGAGCGCCCCATCTACGCCGGCAACGCCATGGCCACCGTGCAAAGCCGCGATGCCCAATGCGTCATCACTGTGCGCACCACCGGTTTTGACCCCGCACCCGCCAGCGGCGGCACAGCCGCGGTCAGCGCGGTGGACGCGGTGGCCGACAGTGGCTTGAGCGCCTTCATGGGCAGCGAAATCGCCAAAAATGACCGTCCCGAATTGACCTCGGCCAAGATCATCGTCTCGGGCGGCCGTGCCTTGGGCAGTGCCGACAAGTTCACCGAGATCATGACCCCCTTGGCCGACAAGCTCGGTGCCGCGATGGGCGCCAGCCGCGCCGCCGTGGATGCGGGTTATGCGCCCAACGACTGGCAAGTGGGCCAGACCGGCAAGATCGTGGCGCCCCAGTTGTACGTGGCCTGCGGCATCAGCGGCGCGATCCAGCACTTGGCCGGCATGAAGGACAGCAAGGTCATCGTGGCGATCAACAAAGACCCCGAAGCGCCCATCTTCAGCGTGGCCGACTTTGGCCTAGAAGCCGACTTGTTTGAAGCCGTACCGGCTTTGACCCAAGCCCTCTGATCCTGAGCAGCATCCCGGAGACACCGCATGAGCTACACCGCCCCGATCAAAGACATGCTCTTCAACATGGAGCACATCGCTGGCCTGGAACAACTCACCCAATGGCCGGTGTGGTCGGAGGCGGGGCTCGACACGGCGCAGGCCGTGCTCGAGGAGTGCGCCAAGCTCAACGAGTCGGTGATGGCCCCTTTGAATTGGGAAGGTGATAAAAACCCGTCCTTTTTCAAAGACGGCCACGTCACCACCACGCCAGGCTTCAAGGCCGCTTACCGCCAATACACCGAGGGCGGCTGGCAGGGTTTGCAACACCCCGAAGCATTTGGTGGTCAAGGCCTGCCCAAGACCATCGGCTCGGCTTGCATCGAGATGATCAACTCGGCCAACATGAGCTTTGCCCTGTGCCCGCTGCTCACCGACGGCGCGATTGAAGCGCTGTTGACGGCGGCCAGCGACGAGCTCAAAACCACTTACCTGGAAAAACTGGTCAGCGGCGAGTGGACCGGCACCATGAACCTGACCGAGCCGCAAGCCGGCTCGGATTTGGCGGCGGTGCGAACCCGGGCTGAGCCTCAGTCCGACGGCACCCACAAAATTTTCGGCACCAAGATCTACATCACCTACGGTGAGCACGACATGGCCGACAACATCGTGCATCTGGTGTTGGCCCGCGTGGTGGGTGCGCCCGAAGGCGTCAAAGGCATCAGCTTGTTCGTGGTGCCCAAGTTTTTGGTCAATGCCGATGGTTCGCTGGGTGCGCGCAACGACGTGCATTGCGTGAGCATCGAACACAAAATGGGCATCAAGGCCAGCCCCACGGCGGTGCTTCAGTACGGCGACCACGGCGGCGCGGTGGGCACCTTGGTGGGCCAAGAGAACCGCGGCCTTGAATACATGTTCATCATGATGAACGCCGCGCGTTACGCCGTGGGGGTGCAGGGCATCGCGATATCTGAGCGTGCCTACCAAAAAGCCGTGCGCTACGCCTGGGACCGTGTGCAAAGCCGCCCGGTCGATGGCAGCTTGCCCGCGGCCGGCCCCATCATCCACCACCCCGATGTCAAGCGCATGCTCATGACCATGCGCGCAGCCACCGAGGGTTGCCGCGCCATGGCGTCGGTGGCCGCGGCCGCGTTTGATGCCGCCCACCACCACCCCGATGCCGATGCGCGTGCGCAAAACCAAGCCTTCTACGAATTTTTGGTGCCGCTGGTCAAGGGCTACAGCACCGAGATGAGTTTGGAGGTCACCAGCTTGGGCGTGCAGGTCCATGGCGGCATGGGCTTTATTGAGGAAACCGGTGCGGCGCAGTACTACCGCGACGCCAAGATCCTGACCATTTATGAAGGCACCACCGCCATCCAAGCCAACGACTTGGTGGGCCGCAAAACCGCACGCGACGGCGGCGCCACCGCCAAAGCCATCGCGGCGCAAATCGCCTCAACTGAAACAAGCTTGTTGGCGTCAACCAACGCCGATGCTCAAGCCATTGGTCGGCGATTGAAGGCCGCCCGCGAAGCGTTTTTGGAGTCGGTGGACTTCATCGCCAGCCACGCACGCAGCCAGCCCAACGCGGCTTTTGCAGGCAGCGTGCCCTACCTGATGTTGGCCGGCAACCTCATGGCCGGCTGGCAACTGGGCCGATCGGCCTTGGCGGCGCTCACGCCCGATGCCCAAGCGCAAGATGCGGCCTTCATGGCCGCCAAACTCAACACCGCCCGGTTCTACGCCGACCACCTCTTGAGCCGCGCACCGGGTGTGCGCGACGCCATCGTTCACGGGTCTGCGGCGGTCAACGCCATGGCACTGGACGCTTTTTAATTCTGTTGGGAATCCCCATGACACGCGCTTTGCCCCCCGTCTTGCAGCGAGCGCCGTTCCCGGTCATCGCCGCGCCGATGTTCATCATCAGCAACCCAAAGATGGTGGTCGCGCAGTGTGTGGCCGGTGTGGTGGGCTCCATGCCCGCGCTCAACGCGCGACCCGCTTCGCAACTCGACGATTGGTTGGCCGAAATCACCGAAGGCTTGGCCGCACACGACCGCGCCCACCCGGATCGCCCAGCCGCGCCCTTCGCCATCAACCAAATCGTGCACAAGAGCAACGACCGCTTGGAGCAAGACATGACCGTGTGCGCCAAGTACCGCGTGCCCTTGGTCATCACCAGTTTGGGCGCGCGCGAGGACGTCAACCAGGCCGTGCACAGCTGGGGCGGTATCGTCATGCACGATGTCATCAACAACGTCTTTGCTCACAAGGCCATTGAAAAAGGCGCCGACGGCCTGATTACTGTGGCGGCTGGTGCCGGCGGCCACGCCAGCGTGAAAAGCCCTTTCGCTATGGTGCAAGAAATCCGCGAGTGGTTCGATGGCCCCTTGGCCCTGTCGGGCTCGATCGCCTCGGGCGGCTCGATCTTGGCGGCACAGGCCATGGGCGCAGACTTTGCCTACATCGGCTCGGCCTTCATCGCCACGCACGAAGCGCGTGCCAGCGACGATTACAAAGCCATGGTCACGCAAAGCAACTCCGACGACATCGTCTACAGCAACTTCTACACTGGCGTGCACGGCAACTACCTCAAGGGCAGCATCAAGAACGCTGGCATGGACCCCGACGCCTTGCCCAATGGCGACCCCACGCAGATGAACTTCGCCAGCGGCGAAGGCGAGCGCAGCGCCAAGGCATGGAAGGACATTTGGGGCTGTGGCCAAGGCATTGGCCCTGTTCGCGATGTGGTCAGCGTGGCCGAACGCGTGGCCCGTTGGCGCGAAGAATACGCCACCGCCAAAACCCGCTTGTGCGGCGGATAAAGCCCGACATTTGATTCACAATACAGCCCATTCATTGCAACGGCGCTGGCCGAAAGGTTGTTATGTGGTTCAACGTGCTCTTGTTCGTGGCGGGTTTGACGGCTTTGGTGGTCGGCGCTGAACTGTTGGTGCGCGGCGCCTCCAAACTGGCCCTGTCCTTTGGTATTTCCCCCCTGGTGGTCGGATTGACCATCGTGGCCTTGGGCACGAGTGCCCCAGAAATGGCCGTGTCCACCGGTGCGGTGCTGAACGGCCAAACCGACATTGCCGTGGGCAACGTCGTGGGCAGCAATATTTTTAACATCCTGTTTATTTTGGGCATCAGCGCCTTGATTGCACCGCTCGTGGTGCATGCTCAGGTGATTCGTCAAGAGTTGCCCATCATGCTGGGTGCCGCGCTTCTTTTGTTGGTCATGGGTTGGGACGGCAGCATTGTTTGGTTCGAAGCGTTGATTTTGCTGGTGTTGACGGTGGTCTACACCCTGTTCCTGATCGTGCAGTCGCGCCGAGCCACGGCGGCTGAATCGACCGAATACAACGACGAAATTGAGCCTGCAGCGCCTGGCGCATGGGACGCCAAGTTGCCCGCACAGATCGGTTTGATCTTGGTGGGCTTGGCTTTTTTGGTGGTGGGTTCTGAGTGGTTGGTGAGCTCGGCGGTGGTATTTGCCAAGTCTTTGGGCGTGAGCGATTTGGTCATCGGTTTGACCATCGTGGCCGCCGGTACCTCCATGCCCGAAGTGGCCACCTCCGTCATGGCTGCCATCAAGGGTGAGCGCGATATCGCGGTGGGCAACGTGGTGGGTAGCAATATTTTCAACATCTTGGGCTGCATCGGTCTGAGTGGTGTTGTGGCGGGCAGCACGGGTTTGATCCTCGCTCCCTCCATCTTGACTTTTGACATTTGGGTGTTGCTCGCGGTGACCTTGGCCTGCATGCCGATTTTCCTCAGTGGCCGTGAAATCGCTCGCTGGGAAGGTGGTTTCTTCTTGGCCTATTACGTGGCCTACGTCAGCTACCTGATCTTGGCCTCGCAACAGCACGCTGCGCTGCCGATGATGTCGCAAGTGATGATGGGCTTTGTGGTGCCGATCACCGTGGTGGCTTTGGTGGCTTCTCTGATTCGCCAACCTTATCCCCAATCATGAGGCCTGAGCCCGCAACGACAGCGGGCAACGACACCGAGCCAGCGTTGGCTTGGTGGTCGGCCACGGTGCCGGTGGCCATGGGCTACGTGCCCTTGGGTGCCGTCTTCGGCTTCTTGTTTGTTCAAGCCGGCGGTGAGGCTTGGCTGGCCGTGCTCACCAGCATCGTGGTGTATGCCGGTGCCGCCCAATACATGATGATTCCCATGGTGGCCGCGGGCCTGCCTTGGGGCGCGATCGCCTTGGCCACCTTGGTGGTCAACCTGCGACATGCTTTTTACGGCTTGTCTTTGCTCGACCGTTGGCCCGCTCAAGGCTGGGCGCGTTGGTACGCTGTTTTTGGCCTGACGGACGAAACCTACTCCGTGCTCACCACCTTGCCCGCGCACACACCCACGCGACATTGGGTGGCCATCACCGCCATCAACCAAGGCTGGTGGGTGCTCGGAACGGCCTTGGGTGCGTGGCTCGGGGCGCAGGCCACGGTGTCTTGGCAAGGCTTGGACTTCGCCTCGGTGACCCTGTTCGCGGTGTTGGCGGTGGAGCAGTGGCGCCGTCGCACCAGCGCGGTGCCCATGTGGTTGGCCTTGGGCGCGTACAGCGTGGCCTACCCACTCTCACCAGCCAACGCTTTGGTGTTGTCGATCGCGGCCTGTGTGATCGCAGCCGTGTTGTGGCACCCCCGGGAGACCGCCCATGGATGAGACGGCCTACGTGGTGGGGGTGATCTTGGCCATGGGCGCGGTGACCTTTGCGCTGCGCGCCTTACCGTTCGTGGCCTCGCGCTGGTTGCAGCGGCACGCGGTCGTGGCGCGCCTGGGTCACTTCTTGCCCATGGCCATCATGGTTTTGTTGCTGCTGCACGCCAGCGTGTCCATGGCCCAAAGCCACGCGCGCGGCTTCTGGGCCGAGGCGGTTGCGGTGCTGCTGGCGCTGGCCTTGCAATGGTGGGGACGCAACGCTTTGATCAGCATGGCCGTGGCCACCGTGGTTTATGTGTTGATGCGCAACGCGGCTTGACCGAATTTTTCATGTCCAACTCTCCACGACTTCAAACCGAACTGCAGCGCCTTTTTGACACCCAGCCCGACGCCGAAGGCTGCGTGCGCACCCTGGTGCTGGGCATCTCAGGCCCGGCCGATTGGCCCGCGCTCGCGGCGGTGTGGCGCGGTGTGCAAACCGAGCTGAACTGGCCCGCACCGGCCATCGCCATCAACGGTGTGGACGCATTTGAACTTTGGATGCCCCTGCAGGTGGCCGTGGCAAAGGACGAGGCCCGCCGTGGCTTGCAGCACCTGTGCGCGCGTTACCTGAGCGACGTGGCGCCCGCCCGCTGGCGCCTGTGGCCCGCGTTGGACGAAGGCCTGTGCGCGCCACCCCAAGCGCAGCCCCAGCTGCACGCCGCCACCGGCCGCTGGTCGGCCTTCGTGGCCCCCGATTTGGCGGCGGTGTTCGGCGACGACCCCTCGCTGGACTTGCCACCCGGCGACGATGCACAGGCCGATGTGATCGCCCGCATCCAGCCCATCCCCGCCAACGAGTGGCAGCGCGCCATCGCCAGCGCCGCGCCCGTCGCGCCACCTGTCACCCAAGCCGCGACTCCACCCACGGCCCACGACGACCCGCGCCGCTTCTTGCTCAGCGTGATGAACGACGCCACGGTGGACATGGCCTTGCGCATCGAGGCGGCGAAGGCCTTAATCCCTTGATACAACGGGATTGAATCTGGATGTCCTAGCGCGTTGAGCCGGTTTGTGTCTCGGATGTAGACGAGCCCG
>Ga0315909_10004751_pt1 | contig 15879 bp, 10 predicted proteins | sample LakEriMetagenome_11_FD_203527 | JGI IMG/M metagenome (GOLD analysis project Ga0315909, IMG submission 203527) | Freshwater fungal communities from buoy surface, Lake Erie, Ohio, United States - Buoy 2 MA125 | ecosystem: Environmental > Aquatic > Freshwater > Lake | place: USA: Lake Erie, Ohio...
GTTGCATCTACTTCAGCGCCAACAGAAAGTCTCGGCAGAAGTGCGTGGCTGACGTGGCGATGAACGACGACTTGTACGAATACATGATGGCGAACCGGGTTCTCGACGGAGATAAGCCGGTAGTCGCCCAGAACGGCAGGAGGCCGATGTCGTTGAACTATCAGTGGCGCAAGCTGATGGTCGCCGCTGGACTGCCAACCACGATCACGCCGCACATCATCCGGCACAGTGTAGCGACGAACCTTGTTAGCTCTGGCGTGCCGATACTGAGAGTCAGCAAGTTGCTGGGTCATTCCAGTAGCGTCATAACTGAGAAGGTGTACGCCAAGTTCACACCTGAGTTCACGAAGGAGACAGTCAATGCGATACGCATCAATGGTGCTTGCGATAGACCCAGGTCCTGAGAATACAGCATACGCAGAGATGCACAGAGAAGATCTTTCGATTGTTGAGTTCGGCATTAAGCCAAATAAAGAAGTACTTGATTCACTGCGAGGACACCTGTGGAGCTTCGATGTCCGAATTGAAATGATCGCAAGCTATGGCATGGCGGTAGGCGCGTCTGTGTTTGACACTTGCGTTTGGATCGGAAGGTTTACCCAGGTAGCTCTTGATTCCAATGCGACCAGCGTCGATAAAGTCTTCCGGCGCGAGGTGAAGATGCACCTGTGCGGGAACGCGACAGCCAAGGACGCCAATATCCGGCAGGCCATCATCGACAAGTACGAGAGCATGCACGGCAGCGCCGTCACCAAGAAGGGCGGTATGCTGTACAAGGTGTCGAAGGATGTGTGGGCGGCGCTTGGTGTGGGGATAACGGCGATTGAGAAGGAGAGGGGATGAGCCAACCGAAGCCAACTAAAAACAACTCCATACCAATCTACAGGCTCGTTATCCAAGACATCAGGAAGCGTGCCAAGGTTGGCAAGAAGACATACGGCGTCTACCTCCAGGCAAACAACGGGCGCGATGCCTTGATGGACGCATACGAAGAGGTCTTGGATCTGGCGAAGTATCTGCGCCAGAAGATCGAGGAGGAGAAGGGCATGAAGACAAAGCGAAAAGAAGAGCGGCTGAAGAAGAGCGAAACCCAACACCTTCCGGTCGCCGCCAAGAAGAATACGAAAGACTGGTGCAAGGGCGCAGTTGGCCGAGTACACCAGACGTACTGGAGAGAATCCGGCACCCACATCTTGGACAAGAAGTGCATGGTGTGTTCTAAGGTTGTCGAGAGAGTCATCAAGCCGTACGGCAAGTATGGCGAAGGCTATGAGGAATGGGACGCGGCGTGGAAGGAATACCGCCAACAGGAAAGAGAGAGAAGAGAATGCAAGCTGTTCTAGGTGCTTTGTTTATTTTCCTGATGGGAGTCGTCGGCGTTGCCTACTTCAAGCTGGCGCAGTTCAACAACCCCAAGGCAGCTTTCTGGTATTATCTCGGCGCGTACTGTATCTCCAATGGAGATGCAGAGATGCACCGGATCGAGCGGCTGAGCGCCCACTGCGAGATCATGAAGCGCCTCTGTGGCGGCAGGATTGAAAGGAACAAGTATGATCGTCAAACTCAAAACAGCTAACGCATCCGTCAAGATTCCCGTGTACGCGCACGGCCCACACGAAGACGCAGGCATGGACCTGCATGCCGACGAGGTAGTATTCCTGCGCCCCAATGAACCCCAGGTCGTGAAGACCGGACTACACATCGAGCTTCCTCCCGGGTGCGAGGCGCAGATCCGCAGCCGCTCCGGCCTGGCGCTGAAGAATGGCATCACCGTACTGAATAGTCCCGGCACAATCGATCCTTCCTACCGTGGGGAGATCGGCGTTATCCTCTGTTGGAACGGGTACAAGCAGGTACAAGATCAGCCGTTCGTCGTGGAGAAGGGAATGAAGATCGCCCAGATGGTGATCGCCAAGTACGAACCCATCCGCTTCGAGCAGGCCAACGATTTATCCAGCACCGACCGGGGTGCCGCAGGCTTTGGATCTACAGGACTGTAGGTCCATCAAATGGGCACAGCCCAAATTCATAAAGAAAGGCATGGTGAATTGAGACGCTAAACTAGCCAAAGAGAAAACCACTGAGACTACCCAGGTGACCCCTGGGTGTACGGAATTGACGTTCTTTACACCGAGGGGTTACGATTGAGTATGCAAGCCACACAGCGCAACCCATCGTGGATGGTGTCCAAGAACTTCAAAGCATCAGAAGTATGCTGCAAACATTGCGGCGTGATGGGCATGAAGCTTGATTTCATCGCCTTGCTTCAGGAGTTCAGGGATTACCTTGGTGCGCCGGTAGTGATCAATAGTGGGTACAGGTGCAGCCTGCATCCAGCTGAACTATCCAAGCCTCCCGGCAAAGTTGGCAGACATAGGCTCGGGTGTGCGATTGATATACGCAGTCCCGGCATGAGCCTTGAAGATCTTTACTCCAGAGTAGAGAAGTTTGGGAAGTTCCTTGGGGTTGGTGTATCTATCCACGGGGGCTTCATTCATTGCGACCAGAGAGAGAGGAAAGCCAGATGGCAATACGACGTGAGTGGAAGAGACATCCCCTGGGATGGGAGATGGCAGTCGCTGCAAAGGCAGGGGGTTGCAAATGATTCGGCGCAGGGTCTTACGCGACCTCCCGGCTGAGGAGAGGGATCTCGAATCCCTCCCCCGGATAAAGGATCCCATTCGGATTGTGATAAACGATCCGGCGTTTCCCTTGTCCTTGTATCTAAAGAACCAGAATGGGGACTTGGTTCAGAGTAAAGCATCCAGCAGAGAGCTTTACCGGATATCGCAGACGATCTCGAATCAGATCCGGTTCCTGCCGATCTCGGGAATCAATATCAACATCGAGCTTTACGACAGGTCGAAGCTCAAGGACTACCCTATGTTCGTAGATGTAGTCCTTAGAGTTCTGTATCGCGCCTGTTTGATTGAGTGCATGACGGCGAGTTCTGTTGAGAACGTGAACGTCAAGTACATCGAAGCTGATCGGCGCAAGGTGGTTGTGAAGATTGAGCCAGTTAAGAGCCAGCCAAAAGCCGAGAAAGCCCGACTCGATACCTCGCCGGAACCTGCCGCTGTAGCTCCTTAAGCGGCTTAGCTACCTCGATCATCTCCTCCTGGATCTCATTTAGTTGATCTCGCTTCTCTGCCGCAGACAGTTGAGGCGTTGCCTGGACTGTTCTCTTCATGCGGTTGAGGGTTTGAATTCGCTTGAGCGCGGGTTGAATTGCTTTGTCTATGAAGAGCATAGATTGCAGTTCTTCCATGCGCTCGGGCGAAAGATCTCTCTGGCCCTTTGCCGCAGATTTGAGGGTAGTAGCAGCCATCTCAGCTACCGATTGCAGTTCGTACATCGCTTCCACTGCTCTTCTACCCTGAGAGGATTTGAACAGAGGGCCAACAACCGGGAGAAGATATGGCTCAGAGGGGCGCAGTCTTTCTGGGGAGACGTTCTCTCCACCCGAGCCGAAGAGAAGGCTTGCCACATCAGCAGTGTAGGCACCTAGAGTCCCGGTATACCCACGAACCATGTGCTGCAATTTAACAGGAGAGACTCCGGTCATTTCACCAATCTCTTTGTAGACCTCAGGAGTGTACTCCGTGTACCTCTGCCCGGGTAAAAGTCGTTGTAGGTAGTTGTTCTCGATTGGCTTCTGTGTGTAGAAGTCGTAGTTGGCAGCTACCTCAAACCAAGGCCTAAACATTTGCACCTGGGGATCGAATGCCAGCGTCCCCATGATAGCCCTAGACATTGCATCTACAAGCTCTGGCCCATCAGATTGCCCCATGTACATAGAGACAAGGCGTTCAGGCAACATCTTGGTGACGATGCCAAATTCCTGCGGGATTGGAAACTTGAGTACGGTTCCTTCCTTGACGCCAGGGACCCAGTCCACCGGGATGAAGATGTTCCCATCCCGCTCCTCGTCGGTCGCATTCTGCCATGCTTCATTGCCAGCCATGGCGGCAGCATAGATAGCAGAAAGCGCCGCGACATAAGCCATGCGCTGACGGGCCCTGCCGCGAAGATCCCCAAGGGATTCAGTCGGCGCAAGCTTCTCACCGCGAATGGCTCTACGGTAGAAGACATCCAAGCCTTGGATCCTGGCGTTGAAGAACGGGAGAAGCGCAATGGCAATCTGAACGCCGCGAGAGGTTCCGCGCCGAGAGAAGTTGATGGTCTCCATGGCGGAGAACAGCGCCTCTGCTTCACTTCCTGTTTTCTCAAGTACGTCTTTGTACACCTGAGTGCGCGTGATAGCTTCAGACTTCTCAGACGCCTTCTCAAGGTATCCAAGGAACTTGCTGATGACATTGTCCTGGCTTACGCCGATGCGCTTCCTGATCTCGTCGGCTGTTTCCCTGATTGTGTTTTGCTTGATGCCGGAGCCAGCAACGCCAGCAGCCCTCAGCGCCCTGTATTCAGGAGAGTCGCTAAAGACAGAGGCTATGCCTTTCGCCATTTCCCCAATCGGAGGGAGGAGATCGGAGCCGATATCGCCCTGCATCCACACCTGCAAAGTGTCCCTGACCGGGTTCTTCAGGATGAACGTCGGAGAGAGAGTGACGCCTTTGCGGAGAACCTGAGTGAACTTGCCCATCATCTTCAGGGCGTCCTGCACCGGGATGCCAGACTTGGCAACAGCATCGTACACTAGCGGGTCATCTACCTGATAGTACTCTTTGACCCCATTACGCCTGATGTTGATTACGTTGGTTCCCTCTTCGGCTTCCTTCGGCGCTTCGATCTTCCGCATGTAATCCATCTCAAGGCCGTCACGAACAACCCGCAAGGCAGCGTTGTTCTTCATTGCCGTGCCGATCATGAAGTAGGTGTTGGCGATGATGTTCTCGATGGCATCATTGACGGCCAGCTTGCGCCCGGTAAGGGCTTTGGCTGCGGTTAGGTTGGTCGCATTCTGCCCGACTCGCGGGATATCGACCTCTCCAGTCTCCTCTGCACCGTCAGCGGTCTTGACCGTTGGCAATCTGTAGAATGGAATGTAGTACGACTGCTTCCACTTATACGCGGTCTTCCTGTCTATAGCACCACTCTTTACTAGGATGTCGATGAGATTGTCGTTGAACCCCTTGAAGCCATTCATGGCCTCTTCTATGTCACTGTCATCCTTGAACGCATTCCAGTTCGCCTCAAGCTGCTCTTTGCTGAGGGTGCCGCCAGGGTTTCCCTCAAGTTTGTAGATATCCAGAGACCTTTTCGCCAGGGCTGCTTCAAAGAACTCTTCCAGCTTGTTGTCGAATCCTTCGTTGGACGCAGGCAGGGCAGCTAGTTTGCGGAATATCTCCACAGGAGAATGCGCCAGATTCTCCGTGGCCTTCAGGATCCCATCTTCTACGGCAAAACCACCGCGAAGGAACCCCTCCATCGAGATCTCTTGAGACTTGTCAGAGAACAGCAGCGCCTGATATGCGCCGGAAGCAGCGGCCTTGTACTTGATGTCGCCAGTCTTTTCGTAAGCCTTCTCAGCCCACTCTCTGACTGGATCATATCTATCCAAGAACTTCTGACGGAAAGAGGAACGCTTATCGTAAGAGAAGAAGTTGAGGATCCGGTCCAAGATCCCCTCCTTCTGAGGCTTGGCAAATGCGCGAGTCACACCACCAGTCGAGGTAGTGGGTTGCGCTTGAGCTTCAGCAGGCTCCTCGACATCCTCCTCGGACATAGAAAGCATGGGGTCGATCTCCTTCTTGCCCTCCTTCTTACTCTTGGACTTCTGTTTCTTCTTCTTTTTCCCCGCCTCCTCGGCCTCCGCAGTCTTTTCTGTCGCGGCTGGCTTGACGTACGGCTCAGGGATCTTCTCGATAGGAGTGATCTTGATCTCTCGCTGAGCGGAGATCTGCCTACCACCAGGAAGCTGCTCAACAGCGGGAGTGTATCGGCGCTGTCCAATCTCTCCAGACTTGACGGCAGCAAGGACATCCTCTGCCGACTGGTACCCCATCTCAGCGGCCTTGCGACCAAACCCAAGGAACGCCTGGGTTTTCTTGAGCAGGGTATTCTCTACCGGGTCAAGCCGCTTGGGGTCGATCTTGGTCAGGTCGGCAGCAGCCTTGGCAATAGCCTCCTCCCTCAAGACCTCTTCCAGATTGGGACGCCCCTTGTACTCTGCCCTATACCGCTTCTCCAGATCGTCGCCAAGGTAATCAACCTTGAAGCGAGTTGTGAGCATGCGCCACTCAGCATCAGAGAACATGTTGAGCTTCCTCATGCCATGAATGATTTCATGGTCAAGAGTTCTGTTCATGTCCTCTTGTGATCTTAGATTGCCATCAGGAGCGGTTGCGATGTAGATCACGCGATCCAGGTAACTCCCTCTCGCATTGGACACATTGCCACTTTGATCTCGAAGAGCGCCAGCGATACCCAAGACAAACAGGTCTTCCGCGTTTCGCTTCTTTAGAGAGGAGATCAGATCCGGCGCATACTGACTTGCAATCTGCTCGTTGAATTCAGCCTGCTTGGGGTCGATCTTGGGCGCTGGAATTGGCTGCGCTTCAGGTGTTGCTGCCTGCGCGGGTTGAGCGGCCTGTTCTGTCACTGGCTTGGCGGCTTCGGTTGCCGCCTCAGGCTCTTCGCTCAGTTGATATATCGGGCCCTGCGCCTCTTTGTTTACAAAGAACTTCCCGTTAGATTCACTGACATCGCCGCGATTCCGCATAAGCGACATCATGCTTGTAGCGGCAACTGGCTTTAGATTGAAGTTCTTAACAAGAGACGGAACGGAAACCTCAACCTCAGGAGAGGACTGCAATCCCTCCAGGACGCTTCGGTATGCGTCCTTGTCGAACGTCTTGTATCGACTGAACTGCCGATCTTCTGCGACTCTGGCCTGCTCCTCCAGCCTCTTCTGTTGATCGATCTTCTGCTGATCGATAGACTCCTCGGTCGCACTAAGGACTTGGTCCATAAGAGAGGGAGGCTCTGGCTCGAATCGCTGCCTACGCAGCTCCGTGTACGAGGGAGGTCGCTTGGGGACAAACACCCCCTGCTCAGAGATTGACCCCTCAGGAAGTGGCTTAGCCTTCTCGGCGGCAATAGATTCTTCAACTCGTCGCTGCGCTTGATTCCTTATCTCTTCAATCTGCTTTTGCTTTAACTCTTCGTCGGTGACCTGGATCGCCTGCTCTAGGATTGAATCTGGCTGCGCCCCAGCTGGAGCCACGGGCTCTATCCCTTCAGTAGCCACCTGTGCTTCAATCTCTGGTTCAGATACGAACCGTTCTCTCCGCTTCTCTTGGTATAGCGGAGGACGCTCCTCGATGACTCGTCCCTCTTCATCGATACGAATGTTCCCAGGAAGAGCGCCAAGACCCTCAGGCTGACTGGCGAGAATAGATTTCGCTTGATCGATCTGCTCTTGCCTTTTTTGCTCCTGCTCCCTAGCTCTCGCTTCTTTCTCAATCTCACTGACTACAAAGCGACTCTCCTCAGCCCCACCCTTGCCGACTCGGGTATACAGCGTGTCCTGAAGGGCGGTCTCAGGGAACTCTGAAGCTACCCCCTTCTCCCTGGTAGCCTCGGAAGTCCTCTGTCTATACAGCTTTCTGGATTGCATGCTGTCAAACAGATCAACACCACCCTGGATAGCAGCACCACCGATAGCACCACCAACCAAGGCTTCCTTTAGACCCTCTGTGATTTGCTGTTCAGGGTTGTAGCCATACTTGGCTAGCACGTTCTGCGTTATCTGCTGAAGTCCTTCAACCGGAGACTCAACAACAGCGCCACGGGCAGCGGACCCGGCCAGACCGCCAAGCCCCATATCCATCTTGCTACGCCATCTCAGCGTGTCGAGTTCCTCTGCGATCCTTGCCGGATCTCCCGCGAAACGCTTCTCTACAGCCTGGACTGTTTTGGGATCCAGGCCTTCAGAAAGAAACTTTCCGATAAATGGAATTTTGCTGGCGACCTTCGACCCCATAAACTGCTCTAGCGGGAGTCGTTCAAGCGCAGCAGATGCAGCGCCAGCGCCAGCAGCCAGGAGCCACCTCTTCTCGGGGGAGATCTCAGCGCCAGACTCGACAGCCTTCTGCATCATCTCTTCTTGTTCGCCAGCGCCACTCAAGCCTGAGATCAAAGAGCTTATGCCGAGAGCTGCGCGAGGGGCGGCACCAATTACCTTGGCCGCGACACCAGGGGTTAGGTACGTTAGGATGTTTCCGGCAAGCCTACCGCCAGATGCACCCATGCTCTCTCTCTGCTCTGGAGTGAGTAGCTCTTCAGAGATGTCTCGACCAAACTCGGACACGCCAGAGCCAGCTCTCTTCAGGGCGTCGATTGTGGTGAGAGCGCCAAGACCAGAGAGTGTAGACCCAACGCCAGACGCAATGCCTTCTGGAAGTGTGCCAAGAAAGGCCCCAACCTGATCGATGGGGCCAACCGACTTCGATCCCTTGCCCCCAACTGGCGCAGCCTCGGCCTTCGGCTCAGAGAAAGATCTGTCCACCTCTTGGCTGACGTACTTTTCAAGATCCTCTCCCTGCAATCCAGCAGGGACTCGCATTAGGCCGAATCCGTTGACGTATACGACCTTCTCTGCTCTATCCATTTATCACTCCTAGGACAATGGTAAGCTACCTTTGCCCGATTGCCTTGGAGAAACGGGGATTGACTGCCGGAATTGCGCCAGTAATTCCACCGCCGAAAGCTTGCTGCTGGGCGGCGATGTTCAGATTCGCAAGCTGCCCGGCTAGACCGTCGATTTCAGCTTGAAGTGCCTGCCTCTGGGGCGAGTTAAACGGAGCATTCTCGATCAGCTTCTGCTTGACCTCGATCTCACTCTTCACCATATCCGATAGCTTGGCGATCTGAGAAAGCCCGGATCCCTGACCAGCGGCCTTTGCCTTAGAGGCAGCAACCTTCATCCCGGCAATTGCCCTCTGGTTCGCCATAGTATCTTGAGATGTCTGCATCTGAAGCGCCATTTCTAGGATGTCAGACTGGCTTTCAAGCTGCGCCTTGCCCATCTCAAGCCTTCGCTTTTCGGCCTCAGTTGCGGCACGCTGCTGCATGCTTTGCACCGAGCGGAGGTTAGCTTGAACGGTCTGGTATGCGGATATGAGCCTTCCACTATCGGCCTGCGCCATCTGAGAAGCGATGCCAATGCGCCGATCCTGCTCTTCCTGCTTCATCTTGTCCAGAGCAACCTTCGCCATCATCCCGGCCTGAAGATCTTTTTGCTGGCGCTCTTTGGCGGCTTCGTATGTCTGCGACCCAGTGCCAATCGCCTGAGCAACAAGGTTAGTCAGCCCAACGCGAGGATCCCTGTTGGACGCCATCGCCGCACCAGCCGCAATCAATGCATCACCGATGCGAGGCTTGCGAGACTTCGCCTGCTCCATCTGCTGGCGAACAAGATCTTCCATCGACGTGTAGTCTCTCTTTCCGTAAAGAGACTCTACGTCTTTCAGATAGTCTTGAACTGGCTTGGTAGCTGATTGCTGTCGAAGCTGATCCACGCTCAAGGCAAGGTTAGGGGAGATAGCAGTAGCTCCAGCCGGAGCAGGCATAAGATCCTGATATCCTTTGGAAATACCGGAAGCAGCCTTGATGAAGTCTTCAATAGAAAACCGCTTCCCTCCCTCTGCATACCGCGCAACATGCCCACCCTGCGCCATCGCCATAGCCTGAGGAGGCGCTGCCTGCATAATCCCCTGAGGAGGAGGCTGCTGCGGAGCGCCCTGCTGAGGCTGTCCCATCTGCGGCTGCGTGAGATTCTGCGCTACCTGCTGCGCTACAGACGGCTGCTGCTGCTGCTGTTGAGACTTCGCGTACTGCGCCCTCAGTTGTTCACGGCGCTTCATCTCGGCAAGCACCAGATACGGAGGTACCATAACAGGGTTCTGACCAGCAGAGAGTAGCTGCTGATCAGAGAGGTTCTTGATGTCGTCTGCTGCTTTTACGAGATTCATATCGCCTACCGTTACTTATTGTAAATGTTGGACAGCAACCCAGCGCCAGAAGTGAGTAGGCCAGTCAGCCCACCAGCACTCGGACGCTGGAACTGTACGCCTTCGTACTGCATGCCAACCGGCAGACCGTGCACTATGCCAGTCAGAAAGTTCATCTGCTGATACGGGAAGTTCTGCTGGTTGATGAAGTCCTGGTATGCGAGATCCAGAGCCTGCTGCGTTCTGACATCAACAGCGCCACCACCCTGCTGGAGCGCGGCCAGACGCTGGAGCTCAAGCTGTTGAGCAAGCGCCGGGATGTTCATCATCGTACCGCCCAACCCAGCAAGACCCGCAGCGCCAGACTGAACCTGACCCAGAGCAGCCAGCTTGTTCGCGAAGTCCTGCTGACGCATGCCCTGCTGTTCAGCCGAAGCCTGCTTGATCGCATCCAACTGCATCTGCCACGTTGCGAGGTCGCCAGCCTGAGAGGCCTTGGCAGCTTCCAGCCCAGCCTGAGTTCCAAGCTGTTGAGTCCCGAGAGCAGCCTGCAAGTTCGCCTGACCAGCGGTGAGGCCAGCCTGCTGATTCGCCATCTGCGCTTCGAGAGCGGCGCGAAGGTTCGCCTGCTGAGAAGCAAGAGAAGCGGCACGGTCACGCTCGAACTGAGCCTGCGCCCCTTCAAATGCTTTCTGTCTACCGACAGCCTCAATGTCACCCAACTGACGCTGGAGTGCTTCTTCGGCCATGCCTTCCTGTACAGCCTGACGAGACCCACCGAACGCACCAGCGCGTACAGCGGCAGCAGATCGAGAGGCACGCTGCATGTTCGCCTGACGAACAGCTTCACGCTTCTGCGCCTCGGTAACAGCCTGCTGATACGGAGACATGTACTTCTCAGCAGTGGGAGCGCCGAACTCGCCAACCTGAGTCTGCCCAGCGGATACTCCAGTGGGAGCTTCCAGTGTCGGCGCGGTGAGAGGGTTGACGGAGATGGGAGAGCGGAATCCCATCTGCTGAATGCTCGGCATCAATCCCATCAGATAGCTCTGTTGAGACGGCTGCTGCGTTGCTTCAGGTCCAAGGCCAACCTGACGCAGGAGGTCCAGGCCAGAGCCAGCGCCTACCCCAGCAATGTCGGTAGCCCAATTGATGTTGGACAGGCCTTTGCCGAAGTCGGTATTGGGATCGATTGCCGTATAGCTGTAGCCAGGAGCGCCGCCAGTTCCAGCAACATCGTACTGCTTAAAGATGCTGGGTAGGTTCTCAAGTCCAGAGAGAGCGCCAGTCGTCATGCGGCTGGAGGTGAATCCCATTCCCGGGGTGTACTGGCCGAAGTTCTGGCCGAAGCCAAGCACTCGCTGCCCACCATAGACAGCGGGAGGATTGAAGATGTTTGCGCCTGCTGGGTTATTTGGGTTGGCGGCGTTCCAGAAATTAGAGATCCCACCTGTAGAGGGAGTTTGCGCCGTGCCAAATCCAAGGATATTCGGGCCACCGAAAGGGGTTCCGGCTGTCGTTGTACCAGCGCCAGTCCCAACTCCAGTAGGACCACCGTCTACTCGACGGATAGCGCCGCCCTTGCGGTAGTTCTTGACCTTGCCATCGTCGCCAATCTCAAACTGAGCGAGAGACCCGCCGCCAGCCTTCTTCCCGGTCTGGGCGCTGTTGACCTGACCAAGAATATCCAACATGTTTTGGACGCTCTGATCAATCGTCGAAAGGGTTGGATTAGAGACTCCAGTACGAGCACCTGAAGCAGATGGTCCAGGCGCAGGCTGACCAACCGGGGAAAACCCAGCGCCAGAGGAATATGCCGCATTGTTCTGAGCGATCAATGCATCGACCTGAGAAGTATCCCCACCACTCCGAGAGATCTCATCCTTGAGCATCGCAAGGGAAGAGGTCATCTCACTGGGAGTTCTGGCGCGAGAAGCTCCATCGACAGTGATCGGGCCCAGCATCTGCTGAACCAGTCCAGCATTGAGAGCATCCTGCCCACCGAAGCCAATCAAGTTCTGAGGGGGAGGAGCGATTGGCCCAACCGGATTGGTGCTGGAAACAGTTCCACCCAACAAGGACGCAAGCCCACGAGCCTGTTCATCGGTAGCGTACTGCGCCGGGTTATACCCACCAGCGCCGCGATTCTCAGGAGTCGTGCCAGCGAATCCAGCAACAGTCTGAGGAAGGACAGCAGCGGAGGCAGGGGTTCCAACAGGAAGAGCGCCGGATACATCCGGTCTGCCGGGTTGAGTCGGCGTCTGCCGGGTAGGGGTCGGGGCACTGGGCCCAGACATCCAGTTCGTTCCGCCAGGAACTGGGGCAGGGGCAGCCGGAGTGGGGATGAGATTGGGCGGGGGGGCATATCTGCCAACACCGGATCCGATATTAGACCCAACAGTCCAAGAGGAAGTCGGCGCAGAAGGAGAGGTATTCCCAAACGGACCAGTCCGCTCGGGATACGTTACGCCACCAACCAAGGATCGATTGACGATATCCGCAATCTCTTCCGGCGCAATTGCATCCTGACCAAGAACGAGCGGAGCGTTGCGGCGAATATTCTCGTACTGCTCGGCTACCTGACTCGCCAGAGAGCCACCACCAGCCATGGAGGTAACGACTTCCTTGTACTTCTCCGGCACCCAGGTGCGAGTCCTTGCATCCCACACCAGACCGAGCATCTTGGGCGTCTTGGGAGCGAGGGCTCCAGCAATGCCAGACTTATCAATACCAGAGTCCGGTTGAGACAAATCGGTTCGCGTGTCGCCACCACCAACCCCTACAGGAGAGGGAGTTCCGCCAGCGGGAGGAGGCGCTGGGGCACCCGCCTCAGTGGTGTATGTGGCGTTGGGAAACTGCTGCTGGAACCAGTTGGTCTTGGGATTGAAGACGGTTCTGAACGCAGCGTTTAGCAGCGCAGAGCGGTAGTCCCGAAGGTACTCAGGTACATCCTGAACCTGTACTGTAGTCTGAAGCGGATCAGCCATCACTATCTCCTACGCAGGAAGTACCCTGCCATCCTTGATCTTTCCGGGTTGCTTGTTGGTGCCAGTACGATCCATGCGAACTCGGTCCATCATGGCGTATAATTTCCTAGCACCAGCTTCACTGCTGCCATCTCCCAAGCCAGACACAACATCGGCGGGGATAATGAATTCATCGTTCGACAGGAGAACCTTTTGACCACCTTGCGCCATACGAGCAGTCGCCATGTCATCCATTCCATTGCCAGGGCCCTTTACCATGCCCTCGGCTTTGGGGTAATCTTCCTGCTCCTCGCCCTCTTCTTCCCCTTCTTCCTCGCCGCTCATGCGCTTGTACAGGTCTTGAAGGGCGTCCTTGCCGTAGTAAGCAAGGTAGGTGTTGAGCGCCGACTCAGGGTCATCGCCCTCTCCACGGATCGCATCCATCGCATCCCGAATGATCTGCTGCGCCTTCTGCTCTTCAGGTTCTAGCTGTCCACCTTCGGCGGCAGTGATCGCGGGAGGAGGCGTGACTAGAGGGCTCATGCCGAGAGCAGCGGCGATTCCCTGCTGATCTTGCGCCTGAGTGCCGGGGCCCCACCAGGGAGTAGTGTCGAAGATCTGGCGCTTGTACTCACGCTTATTCATGTCTTCGATGTACTTCCTGGCATCGCTCAGTTGCTGTTGGTTCTGTTTGTTTTTGTCAGGCATGGCAGCTCCGACAGCCTGACTAGCAGCACCGGCGATCAGTGAAGGAACGGCTGCTGTCTTAAGGAAGGTTCCCAGTGTGGTCGCCTTGCCTGCTGCATTAGCCAAATTGAGCGCCTTCCCAACTCCAATCAGTGGCTTAAGGAACCCGGCTCCAGCGCCACCAGTCATGGCTATGAGCGCAGTTGCACCAGCCCCAAGTCCAATCGCCCCCAGCAGCTTCTTCCAGGAGAACGCCTCCGGCATGCCTGTCTCGGGGTTGATCGTAAGATCCTCGCCCAGAAGCGCCGCGATACCCGCAAGCTCTTCCGGCTGGATATGCATGAGGATGGAGTCGCCGCCGCGACCCTTGGATGCAACCTGCTCTGCGAGAGCGCCGATACCTTTATTCTTCATGTGATTGATACCGTAACCGATCCCAGTTTGACACGGATCAGATTGGTGGGAGCGTATACGTCTCCTAATCTAACCATTTTCAGAAAGCCGTCACCATCAACGAAAACCGATCCTGGCTTTAGACCGTAGCCAGACCCAGGTGGGTTGATGAGTTGAAGCGAACTTCCAACCATGTCGCCGGGATTAACAGCATCACCAACGAATAGATTGACGGCGCGAACAACGAGATCCAGATACTCCTTCTTGTACTCAGAAGGCGCTGTAGGTATGAGTTGTCTTGGTGTTTTTCTGTTCACTTGATCACACTTTGAATTACTTCATACCGTCAGGCTGAATCTGGAATCTGTTAGAGCCAAGCCTCCATCCAACCTGGGTGCCGTCCGAAGAGATCCTGAAGGCCATCTGCCGACCGCGCATGCGAATCCCTTTCTGGGTATCGCCGTTGGTGACCGTGACGGTGGGCCCGTTCTTGAACGACTCCATCGGGTAGTTCCGGTACTTGAAGCTCATACTGATGGATGGGGTGTCGGACGCTCCACGGAACATAACGTCAGGCAGCACGCGGCTGACGAACGAGAACTGTTCGCCGTCATCGATGTCGATATCACTGGACTCCACATACGAAGACATGGGGTTGCCGTCATCGTCGTAGCCAGTCTCGTGCTGGTAGATGTACCCAGTGGTATTCTCACCCTCGGCAGGATCAGGGATTCTGCTAGTCGCCACCGGGTAGGTGTCGTAGCTGGCATCGAGCCAAGCAGTTCTGTTTAGCGTGCCAATAGACCATACCTGCTCATCGTAGTTGTAGATAACGTATCTATCTACGTCATTCGACGCAGCGGAGGGATAGAACCAGAACACTTCGTTGTACAGGGAGTTCACCCCAGCGAACACCTTGTACCGCTGCTGGAGGTTGATGTCCTTGAAGATGTGATCGCGAACCGGGCAGGGCAGGATTTGAATAGAGCCGGAGTACTGGTAGAAGTTGTTTACGTCCATCCAGAACACAACGCTTCGAGCATCGACGGCAGCATTGGGAGAGATGATTGAGGCAGCATCGCTGACCTGATTGAAGGAGAACGTGTACGGAGGACCGCTGAACGCCATGACATGCGTGCTGACATCAGTCCACACAACGATCTGCTGTTGCGTCTCGTGGCAACCAATGATCTCGGAACCGCTGGAGATCCTGAAGTCGCCAGCAGTGTTGTCCGTACGAGGCTCCCAATCCAGGTAGTCTTCCTGCGACGACCAGCGAACAAGCAGTGGATCCTGCGTTGCGCCGTATACAGGGTTGGGGCCAATGGCAATCACATGCCGATCAATGTCGCTGACCAAGATCTTGTTGGCGACAGTCGGACACTGATTTGCGCCGGAGATGGAAGAGAGTTCAACGGCGCGAGACCCAGTCGGGTTTGCGCCAGAGGTGGTCCAGAAGTAGACGCCACCACCGCGAACATTCATGATCAGGTCTTCGCCGTAGTTGTCCTGAGACCAGAGCCGGATCTGCTGGGAAGGAATGCCCACACCGTATGCCGATCCCCAGGCTCCACGACCCCAAGGCCCAGCGCCCCACCCACCGCCAAACACCTGACTATCCAGGCCCACATTGATCTGGTAGGCAGCGGATACAGTAGCACCACCGCCAGTCACGCCGCCAGCACTTGCTCCAGATGCAGCGCCACTCACAAGGATCTTGTACTTGTCGGCACTGACAACCTCGACAACCTGGAACTCAGTGTTCAACAGCGCCGCAGTGAAGACTGTATCGAATGTCGTCGCGCCAGAGAAGGTGACGAAGTCGTTCAACACAACACCGTTCGACGTGTCGTTGACGTACAGATACTTGCTTCCGGTGGCGACTGTCTCGAATGGATTGGCTAGGGTTACCGTTCTAC
>Ga0315909_10004753_pt1 | contig 15875 bp, 26 predicted proteins | sample LakEriMetagenome_11_FD_203527 | JGI IMG/M metagenome (GOLD analysis project Ga0315909, IMG submission 203527) | Freshwater fungal communities from buoy surface, Lake Erie, Ohio, United States - Buoy 2 MA125 | ecosystem: Environmental > Aquatic > Freshwater > Lake | place: USA: Lake Erie, Ohio...
TGATTTTGAAACAGGGCGTAAGTAAGGGCGGTAAGCCTTATTATGGTTATGTTTGTAAAGGCTCAAATAAAGATCATGCGGTTTGGGCCAAGATGACCGCTAATGGCAATTGGTATTTTGCAGGGGGTGAGTGATGGGATACATTGCATTCATTAACGGTAAAGGCGTTCAAGTCCAAATTGATGAATCTGGACCCCATTTAGTCGAATCAGTTATCAAATGCGAATTTTGTGGTGATGACCGAATCTTATCTGATGGCCGTTGCGTAACTTGTTGCCAAATTGATGATGCCCAGATATGATTTCAAATGCGAGTTCTGCATGACGCAAGTGGAACTTGTTCTAGCAGTTGATCAGCAGGTGCCCAAGTGTGCTGGATGCATGGGGAAACTTGTGCGCCTCTGGTCAGCAGTTCCAATCCATTTTAAAGGTGATGGTTGGGCAGGTAAATCATGATTGTTGATCTGACTAAAGATGAAGTGCGTGTTTGTATCCAACTTGCAACTGAAAGATATTTGGCTAAATGGGATTCGATTGATCGGCCCAATTACGCTGAAGGTAAGGCCCAGGGCAAACTTGAACATGAGTTACTGGCCAACATAAGGGCCAATGTATGCGAATGGGCAGCAGCCAAACTATTTAAACTATCCTGGAATGTTCCGTTCTATCCAAACACTGAGCATTGGGATCGCAAGGACTTGCCTGATATTGGCTCAAACACTGAAGTCAGGTCAGTCAGGACCAACAACGCGATACCATTCTGGGAAAAGGACCTTGAGAAGATATTGGTTGCCACTAAATGCCTAGACATGGAAAAGTTTTCTCAGGTTTTTGTGTTTGGTTATGCGTTACCGCATATTTATCATGATGACGAATACTTTGATGAATCTATTGCAGGTTGGAGAATCCCTCTTGATGACTTCCATTTTGAAGTTTAAATGTAACGGATGCGCTCGCAAGACTGAATTTATCTGGCTTGATATTCAGGTTCCAGAAGGGTTTGGCGTCTACCAATGCCGTGATTGTGGAGCGGTAGGCACCAAGAACCTGGCTGAACAAATAACAGATGATGCTAAAGTTAATCGCTGCACACAATGCGGTTCTTGGCAGTTTGAAGGAAAGGAATGCCATACATGCTTGATGCTAATTTGACAGGTGGTTACTTGGATAAATGGTTAGATGAGGATGATTACAGATACAGTTGCAAGTTCATTGTGATCTAAATCATAGTCCACATATTGAGATAATCAGGAAGGTTACTTGTAAATGATTTCAGTGCTCATGATAGGCTCTAGCCTTAGCATTTGGCCTAAAGCCAAAAATGCGAGCCGCATAAGCGGATTGCTCGCAAGGTGCTGGCGAGTTGGGATCGCTCTATGTTTAGCAACATTTTGGAATTTAGACATAGCACAATCTCAAACAATTAAAGTCAATACATTAAAGCAAATTACATTTCATAAGATGAATTACAACTTTGAGCAATTCTATTGTCTTGATGAGATTATATTTAAAGAATCGCGTTGGAACTACAAAGCCAAGAACCCTAAGTCAAGTGCGTATGGTCTATTTCAAATGCTTAAATCAAAAGAATCTGATCCAGTTAAACAGATTGATAACGGATTAAGATATATAAACCACAGATACAACGGATGCGCATGCACGGCGCTCGCTCATCATAAAGCCAAGGGTTGGTATTGATGGCCAAGGCTGGTGTTGGAACTAGGACCTGGCGTAAGACAAGAGAACGAATACTCAGGCGAGATGGCTTCATCTGCCAGTATTGTGGGCAAGAGGCTGATACAGTAGATCACATAATTCCAAGAAGGTTGGGTGGTCCAGACAATGACAACAACCTATGCGCCGCGTGTTCACGCTGCAATTATTCGAAAGGGGGGCGGTTTTTTGTGAGTAATAGGACACCACCGCCTTCCCTCGATCTTTCTAACCGACGAAATACCTCGATCGGGCACGATCCATTTGAATCGAAATCGTGATGACTGATCCTGGAGCGATCGGATTAAATCTGGTTAAATCGGAAATAGGGGGTGTTCAAACACCGCGTATTCATAGCCAACTTAATGATTTACCGTCAAAAGGGCACGAAATGATTGAGTTTGCTAATGAGATTAACCTGAATCTTATGGAATGGCAAAAGTTTGTCTGCATTCATGGCCACAAAATTCGACCTGATGGTAGATGGGCACATTCTGAACTTGGTTTGATCATGGCTAGGCAGCAAGGCAAGTCAACTTTAATGATGCTTAGAATCTTAACTGGCATGTATGTCTGGGGCGAGGGATTGCAATTGGCATCTGCTCATAGACTTACGACCTCACTTGAAACCTTTCGTCAGATAGTCAGCCACATTGAACAGAATGACAAACTGGCATCTGAGGTCAAAAAGATACGCTGGCAACACGGCGCTGAAGAGATCGAGTTAAAAGGCAATCGAAGGTTTGTCGTAAAAGCATCAAACAATGCAGCGCGTGGATTAAGTAAACCTGAAACAATTCATTTAGACGAATTAAGAGAATACAAAGACGAAGAAGCCTGGTCATCAATGCGCTACTCAATGATGGCCGCTAAGAATCCTCAAGTATGGATTTATAGTTCAGCAGGCGACCAACACTCAATAATTTTAAATAAACTTCGTGAACGCGCTCTTGCAGCGAGTGCGGGAACCTCAGACCCGATCGGTTGGTTTGAGTGGAGTGCAGAACCAGATGCGCCGATTACCCTTCCGTCAGGCGATATTAACTGGCGAGCATTCGCTCAATCCAACCCTTCGTTAGGTGTAACAATCCATCCAGATAACATTCGAGCAGTTATAAATGATCCTCAAGATATTGTTAGAACTGAAATCTTGGCTCAATGGGTTGACACAATTAACTCAGCAGTAGATGCGCAAAAGTGGGCACAATGCAAAATTGATCCAATACCACTGGACCCTGACAAAGCAACCTGGTTTGGCTTGGACTGTTCACCAGATCGTAAACATGCCGCCTTAGTTGCTGCCCAACGATTAGACGGCGAACGGTTTAATATGGTTTTACTGCATACCTGGTCAAATGATTATTCATTAAATGATTTTGCCGTTGCCAATGACATAGCACCTTATGTTAGAAAATATCATGTTGAAACAGTTGCTTATAGCAAAAAAACAAGTCAAGCCATTGCAAGCCGATTAGTTCCAGCAGGAATCCCAGTTACTGACATGGATGGAGCAATTTATACAGAATCGTGCGATAGATGGCTTGGAGCGATAAACAGCCATAGACTTCAACATGGCGGGCAAGAAGAATTTACGCAACAAGTGTTATCGGCAGCAAGATTGCCTTACGGTGATGGAAGTTGGATTATTGGAAGGAGAGCGAGCAAGGTCGCGGTTTGCGCTGCCGTGGCTTCAGCATTGGCAACTTATTTTGCAACTCAGACACAAACGGAAATAGACATACAAATCGCCTAAATGGTATAATCTTAGTCAATGGGATTATTCGATCGATTTACCACAAAACAAGCAATTGATCAAGTTGATGTTCAAGCATCCTTGGCGCCATACAACGCGCAACAATTATTAGGCGGATTTTTATTTTCTACTTCAACTGCATCAAGAGAACAATTTATGGCCGTGCCTGCTGGCGCTCGCGCAAGAAATATAATTTGTTCAACAGTTGGGTCATTACCACTTGAACAATACAATCATTTTACTAATGAGCATGTAAGACCACAAAGAGTTATTATGCAACCAGACCCAAGAGTTGCAGGTTCAGCAATTTATAGTTGGATCGCTGAAGACTTACTTTTAGGCGGAATCGCTTATGGAATGGTTATCGAAAATTACTCATTAACTGACGGATCAAGAATTAGATCATGGACAAGAATTGCACCGAACAGAGTTTATGCAAGTTTAAATTCAAACTCAACTGAAATTGAATATTATACAGTTGACGGCAAAAAAGTTCCACCCTTTGGTCCTGGATCACTAATTGTATTTAATGGATTAGATGAAGGAATTTTAAATCGTGCAGGTAGAACAATTAAAGCCGCACTTGCATTAGAAAATGCAGCAGAACTTTATGCAAAAGAACCAATGCCTACAATGGCATTAAAAGCAAACGGCGCACCGTTAACTTCCGAAAGAATTACAAAATTACTTGAGCAATGGAAAGTTGCCAGAAATACACGGTCCACGGCATTTTTAAATTCTGATGTGGAATTACAAGCCGTTGGATTTGATCCTGCTAAATTACAATTAAACGAAGCAAGACAATATCTTGCATTAGAGATTGCAAGAGCAGCAGGCATCCCTGCATCATTCGTATCTGCCGAAACTACTTCAATGACTTATTCAAATATGACAGCAGAGCGTAAAGCACTTATTGATTTTTCATTGCGGCCAATTTTGACTGCAATCGAACAAAGATTATCAATGGCTGATTTTGTGCCAAACGGCATGGAAGTTAGATTTGACATTGATGACTTCTTGCGTGGTTCTGCATTAGAAAGAGCGCAAGTTTACGAAATACTAAACAGAATCGGCGCAATGAGCGTTGAACAGATACAAGAGGAAGAAGACCTAATAAGATGAAGATAAACTTCCCGATTGAAATAACTGCTGCTGATACAAACAAGCGAACCATCTCTGGAAAGATTGTAACCTGGGATGAACGCGGTTCGACTAGTGCTGGTGCAACAGTATTTGAAAAAGATTCAATTGATTTTAGCAAGCCAGTCAAATTATTGCTTGAGCATGAAATTACCAAGCCGCTTGGAAAACTAATTGATATAACTGCAACAGATACAGGTTTAGAGGCAACCTTCCGTTTGGCCAAAACTTTTCGTGCGGATGACGCATTGGAAGAGGCCGCAACTGGATTACGCGACGGATTTTCAGTTGGTGTAAAAATTAACGAATGGAAAAATGAAGAAGGAGTATTAAGAATTAAATCATCTACTTTGCAAGAAGTTTCATTGGTAACTCAACCAGCAATTGATTCAGCCCGAGTTGCTGAAGTTGCAGCAAGTGAAACACCAGAAAATTCCGAAGCAACCGCTACGGATGAACAACCAAAGGAGCAACAAGTGTCAGAAGTAAATTCTGAGGCCCCTATCGCCACCGAAGCGGTAGAAGCGGCACAAGCACCAGTTGTTACAGCATCAACATTCATGGCTTACACAAAGCCACGCGTTGACACAAATGTAACTGCTGGCCAATATGTATCAGCACAAATTCGAGCAATCCAAGGTGATACTGATGCCCGCGATTTAGTCGCAGCATTACAGATTGCAACCGTTTCTGAGAATACAGGAATGGTTCCACCAAACTATTTACGCGACATTATCGGCGTAATTGATGCAAGCCGTCCGTTCATTGATTCAATTGAGCGCGCACCACTACCAGCAACAGGAATGAAAATCTTCACACCTAAGTTGGGAACACAAGCAACAGTTGCATTAACTGCTGAAGGCAATGAGTATTCTTCAACAGATACAACAGTAACCTTTCAAGAGGATACAGTTGTCAAGTTTGCTGGCGCTGGCGTCATAAATCAAGAGTTAGCAGACAGGTCAGACCCAAGTTTTATTGACTTGTATCTAAGAGAGTTGGCCGCATCTTACGCACAAAAGACTGATGCTTATGCAGCACAAATTGCAGCAGACAATGCAGGTGCATCTTCAGGAACTTCAATTTACAAAGCAATCGCTGACGGAATTGCAGATTCTTACGGAGTGATGCGCTTTACACCAAACCGCTTAATGGTTGCACCATCAGGTGGATATACAAACATTGATTTCGCTAATCTATTAGGAGCAGTTGATGGTTCAAGCCGTCCATTGTTTGCAGCAGCAGCACCACAAAATGCAGCAGGATTAGTAACACAAGGTTCAACACAAGGAACAGTTGCAGGACTTTCATTAGTTGTTGATCCAAACTACACTGGAAACAATGTTGGCGATAAGGCTGCATTGGTTTATCCAGCACAAGCAATGCGATTCCATGAGTCTGGAACATTTGACATTCGCGCCAATATTGTCGCCAATGGAAGAATTGAAATTGGAATTTACGGTTATGTTTGCGTAGTTAACCGCTACCCAACAGCATTCCGTTCATTGTTCGTAGCGTAATTTAACTGAGTGCCTGGGGTTGCTCCCGATCTCAGGCATCCTTTAAAGGGAGATTAGAGAGGAACTTATGCCGTCCATTATTACTGCCAGTCAGTTGAGAAGTGTGCTCGGTGTAAGTTCTTCTCTTTATTCAGACGATTATTTGAATGGAATCATTGATGCAAGTGAGCAGGTTGTTTTGCCAATGCTTGTGTCATACAAATCATTTATCCAAAAAACAGAATTAAACGATAATGTTGCCACATTTACAACAGTCGGAATCCATGAATTTACCGAAGGACAATCAGTTGTCATTACAGGGTGCGGATCACCATACAACGGCACAAGAACAGTTTTGGCAGACAACCTTAGCCAATTTACATTTAGTGCCGCAATCACTAACGCCGATATACTCGAGGCTAATGTCATACCTTCAGGCGTTGCCACCTTATCAAATGCAGCCAATTATGTTGGCAATCAATCAGTCATTGCAGCAGTTTATGCAGTTGCAGTCGAAGTCTTTCAGGCAAGAGTAGCGGCAGGCGGTCAAATTGAAGGTGTTGATTTTACTAGCACTCCATTCAGGATGGGCCGAAATTTATGGAATAAGTGCGTTGGGTTATTAGGCAGTTACATTGACACCGAAACAATGGCTCAATAATGCCAGCGTCAACAATTTTATCAGCAGTTAGACAACCTCTTGCAACTGCCTTTTCTGCATTGTCAGCCAATGTTTACAATCATGTTCCTGAGGCGCCACAAACTCCAGCGATTGTTTTTGTTCCTGCATCACCTTATCTTGAATTAGACACAATTGGCAAACAAACAATTCGTGCAAAAATAAATTTAACAATAACCGCAGCAGTTGCTTACCATTCAAACCCTGCATCACTTGATAACATAGAGCAACTAATTATGAGCATTCTGGCAGTTATCCCATCAGGATATGTTGTCGGATCGGTCGAAAGACCAACAGTTACACAAGTCGGCGCGTCAACAATGTTGATCGCTGATATAAATGTTTCAACCTACTACACCCAAACAACCTAAGGAGCGAAATGGCTACCACCGTAATAACTGGTCGGGATGTTACCTTCACAATCGGCGGTAACACTTTCGACGCACAAGCAACAAGTGCAACACTAACTGGCGAAATGAATCGTCAAACTTATGAAACACTAGATGGCAAGGCATACAAAGTAATCGACAACAACTTCACCCTAGCAGTAGAGATGCTAGCCGATTGGGGAGCAACAGGATCATTATGCGAGATTCTATGGGGCGTTGCTGAGTCAGCACCAAACACTGGCATCAATACAGTATTTACAGCAGCATCAGGCGCCGTATTTACATTCCAGGTTTTACCAACTTGGCCATCAGCGGGCGGAACTGCACCAGATGCACAAACAGTTTCTTTAACATTCCAAGTTATTGGAGTGCCAGCAGAAAACTTCGCTTAACAATTAGAAACGGGAGCAACTAATGAAATTACCAATCACAATTGAATATAACTCAGGCGAGCAAGCAACTTATGTAGCCCAACCGCCTGAGTGGGCAAAATGGGAAAAACAGACAGGAAACATTATTGGCCAGGCTCAAGACAAAATGGGCATTAGCGATCTTATGTTTCTTGCTTATCATGCACATAAGCGGGAAGCGGCTGGAAAGCCAGTCAAACCCTATGATGCATGGTGCGAAACTGTTACAGATGTAATAGTTGGTGATGCAAACCCAAAAGCCATCCAGCAGGAAGCCTAAATCGTTTATTGATTCAGTTGGCAATTGCCACACAAATCCCAATGAGCGAATGGACTGAAGCCGAAGACATATTGACCGCAATTGAAATTCTAAAGGAGAGAACCAATGACTGATCCAGTGATTGTTTATGATCCTAAAGAATTACGCCAGTTTGCAAAAGTAATTCGTGAGATGGGCGAGATTGCACAAAAGGAAACTGCAAGACGCGTTGGTGCAATTGCAGAACGAACATTAAAAGAAATTCGCAATGTTGCAGCAGGTCGCGGCAAGGCTGCTGATCGAATTGCTCAAGGCGGTAAAGTCAGCAAATCTTCAGTTTTAGGTGAAATCAAGTTTGGTTTTGCAAGTCAAAAGTTTTCAGGCGGTGCAACAACTCAATTCAATACTAGGAACGAAGCACCAGGACAAAGAGTTGGAATTGGTGCAGCCTATGAGTTTGGATCAAAGGCTTACCCTCAATTCCCAAGATGGTCAGGTCCAGCGCCTAAAGGACCAGGTTCACGCGGTTGGTTTATATTCCCAACATTAAGGCACTTGCAACCTTCAGTCATTAAAGAATTTGAAGATGTTATTATTGACATAAAGAAGGAATTTGACAATGGCTAGAACCTTAACCGTAGCACTTGCAGCCGACATTGATGGCCTTCGTAAAGGTTTAAAAGATGCCGAAAAAGTAGTCGAAAATTCTAAAGATCAAATTGCGGATTTTGGTAAAAAGGCTGCTTTAGCATTCGCTGCCGCTGGCGCTGCTGCTGGCGCGTTTGCAGCATCAGCAGTCAAAGCCGCCGCCGCGGATGAAGTAAGCCGTAAAAGACTTGAAGAAACAATTCGATCATCAACAAATGCAACTGAAGCACAAATTAAAAGCATTGATCAATACATAACAAAACAATCAATTGCTACTGCAACAACAGATGACCAAATTAGGCCAGCCTTAACTCGTTTGATTCGCTCAACTAATGATGTTACTAAAGCACAAGAATTGCTCAATCTATCACAAGAAATTGCAGCCGCAACAGGCAAACCACTTGAAGCAGTTACAAATGCAATAGCAAAATCTTTTGATGGATCAAATGCTTCACTTGGTAAATTAGGTCTTGGCCTAGATGCCACCACATTAAAAACCAAATCTCATAATGAAATTATGCAGATTTTATCTGGAACTTATAAAGGATTTATTGAAAACGAAGGCGACAATTTAGAATTTAAAATGCGCCAAATTCAAATTGCATTTGATGAAACAAAAGAAGAAATTGGTTATGCGTTATTGCCAATTATGAAACAGTTTGCCGATTATGTTTTGGCAACAGTTGTTCCAAACATTCAGGCATTGGCTGCTGGTTTGACTGGAAAAGATAGCGTTACAAGTGGCGTAACTGATGCAACAAAAGGCGCTTATGAATTTGGTCAACAATTAAAATCAACTATAAGTTTTGTTATTAGTATTAAAGATGAGTTAATCGCATTAGGTGGAATTATTGCAACAGTATTTGTTGCCAACAAAATCGTTGCATTTGTTACTGCCATTGGAACACTAGTTACAGCAATGAGAACATTAAGAACTGCTGCTGCTGGTGCAGCCGTTGCAACTGCATTCGCTACTGGTGGAACTTCAGTCGGTGCAGCCGCCTTAGCATTAACTGCCGTTGCTGCTACTTATGGATTAAGCAAGTTTGCTGCTGATGGAGATGAAGAAGGCAATTTTGGCGGTGGCGGGTTTGGTCAATTAAGTAGTTTGGGATCAGTTGCTGGTGGCGGCGGTGGTGGCGGTGGTTTTGGTGGTGGTTTTGCAGGCGGCGGTGGTGGAGCAGGTCGCGGCGGCGGCGGTGGTGGCATTACATTAACTCCATCAGGCGCAACAAGTGCTAAGAATTTAGTTGATCGATTAACTAGTATTCAAAATCAATTTAGCGAATTAACATTCCAAGTTGCAACTGAAGGAATTTCTAGAAAAGCGGCTCAAGCACAATTTGATAAATTAACAAAAGAATTTGATGTATTACAAAGACAGGCTGACAGACTAATTCCTACTGCTCAACCATTTGGCGCAACACCATTTGGCCAGGCCCAAAATGTTACCAATGTTTATGTATCTGGAACAGTGGTTGATCCTGAAGGATTAAACCGAGTGTTGAATGATATTCAAACTCAGTCTGATGCGCGTGGAACAACAGTTTACGGCAGACCTGGCGGCTTATGACAGTTTTTACTCCAGATTGGAAACTGACGGTCAATGGGGTTGATTACACAAACATAACCTTGGCTCAACTAAATCATGCAGCAGGCCGTCAAGATATTTATACTCAACCGACTGCATCTTATTTACAAGTTACCCTTGTTGCGTTAAATGGTCAAGCATTTAATTTTGATATAAATGACGGACTAGCATTACAAGTAAAAGATTCAACCAACACTTATGTCAGTTTGTTTGGTGGCAATATAACTGATTTAACTGTTGAAGTTGGCAATGCTGGCCAGGCTGCTCAAGAAATTAGATACAACATTATTGCAGTAGGTGCGTTGGCTAAATTGCAAAAAGCAATAACTGATGGTGTTTTATCACAAGATGAAGATGGCAACCAGATATTAGATTTACTTGATGACTTGTTATTAGATGCTTGGAATGAACTGCCAGCAGGTGAAACTTGGGCTGGTTATGATCCAACTACAACTTGGGCTAATGCGGGCAATGCTGGTCTTGGTGAAATTGATACTCCAGGACTTTACACAATGGAGAACCGTGGATCTAGTCCAGATACCATTTACAACATAGCAGCCTTAATTGCCAATTCAGCGTTTGGTGTTCTTTATGAAGACAACCAAGGGCGCATTGGTTATGCTGATGCAGACCACCGTCAAAACTATCTTTTAAACAATGGTTATATTCAATTAGATGGTGGCCATGCAATTGGGCGAGGATTAAAGACAACAACCAGGGCTGGCGATATTCGCAATGATATTTATATCAATTACGGCAATAACTTTAATTCTCAGGAAACTGCCAGCGACGCAACCTCAATTGCAACTTATGGGTATAAGGCTGAAACCATCCAATCAACCATTCATTCAGCCGTAGATGCCCAAGCCGTAGCAGATCGTTACATTGCCCAACGCGCTTACCCTCAGCCAATCTTTGACACCATAACCTTCCCATTGACAAATTCTGAAATTGATAATGCAGACCGTGATGCCTTGCTTGGTGTTTTTCTAGGAATGCCAGTTCATCTGATTAACCTGCCAACCCAGATTTCAAGCGGCGAGTTTGAGGGTTATGTTGAGGGTTGGTCTTGGTCAGTTAGTTTTAATCAACTTTATATTACTTTGAATTTATCTCCAACCGCCTATAGCCAAGTGGCCATGAGATGGAATACCACGCCAATTACCGAGGCTTGGAACACTTTAAGCAACACTTTGACATGGGAATACGCTACAATCGTAGCCTGAGTATAGGAGAACAATGGCAAATCCAACCACCAATTATTCGTTTGCGATGCCGACGAATACAGATCTAGTAAAAGATCTACCTGCCGATTTTGAGATATTTGGGCAAGCAGTTGATACCCAAATGAAAACAAATGCAGATGCAGCAATTGCTAAAACTATTGTTGATGCCAAAGGTGATTTAATTGTTGGAACTGCTGCCGATACAGTAGCAAGATTGGCAAGTTCAGCAAGTAATGGAAATATATTAACAGTAGATACTTCAACAGCCACAGGATTGAAATGGGCTGCTCCTGCTGGTGGTGGAAAAGTTTTACAAGTTGTGCAATCAACTTATGCAACTGCAACAACCAATTCAACTATAACTTTAACCGATACTGGTTTAACTTTAAACATAACTCCAAGTTCAGCATCAAGCAAAGTTTTGTTATGGATGTTTATGCCTACTGCAAAAAGTAGTGGCAATAACAGTAATAGCGTTATTTTACAATTACAAAGAGATGGAACAAATGTTTTGCAAGCGTATGAAATGCACAAAACCAATACTGCGTTAGATTATTATGGTTCAACAACACTAACTTATTTAGATTCTCCAGCAACCACCAGTTCAACAACTTACAAAGTCCAATTTAGAAACCGCGTGGCTGCTAACACAGTTGAAATTTGTAGAGATGACCAACTGGCAGTTTTAATTGCAGCAGAAATAGGAGCATAAAGTGGCCAAAAGTGTTGATGTTGTGAAAATGTTAAGACCTGAGGGTGGATGGATTGTAAGAGGGAATGAATATGAAGGCATTGAATTTATTGAGTGTGAATCATTTACCAAAAAAGAATGGCAAGATGGCCTAATTAAATTTGATGCTTGGAAAGCCGAACAAGATGCTGCAAAAGAAACTCAACGCCAAGCAATTCTTGATCGTTTGGGTTTAACTGCTGATGAAGCCAAACTAATACTTGGCTAATGAAGCCTTGGTTAAGTAAAGCAGCCGTTCAATTTAGAAAACAAATTGATGAATGCTACCCCGACAGGAATATTAAAAGTGATGGATGGGTGGCTTCTCTGGCACACTTATCACGCGCACCCAAATCAGACCATAACCCAGACCCAAAAACAGGATGCGTTAGGGCAATCGATATTACTGCTCGGTTATCTGACGACAAAAGGATTCCAGAATATTTGGCAGATCAAATTCGATTATATGGGAAAAAGCACGGCCGAATATCTTATGTGATTTTTGATGGCCGTATTGCATCTCCAGTTCTTGGATGGCGGTGGCGAAAATACAGGGGTGCATCAAAGCACACGCATCATCTGCATATTAGTTTTAAAAAAGATCAAGACAACAACTCAATACCGTTTGACATCCCACTACTGAAAGGCAACGAATGAAACTAACTAAAAAACAAAAGGCAATTTTAAAATCTTATTTTCGTGGAGTTCTTGTTTCATTTTTGACATTCTTGGCAAGTAATGAATTAGGACTTGATCCAGTTCTATCAGTGGCAATTGCTGCATTCGCTGGTCCAGCAGCCAGGGCATTGGATAAGTCAGATTCCGCTTATGGCATTGGTGCGAATGAAAAATGACACCGACAGAATGGGCTTCGTTTGGCGCTGGCGTTTGCGCCGTGCTAACAACCGTATTTATTGGTTTGAGATTCCTGGTTAAAGGCTGGTTAAACGAACTTAGACCAAACGGTGGTTCTTCCATGAAGGATCAGTTAAATCGTTTAGAACAGCGTGTTGATGATTTGTTTACAATTATTAGTAAGTCATAATTAAAACATGGCGAACACACGGAAATCACACAAACGGACTAAGGTCAATCGTCGGCGCGTTCGCCGCACTCCAGAGCCATTGACTAAACTTGATCAATGGTATATAGCAAAACACGAAATGTTTAAGGCTGCACGAAAGGCTGGATTTTCAGAATCAGTTGCACTTTATTTAATGGATAGCCCTGATTCAATGCCAGACTGGATTGTCGGAGATGGCGGGATCATCCCTAGTATCCCAACTCCAGACGAGGAAGAAGATTAAAGCCAACCGTCGTTATCTAGTGGTTCCAGACCTTCAGATTCCACTACACCATCCCAAGGCCGTATCTAATTTGATCAAAATGGCCAAGCATGAAAAATTTGATTTTGTTTTAAATACTGGAGATGAACTAGATTTCACTAGCCAGTCGCGTTGGGTAAAAGGAACCAAAACAGAGTTTGCCGAAACCCTGCACGAAGAACGAGCAATGGCCCAGGACATTTTGTTTGACCTAGGAACTACCGATATTGTCAGGTCCAATCACACTGATCGTTTATATACAACATTGTTAAAGGGCGCACCGAGCCTTATTGGATTACCAGAATTGACCTACGAACGGTTTATGGATTTTAATTCATTAGGCATTCGATTCCACCGTAGAGGCTACCAATTTGAAAAGAACTGGTTCCTGGCTCATGGCGACGAAGGCAACATGTCTAAGCATGCTGGTATAACTGGCCTTAATTTGGCCAAGAAATGGAATTTAAACACCGTTTGTGGGCATTCGCACCGTCAGGGTGCAGTCCGACACCAAACTGGCTTAAACGGCCGTTATTCAACGATTTGGGGTATTGAGGCTGGGCATCTAATGGATCAGAAAAACAAGGCAAGTTATCTAAAATATGCGTCAGGCGATTGGAATATGGGATTCGTCGTTCTAAGTTTTGGCAAGGCAGGGCATCAGGTTGAGTTAATCCCAGTTAACCATGACGGTTCATTCCGATACAATAAAAGGTCTTATGGGGCGTGAAACCGATTATCAGCCCCGCACGATTGATGATCATATCGACGATTTTGAGGATTTATTCGTTATCTAATCGTTATAAAACACGCCGATAAATTTATTGTGCAGGTTATTGACAACTGCAATCCTTAACCCATCAGCAAGCGACGGACTTGCAGATAGGGAGCAACATGTTACAAACAATAGATACAAGACAGGCAGCAATTGATCTTGCCAATCGTGGCTGGTCAGTTATGCCGTTATTACCTAAAAGTAAAGAACCGCACTTTGACATTTGTCAGAGAGCATTTTTATCAGCAACTACAGACAAAAAACTAATCAATTTTTGGTTTGATTATGATGCTAATATCAATTTAGGTATTGCATGTTATCAATCTGGATTAGTTGTTTTTGACATTGATTACCGCAATGGCGGTGAATTGTCTGCAATCTTTGAGCCAACCTATACGGTCCAAACTGGTGATGGTTTGCATTTGTATTACAAGGCTGAAGCAACTGATGTTTATCGCGGTAAGTTGACTGATGGCATTGACATTAAATGGAAAGGTTACGTTGCAACCGCTCCATCAATCCATCCGTCAGGTGCCAGGTATACAGTAATTGATGGCAGAGAGCCTGCCGTTTTGCCTAGCAGATTAAGGGAGTGGGCGACAAAATGAAAGAACAATTGTTTTATATATTTATAGGAAGTTTTTTTGGTGTAATGATTGGTTGGGCAATTTTAGAATATGTAAGAAATCAGGCCTACCAATCAGGATACTGGGCTGGAAGATCAAGTGGTTGGAAGGCCAGTTTAGAACACCAGCAAAAACTACAACGCATGAAGTCAAGGGCGGTTTTTGACTATGAAAAGAACTGAGGAATTACTTGATGAAGTGCGAATCACATTATCAGACCGAGGTGCTATCTATGGTAATGCGGCACTCAATCACCGTCGAATCTCCGAATTATGGTCGGGTTACTTCGACACTTATATTTCGCCTGAGCAAGTCGCAATGGCAATGCTGCTCGTCAAGGTATCAAGGCTCAGTCAGACCAGCGATCACGAAGACTCATTAAAAGACTTGCTGGGCTACGGTTTAATTTATCATCAAATACTCAGGGAGATGAAGGGAGAAGAAGATGGCATTTAATTTAGATGATTACACCACGGTCCAGGAAAGGATTGCGGAATTTTGGGAAAGGTATAAAGATGGAGCAATACGAACAGAGGTTATCGAGGCCTCAAACACTCGATTCATTGTTGTTGCTAAATTATATAAAAACGCAACCGACGCGCAACCGTTCTCTACTGGGCATGCTCAAGAAGTTATTAGCGATCGCGGTGTTAATCGTGATTTTGCCCTTGAAAATTGTGAAACGAGTGCTGTTGGGATTGCTGCAAAGTTTGCAAACATTGGCACGAAAAAGCATCTTGCATCTAGGGAAGAGATGGCGAAAGTCAATAAGGTAACTGAAACTAAAAGGGTTTACAGTCCACCCAATTCCAGGGCTGCAATGGTTGAACAAGCCTTACGATCATCATTTGATGAAGAAGTAAAGAAGGCAGTTAATCCAGAACCAGTTGCTTGGAGTGTTGGAGATGTTGTTGATGCAATTGGAAGTTCAACACCAAACCCACCGCCTGAGTGCGAACATGGCATGATTTTGAAACAGGGCGTAAGTAAGGGCGGTAAGCCTTATTATGGTTATGTTTGTAAAGGCTCAAATAAAGATCATGCGGTTTGGGCCAAGATGACCGCTAATGGCAATTGGTATTTTGCAGGGGATAAGTGATGGGATACATTGCA
>Ga0315909_10004756_pt1 | contig 15872 bp, 12 predicted proteins | sample LakEriMetagenome_11_FD_203527 | JGI IMG/M metagenome (GOLD analysis project Ga0315909, IMG submission 203527) | Freshwater fungal communities from buoy surface, Lake Erie, Ohio, United States - Buoy 2 MA125 | ecosystem: Environmental > Aquatic > Freshwater > Lake | place: USA: Lake Erie, Ohio...
CCTATTGCTTTTTCTAAAAAAGTCATACAATCGCGCCAAGGCCCACCGGGCAACCGACCCTTACCGCAGCGGATGCTGACGATTGGCTGGCGATACCAGCAAGCATTCGGCCCTAAATTTTTAGGCTCACCGTCGCGAGAACCCTGTTTTTTCAACAACCGAATGAGGTATCCAAATGAGCATTTCTTTAAGCAATGCCTTCGTTACTCTCTTCGACGCGGAAGTCAAGCAAGCCTACCAAGGCAAAGCAATGCTTGTTCCGGCGGTTCGCCAGCGTCGTGGAGTCGAGGGTTCAACTGTTAAGTTCCCCAAAGTGGGCCGTGGCGTTGCCACAGTTCGCGTTCCCCAAACTGATGTCACACCTTTGAACGTTGGCTTCAGCACTGTCACTTTGACATTGGCTGACTACAACGCTGCAGAGTACAGCGACATCTTCTCCCAAGCCAAAGTCAACTTCGACGAGCGCCAAGAATTGGTGCAAGTTGTTGCTGGCGCTATGGGTCGCCGTCAAGACCAAATGATTCTGGATGCCTTGTCTGGCTCCAGCACCAGCTTGACCGTTGCCAACAGCATTGGTGGATCAACAACCAACATGAACATTGCCAAGCTGCGCGAAGCAAAACGTCTGTTGGACAAAGGCAATGTGCCGCCTGATGGCCGTCACATCATCATCCACGCCAACGGTTTGTCCAACTTGTTGTCCGAAACCAGCGTGACCAGCTCCGACTTCAACAGCGTTAAAGCGCTGGTGCAAGGCGAAATCAACACCTACTTGGGATTCACATTCCATGTGTTGGGTGACCGTTCCGAAGGTGGCTTGCCCATCGACGGTTCTCTTGACCGCACATGCTATGCATTCCACAAAGATGCAGTTGGCTACGGTGAAGGTATCGCCATGCGTACTGAGATCAACTACATCGCCGAGAAGACCTCTTGGTTGGTGAACGAAGTCTTCAGTGCTGGCGCTGTTGCTATTGACGATGAAGGTATCGTCAAGATCACCTGCCGTGAAACTTAATCTAGGAGACTGACATGGCTTTTTCATCTACTGGCTTCAATGCCGTTGGCGGTCAATCTAAGGCTGGCAATGCTCCCGCAATTTATACCTATGCATCCACAGACGCACAGTCTGTGATCCGTGCTTCTGGGTATTTCAATTCGGTCGCATCCATCCTCAAGGTTGGCGACTTGATCTTCTGCTACTCGGCAACGGGTGGCACTCCGGTGATGTCAACAGCTTATGTGAATTCCAACACCGGCTCGGTTGTGGACATCACAGACGGCGTGACCGTTACCGCAACCGATACCGACTAAGTCGGATTCGCTGCAACCGGGCCAGCTTCTGGGGGTTCTCGGAGGCTGGCCCTTCTCACATTGAGAGGTTCAAATGGCTGCTGGTGACACTGGTGTATCGATCTGTTCTGATGCCTTGCTTCTGATTGGAGCTAAGGCAATTTCGTCTTTTAACGATGGCACTGACGAGTCAAGCGTGTGCGACCGACTCTACCCAGACATTCGTGATTCCACCCTGTCCATGTACCCATGGAGCTTTTCGATGAAGAAGGTGCAGCTTGCACAACTCATCACCACCCCAACAACTGTTTGGCGCTACGAGTACCAGCTACCCGGCGACAAGCTATCCAACCCGCGAGCTGTGTACAACAGCGCCAACCCCGGCAGCCCGGTCCAAAAAGACTGGGAGATCCAAGGCGACAAGCTGCTCACCAACCTGACCAGCGTCTTCATTGACTACCAGTTCAGCGTGCCTGAGTACGCGATGCCCCAATACTTTGTGCAGCTCATGAAGTACATGGTCGCTTGGCACATTGCCGAGACTATTACCGAGCAACAGGACAAGTCTGCCAAGTGGCAGCGCGTGGCCACTGGCGATGTCTCTGAGAATGGCCGTGGCGGTTACTTCCGCGCCGCTGCCCAGATCGATGGCCAGAACAACCCTGTGCGCATCATTGAAGACTACAGCCTGATCGCAGTGAGGAACTGATGCCACGCTTTGTAGAGTTCACCACCAACTTTGCGACAGGCGAGCTTGACCCTTTGCTTCGTGCGCGGGTTGACCTGACCGCCTACAACAATGCGCTGGCCAAAGCCACCAACGTGCTCATCCAGCCGCAGGGTGGCCTTCGCCGTAGACCCGGCACAAAGCACGTATTCGAGCTGCCAAACGCCTCTGCTGGAGCTTCTAGCGCTGGCGCTGGCGTGCGGTTGGTGTCGTTCCAGTTCTCGGTGGCCGACAGCTACATGCTGTGCTTCACGCACAACCGCATGACTGTGATCAAAAACGGCGCTGTGGTGGCCAACATCAATGGCACTGGCAACAACTACCTGACCACATCAATCACCAGCGACATTGTTGATGACATGTGCTGGACCCAGTCTGCCGACACGTTGATCGTTGTCCACCCTGACTTGCAGCCGGTGCGCATTACGCGAACCAGCGACACAGCGTGGACGGCCACATCAATCACGTTTGACAGCATTCCAAAATATGCATTCACTTTGGCGGCAACCAACCCAGCGGCAACCCTGACACCAAGCGCCGTGTCTGGCAACGTCACGCTGACCGCGTCTGCTGGCGTGTTTTCGGCAGGCAATGTCAACCAGTACGTCAACGTCAACACCCAAGGCCGGGCTCGTATTGTTGAGTACGTCAGCACCACTGTGGTCAAGGCCATCACTGAATACCCGTTCTTTGACACCTCTGCGGTGGCATCTGGTGGCTGGGAGCTTGAGACAGGCTACGTTGATGTGTGGTCTGCCGGTAAAGGCTGGCCGCGCACCGTGACCTTCCATGAGGGCCGTTTGTACTTTGGCGGCAGCAAATCACGCCCATCGACCATCTGGGGTTCCAAGATCGGATTGTTCTTTGACTTCGTTCCAACTGAGTCGCTGGATGACGATGCTGTCGAGGCGACACTGGACACCAACGATCTGAACGTGATCACTGACATTATCAGTTCGCGTGACTTCCAAGTGTTCACCACTGGCGGCGAGTTCTTTATTCCGCAGGCTGGCACTGACCCTGTGACCCCGCTGACATTTACCTTCAAGAACGTGTCACGCAATGGCATCAAGCCCGGCACGCGGGTGCAGTCGGTGGAGTCTGGCTCGATCTACATCCAGCGCCAAGGCAAGTCTTTGAACGAGTTTGTCTTCAATGACACCCAGCTCACCTACATCACCCAGCGTATCTCGCTGCTGTCTGGTCACTTGCTCAAGGGGCCGCAGCGTGTTGCCCTGCGCAAGGCATCCAGCACTGAAGAGGCTGATTTGCTGTTGATGACAAACACCGACGATGGCAGCATGGCTGTGTTCAGCATCATGCGCAGCCAGCAGGTCACCAGCCCATCTGAGTTCACAACCGATGGTAGCTTCCTTGATGTCGGTGTTGATGTCAATGAGATCTATGCCGTGACCAAGCGAACATTCAACAGCGTTGATAGATACTTCATTGAGTTGTTTGGCTTTAACTATTTCACCGACTGCGCATTTGTCGGCGGTGCAGCAGCCAGCGCAAGCGGCCTGCCCCATATTGCCAAATCGCTGAACGTCATTTGTGATGGCTCGCCACAAGGCAACGAGACTGTGAGCGGTGGCGGCAGTGTGACGTTTGACCGATCAAGCACCACAAGCTACGAGGTTGGCCTGCCAATTACGGTCTACGTCAAAACCATGCCTGCCGAGGTTAAGCTGCAGACCGGCAGCCGGGTGTCGTTCAAGAAGCGGATTGTGGAGATCAGCGCTGTGGTCAATAAGACTCAGAACCTGATCATCAATGACCAGCCGGTGGCCTTCAGATTGTTTGACAACCCCATGCTGGATGATCCAATCCCAGAATTCACAGGCATCAAGCGCATAAATGGAGTGCTTGGTTACAGCCGCGAGCAATCCATTGTGGTGTCTCAAGATCTGCCGGTCAAGATGAACCTGCTTGGCTTGGACTACCGCGTGGCTGTTTTCTCAGGAACATGACATGGCAATTACACCCGGCGATATAACTGGAGTTTCAGGCCTAATTGGCGCATACGGCGAAGCCGAGGCGCAAAGAGCTGCTGCGATCAACCAGCAAACAAGTTACCTGCTGCAAGCGCGAGACACGCTGGCTGTGGCCGAAGTGCGTGCGGATATGTCTGAGCAGTATGCAACGATCCAAGCTGGGCGCACCATTAAGAAGGCCGAGATCGAGGCGCAGAACTACACCATTGCTGGCAACACCCTGCTGAAGAACATGCGAGCAACAAATGCTGCTGTGCGTGCAAGAGCTGCGGCAAGCGGCGTGGTGCTGGGTGAAGGATCTGTCCAAGCTGTGCAGCGTGAGAACGTGGCCGCAACCATGCGCGATGTTGGCATCTCTGATCTCAATGCGCTGACTGCAAGGGTGCTTGGCTTTGAAGATGCCAGCGCCATGCTGCAATCCAATGAGTATCAGAACTACTTGAACTTGTTTACAGCACAACGGCAAGCCGGTCAGTTTGAACAAGCTGGCGCAGCAGCCCGCAAAAGAGGCGGCATTCTTTCCACTGCAACGCTGCTCAAGGGTGGCGTTGAATATTTGAAAGTCAAATAAGCATGGCCACCAGAATCGAATCAGGACAAATGCAATTGCGATCTGTTGGCGGTGTGCCGATGGCCCAAGTTCAGCAGCAACAGGTTGACTATGTAGGGCCTCGCGAACAAGCCCAGACGGCAAATGTGTTGGCTCAAGTTCTTGACCGCATGAGCGCCAGCGCATTCCAGACTGCCGGTGTCATGCGCCAGCAAGAAGGCTTGCAATATGCTGCACAAAACCCGCTGACATCCGAGCAGATCGAGTCTGCCAAAGGTGGCATGACTATGGGCATGGGTGGTCGCGGTGAGACATCTTCGATTAGCAGCACAAGCTCGATGAATTACTTTGATCAGGCTGTGGCCAAGGCTCGGAGCCTTGAACTGTCAGGCCACTTTGAGATTGAGGGACGTAATGAGCTGGTGAAGCTGTTGTCTGATGTTGAGGCCGGCACTGCAAATTCTGCTCAAGTAGCCGCAAAAATACAGACTATGTCTGACGGTTACTCAAAGTCGCTGGCCAATATTGACCCAGAAGCCTCGATCAAGTTCCGAGCCACCATAGCCACGCATGGCAACACTGTGCTCAATGCTGCCTACAAAGCCGAGCTCGACCGCGCCAAAGCGCAGCGCATCGCTAAGTTCGATGCCAATTTTGACAACGTGGTTAGACTGCTTGAGGCAGAAGTATCGCGTGGCAGTTGGACTGATTCCAGCGGGCAACAAAGATCCATTGATGAACTGGCCGATGTGTCTCGCAAAAGCGTGTTGAACGAGTCTTTGCTGTTGGGCGACAAGGCTTTGCAAACCGAGTACAGCACCAAGTTTGAAACCGCGCTGCGCACAGCCAAGATCAATTCAGTGACCAAGGCATTGATGTCCGACGAGAACATGGTTGACCCAGAGCGCACCCTGCAAAAGCTCAGAAGCGGCGACCTTGGCAACATGAGCCCAGTGCTGCAACAAATGATTGTCAACGACTTTGATGCCGTGGCCAAGGTGACTGCCAACTACATGGTGGCCGTCAACAACCGCAAGTCAGTCGCTGATGCCAAGGCCGCTCAAATTAAAAAAGACGGCGAGGCCCAAGCCATCAACCTGCTTGAGCAGATCTTTCCGCTGCCTGATGGCAGCCCCAAGAAGAAGCAGCTTCTCTCCCAGCTCACCGCCCTGCCAGAGGGATCTGTTCCCATTGGCACGCTCAAGGATCTTTTGGCTCCAAGCGGCGAAGGCAACGCTGCCGTCAACTTCAACCTGTTGGCTGGTATCTACAACAACACCATCACCAGCCCAGAGCAGATCTGGTCGCTGGTTGGCAAAGGCATCACCGGCAAGGACGCTGTGACAGCTCTGAAGCTGCTGCAAAGCGAAGACCGGCGCGACAGCTCAGAGCTTGATCGCGGCATTTCTCAGCTCTCTGGCATCCCTGTGATTCCCGGCAGCGTAGTGGTGATCGACCCCAAAGGCGAGGAGTTCAAGCGCCGCAACGAGCTCAAGGTAGAGGTGCTCAATATTCAAGCTGCCGCCGCCGCTGAAGGAAAGACTCTGACACCGCGCCAAATCCTGACCCAGTTGGAAGACAACATTGCCAAGCGCCGAAACAGCGAAGATGCCAAGGCAGCAAAGAAGCAGCTCGATGAGTTTGCCAAGCGGCCAGATGGAACCTACAAGTCAGGCCGCGACTGGATCACCGCGCCGGTGACCCGCAACAACTTGCCAGCGCTGCGCCAAAAAGCTGGCAATGACGCAAACAAACTGCGACAAGTGGATGAAATTGAAAAGCTGATCAAAAGATCGGAAGGGTATTAAGCATGGCCTACAGCCCCATTGAAAACAAGTACCTGTCGGCCCTGACCGCTGTTCAATTCCCTGATATGCCTGTCGAGCCTGCAATGCCAGAGCAGACCATGCCCGGCAGACAAGAGGGTGACATCATGCTGGCAGAGGCTGGCGCTGGTCGCGGCTCTTACGAGGGTTTCAGCCCACGGCAGGCCCAGCTCAATGCCGTACCACCGGCAGAGATGAAAGCATTTGAGCCAACTATCAAGCAAAGCCTTGCTGACTATTTGCAAATGAGCTTTGAAAAACTTGGCATGGATCGAAACAAAGCTCGCAAGAATGCTCAGACATTGATTGGCGGCGCAAGCAGCAACCTGCCATTGGATGTCGGGCTGGCTGACTTTTTGCCATTCCTTGGCACAACTATGCAGCTGGAAGAATCTGGGATCATGGCTGGTGAAGCCTACGAGTCTGCCAAGCGTGGTGATTACGGCACTGCTGCAATGCAAGCTGGCGGTGCTGCTTTGGGCCTTGTACCGGGCGCTGCCAGCACGATCAAGGCAGCCAAGCCATTGGTTCCCAAAGCCGCAGAGATGATCATTGAAGGCGCTGAAAGACTGGGAACACCAGTGCGTGGACTGAACATTGTCGAGCCCGGCCCAAGCACAGCGCAAGGGCCAATACAACTTACCCGCCAAGAAAAGAGTGCGGTTATCGCGGCTGCCAATCGCAATCCAAATTTGCGCAAAACAGCAACAGCGGCGGTTGAAGGATTGCATTCCAATTACCCTGTGGCTGATGGATGGACACCAATCGAGGCAAACAAGATCACCTTCAAGACAGGCAAAGCTGGTGATAGTCTGGCCGAAATAGAGACAACCAAAATCCCTTATGACTTCCACACGCCGCCAGAAGGTGTGCCAAAAGAGGCATGGCAAGCGACATTGTCATCTGGCTTGGTGGATGAGGTGCAAGCTGTAGTAAGCCGTGCGGCATCAGGTGATCAGGCTGCAATTGACATCTTGAGCCAAGCAAGTTGGTATCGATCAATGCGCGATAGATTGCGTGCAGAATTTGGCGGCACTGCTGATGTGTTTGCTGATGTGCTTGGCACAACTTCAGCGCAAACTGGTGTTGAGCAAAACTTTGACAATGCCGTTGAAATATTGCGCAGGTTCAGCCGTGGAGAGTATGACAATGAGCTTGCTGCATTTGAGAAGCGCATTGCGTCTGGCAAGCCTATTGATGGCAAGACTTTGACAGAAATGCACAAGAGCGGTGAATTCCCGCTGATTACAAAAGCCAGCGGTCAATTGTTTAATGCAAACAGCCCATCGTCTATGGGCGCTTTGATGGACATGTTCCGATCAATCAAAACTGGCGACTCTCCAAAAACTCCAAACTTCACAGGCAATTTGATTGGCCTGACAAAAGAAGCAACCGTTGATGTGTGGGCGGCACGCATGCTGCGCAGGCTGGCTGATTTACCGCGCATCCCACCACCTGCTGAAAAGGGCGTGGCTGGCAAACACTTGGTTGGTTCATCTTTGTACGACCCCAAAGTTGGTAGCGAGTTTGGCTTTGGTCAAGATGTATTTCGCGAAGCTGCTGATGAGATCAATAAAAGCGGGATGCTCAAGAGCGTTGCCCCGCAAATTGGCGACCTTGGACCAGATGACCTGCAAGCAGTTGCATGGTTTATCGAAAAAGAAAACTGGACAAAAAATGGCTGGACAACTAAGGCCGGTGAAGGCGGCTCGCTTGACTATGAAATGTCATTGGCAGGCGCGGCAGATCAAGCGGCCATCAAAGATTTGCGCCGTGAGATAAATGCCGGATTTAAGCCACCAGCACAACGCAAGACAGAAGCAGATGCCGATTATTCAACTCGAGTGCAAGAGGCAAAAGTTGCATTTGATGCAAACAAAGCAGCAAAGCAGCAGCAGCTGGCAGGCATGCAATCAGATGTTGAGCGATACACGCTTGGTGTGTCTGGCGAGCGACCCGGAAAACCAATGAGTAATTACGCTCAAGCTGAATTGGCTGCCGAGCTTGATGATGTTGTGCGTGATGACGCAAGTGTCGTTACATATAACTTGGCCAACACCTACGGTTCATTCATGGGTGACACAGAAAGAGCTTTGAATGCCGAATTTGTTGTGCGTCAAAACTTCAACCCTTCATCACTTGAGCGCCGCATGGTTGAACAAGGGAAGACCTACGACCAAGACGCTGTCTTCATTTCCAAAGTAGTCCCAGACGGCGCAAGTCCAAACGCAAGACCCGGTGTTGAAATTTATTTCAAGCAGAAGATGAGCCCAGATCAAATGGCTGCGGTCACAGCAAAGCTGCGCCAATATGGTGTTGATGGGTTTACCTATGTGACAGACATGCGCTTCAGTGATCGCATCAATGTGCAAGCTCGAGCTGGTGGGGCTGAAACCGCAGGCTTGAATGGACTACGTTTTCAGTACATTCCTGAGTTTGACGAGGGTTTCACCGAGGCTGGCAGGGCTGCTGCAATGGCCGACAAGCAGCGCCTATTCAATCAGGTGGTGCGCGATATAATGAAAGAAGGCAACGTGTCAGATGCCCGGTTGGTGTACTACGACACGAAGGTCTATTTTAGGAGCGACTACGATGCTTACCTTGCAGGAAATGCTGGACGAAGAGATCAAGCTGGAGGGGGAAAACAGCCCGCTGGTGCAGATGTTGCGCAACCAGATCGAAGCGGAGAAGTCGGGAAAGACTTCACAAGAGCTGTATCTAACAGGCTCCGTAAAAAGACAACCAGCAGCAAATCCTCAACAGTAATTCGGGGCGGTGTCGCTCCTACCTCTGGAGCTGAATAATGGCCATCGAACAAAAGCCTCTTGAACAACGACTTGGCCAGATTCTGCCGGGTGCTGCATCAAGCATACCTGCTGAAGATATTCCATTAGAACCGATGCCCGGGGCGGCTGAAGCCGCTGACACCGAGATGCCATTGACTGCCGAGCCCGGCACACCTTCCATGGAAGAAGGCATCCAAGTCGCTGGGCCAGCAGATGCGGCCATCCGCAAGCTGATCACCCGCCAAGCCACCAAGGCCGAGCGCAATTTGATACCAGATGCTGCACGCGCCCTGCCCGACGAGCTGCCTGATGCGGCCAAGGCTGGCCGGTTCAAGGTCATCCCAGAAGCCAGTCAAAACCTGACCGAGGAAGTTGGCCGCGCTGTCAGTCGCAGGCAAACCTTTGGCATCACTCAAGGGAAACCCGGTGGCACGCCAGATGAGCCGTTCAACCTGTCCCGCTACCAGACCGAGGATGCCGCAGCCATCATTGGTGGCGTGGCTGATGCGCTGAACATCCGTACCAAGGCGGTGACCTTTGACGAGATTAAAGCCAAGGCCGCCGAGTCTGGGATTAATGAATCATTTTTGTCCCGCTTGCTGGAGCCAGATGGCAAGATGATGGCCAACGCCGTCGAGACCTACAAAGCGCTTGAGGTGCTGGAGTCCAGCGCCAACGAGCTGGATCGCCTGTTCAAGCTGGTTGACAGTGGCAATGCCACCGATGTTGACAAGCTGGTGCTGCGCCAACAGATCGCCTTCCACGGCCTGATCCAGCGCGGTGTCAAAGGCATCCAGACCGAGACTGCCAGATCGCTGGCCGTCTTTCGTATTCCCCGCGATGGCAATGCTGCTGTTGTGCGCCAAGTGATTGACGAGTACGGCGGTGACGCTGCCCTGTCTGACATGGCTAGGTCTTACCTGACTATAGAGTCGCGTGCTGCTCGCAATGCCATGGTCGAGAAGTCAACCATGTCAGGCTTGAAGGATGTCTGGTTCACCACCTACATCAACGGCTTGCTGTCCAGCCCTGTGTCGCACGCCAAGAATGTTGTGTCCAACACCATGTTTGGCCTGTATCAGATCCCAGAGCGTTTGATGGCATCAATGTATTCAAACTTCTTGCCAAAAGCTGTGCGCGAAGGCCGGATGCCAGACCTTGTTGTCAAGTGGGGTGACCTTCTGCCCGGTTCTGCTGATGACAAGATCGCCTACGACGAAGCGCTGACAATGATCCAGTCGCTTCGCAATGGTCTGGTGGAAGGCTTTGATCTGGCCAGCACTGCATTCAAGAAGAACCAGCCCAGTGACTTAATGAGCAAGATCGAGGCGCAGCGCGGTGGCGAGTTGCCATCGATCAGTTCGGCTGCTTTTGGCATTGAGCAAGACAAGTGGTTTGCCAAGGCTATCGACTACTACGGCACAGCGGTCACCCTGCCCGGCAGAATGCTCATGGCCGAAGACGAGTTCTTCAAGGGCGTGCTGTACCGCATGGAGCTCAACACCCAGATCACCCGCCGCAGCAAGTCGGTCTACCGCGATGCGCTGGACTCTGGCATGCCGGAAGCTGACGCGCTGGCCAAGGCTGAAGCCGAGGCGGTCAGCCTGTTCCAGAACCCCCCCCGCGATCTGGACGAAGCCGCTGCCTTGTTTGCGCAGAAGGGCACATTCACAGCCGAGCTGCCGCCAGCGCTCAAGAGCTTGCAGCAAACCTTCAACCACCCGGCACTCAAGGTGATCGTGCCGTTCTTCAAGACCCCTGCCAACATTGGTTTGCAGGTTATTGAGCGCACCCCGTTTGCCCCGCTGTCATCCCAGTGGCGCGAAGAGATCGCCAAGGGTGGCGTGTACCGCGACATGGCCTTGGCCAAGGTAACGCTTGGCTCTGCTGTGCTGGCCACCTTTGCCGCCATGTCTGCTGAAGGCAGCATCACTGGGCGTGGTCCATCGCGCAAGGCTGACCGTGAGGCTTTAATGCGTGACGGCTGGCAACCCTACTCGCTCAAGATTGGCGACAAGTACTACAGCTACAACGGCATGGAGCCGGTATCTGCAATGATGGCCATCGCTGCCGACTACGCTGAGTACGCCAAACATGAGCCCGATGCCAGCAAAGTCGAGGAGGTATTCCTTGGTGGAACCTATGGTTTGTACGAGTTCCTCAAAGAGCAGCCTTACCTTGCCGGTGTGGCCGATGTGGCCAAGCTGATTGGCACAAACCAGCAGGGTCAGGTTGACGGCAAGAAGATTGTCGATGGTCTGGTCAAGCAGTTCGGTGGCTTTGTGATCGGCGGCTCACCTATTGGCGCTTACAGCTCAATGCTGGCTGGCATCGAGCGCCTGTCTGACCCGACCAACCGTGACACCCGCGCCAGCCCCGATCTGCCCATGGGCGTGCGCGGCTTTGTGGAAGCCTTCAACAAGTACAGGTCGCGCCTGCCCTACTTCAGCGCTGACCTGCCAGAGACCCTCAACCTGTGGGGCGACGAGACCAAGTCTGGCACAGGCGCAGTCTACGAGCTGGTGCTGCCAACTCGGGTGACCCCACAGCAGTTCAGCGAAGTGGACGATGCGCTGGTGCGCATGGGCTCGCCCATTGGCATGCCTGATCGCAAGATCGATGGGGTCGAGGTGGACGCATTCCAGTACAACCGGCTGCTGACCATCTACGGCAAAGAGCTGCCATCCAAGCAAGAGATCTTGAACATCATGCAGACACCGGGCTTTGACCTGCTGTCGCTGGATGATCAACAGAAGACCGTGCAGCGGGTGCATTCCAAGTTCATGGATGCAGCCAAGAATCAGCTAAAGGCAGAAGACATCAGCTTGCAGTCCAAGATTGACGAGGTCAAAGAGCTACGCAAAGCCAACGGCCTCTATTACAAACCGGATTAAAAAAGTACAATTTCCAATAGGAAGGATTGAATCATGGCCATACCAATCAGTAACGTAACACGCCGAGCAGTGTATGCACCCAGCGGTGCTGGCGGCGTTGGACCGTACGCCTTCACCTTTGAGATCTTGGCCAACACTGACATTGCCGTCTTCAAAGACGATGTGCTGCTGACGTTGACCACCCACTACACCGTGACCATCAACGCCAACGGCACAGGCTCGGTGACCATCACGGCAGCAGGCTTGGCGCTCTCGCCAACCTCTCCTACCCAGTACGCCATTGTCGGCAACCGCACCATTGCGCGGTCAACTGACTTCACAACCGGCGGTGACTTTTTTGCCAACACCATCAATGACGAGCTGGATCAGCAGACCATCTTTGCCCAGCAAAACGCTGAAGGCTTGCAGCGTGCGTTGACCGCACCGCAGACAGACCCGACAACCATTGATATGACCCTGCCCAAGGCGGCAGATCGTGCCAATAAGACGCTGGCCTTTGATGCCAATGGTGACCCCACGCTGGGCATCAGTGCGGCAGATGTAGCCAATGCTGTGACCTATGCAACCAACGCTGCCAACAGCGCCACTGCTGCGGCATCAAGCGCAAGTTCAGCATCCAGCTCTGCCTCTGCCGCAAGCGGATCTGCCAGCACAGCCAGCACTCAGGCCAGCAACGCATCGACCTCTGCCAGCAATGCGTCTACCAGCGCCAGTAGTGCGTCAACATCTGCGACCAATGCTGCTGCATCTGCAAGCACTGCGACAACCCAAGCCAGCAATGCCAGCACATCGGCTACCAATGCATCTAACTCTGCGTCTGCCGCCAGTACGTCTGCCAGCAATGCCGCAACAAGTGCAACAAACGCAAGCAACTCAGCAAGCACTGCAAGCACACAGGCAACCAATGCCGCATCAAGCGCAAGTTCCGCAAGCTCGAGCGCCACATCTGCCGCCAGCTCTGCCGCTGCTGCGGCTTCTGCGTTGGACAGCTTTGATGACCGCTACCTTGGAACAAAGACAAGCGACCCAACGCTAGACAATGATGGCAATGCGCTGGTTGCTGGAGCTTTGTACTTCAGCACAACCCAGAACGTGATGAAGGTCTATGACGGCGCAAGCTGGATCACAGCCACATCTGCTGGCGCTACCTCACTGCTTCGCTTCCGCTATGTGGCAACAAGCGGTCAGACCACATTCAGTGGCGCTGATGCTGCCGCTGCCACGCTGACCTACACCGTCAACAACATTGCTGTGCATCGCAATGGCGTGACGCTGGACACATCTGAGTACACCGCAAGCAACGGCACAAGCATTGTGCTGACTGTCGCTGCTGGTACTGGCGATGTCATTGACATCATTGCGTTCAAGAGCTTCACAGTTGCTGATGCGCTGAGTGCTGTGAGTGGTGGCACTGTGAATGGTGCTGTCACCATCACTGGCGTGACAACAGTGCAAGCTGGCTCAGCGGCAGCACCTGCCATCACTACATCTGGCGACACCAACACAGGCATCTTCTTCCCTGCGGCTGACACTATTGCTTTCTCTGAAGGCGGTGCGGAGGCTATGCGTATCGACTCCTCTGGTAATGTGGGGATTGGGCGCACTCCAAGTGCTTTTGTTGCTGGTTCAAGAGGGTTACAAGTTGGGACGTACACATCAATAATAGAGGCCACTGGCGGCGACTCTAACATTACAAGTAACTCATACCTTTCAGCAGCTAGTACATACTCATCTATTACAACTGCTGCTGCAAGTAGATATATGCTTGATTTTGGTTCGCATAGGTGGCTAGTTGCGCCTTCCGTTTCTGCTGGAAGCGTGCAAACTTTCACAACAGCAATGACCCTCGACTCCAGCGGTAACTTGCTGGTGGGGAGTGCAAATGCAAGTTTAACCGTTGGAGAAGGATTTAAGGCTTTTTATAACTCGGGAACTAATCCTTTTGTTGGTGCTGTTATGTCATCGTCAACCAACAGCCAAACAAATTATCATTTGTATTCAACTGGTGCGGCAGCATTTCGTTTTTATGTTGGTGCGGGTGGTACTATTTTCGCTACAGCCACAACAATCACGGGTATATCTGACCAGCGTTTGAAAGAAAACATTCGTGATTTGGATGATGGGCTTGATGTTGTCATGGCGCTCAAGCCTCGCAAGTTTGACTGGAAAGAAGGCAAAGGCGCTGACACCAAGAATGCCCGTGGCTTTATTGCACAAGAGTTTGAGCAAGTCTTGCCTGACATGATTGAAGAATGGAAAGACCCTGCACCTGAAGGTGAAGAACCATACAAAGCGGTTAATGCCAACTTGATTCCAACTTTGGTCAAAGCCATCCAAGAACTCAAAGCATTGGCAGACACCCAAGCCAGCACCATCACCACCCTGACTGACCGCATCACAGCACTGGAAACAAAATGACAACAACTTGGAACATTTCACAGCTTGACCGTCAAACATCTGATGGATTTGTAACCACTGCCCACTGGCAAGCCACAGCAGTAGATGGAGAGCATTCAGCCTCTATTGTTAACACTTGCTCATGGTCTGATGGCACTCCCACAGTAGCCTATGCCGACCTGACAGAAGAACAAGTCCTTGGTTGGATTTGGGCTAATGGTGTGGATAAGGACACAACAGAAGCGGCTCTAGCGGCTCAGATTGAAATGAAGAAGAATCCTGTGACTGCTACAGGAGTGCCTTGGTAATGGAAGTAGAAAACAAATTCATCTCTGAAACAGAGGCTAAGCTGATGACACATGAAGAAGTGTGTGCTCAGCGATATGAGGCCATTAAGAAGTCTTTTGAAGAAGGCGATAAGCGTATGACAAAGATTGAATATCTTTTGTACGCTGTCATTGTGGCTGTGTTGTTTGGCCCCGGCGTTGCTGCCGAAGTTGTTAAGAAATTTATAGGGGTTTAAAATTGATCCAATCAGTCTTTGCCTTCTTGCTGCTGGCTTGGTCAAAAACATCCAAGCTGGCTGTGAGCTTTACAAACAAGCTAAAGAGTCTTTCGTTGAGATTAAGAGCACTGTTGACGAAGTTGTTGGTATTGGCAAAGAGGTTCATGGATTCTGGGGCCAGCTCCTTGCGTTCTTTGGCAGCAAGCCTAAAGCCCAAGCTGCAAAGCCTGCTGTTAAGTCTAAGAAGTCTGCCTATGTCGCTGTTGACGAGACTCAAGTCAAAGTTGACATCGTCAAAAACCTCACCGAGTTCTTCAGACTGCAAGAGCAGTTAGCGGCACACATCAGAGAGGAGGAAGAGAAGAGCCTCACAGTCTATGACCCAGATCAGAACTTGATGGAAGCGGCGCTCAAGCGAGTGATGGCACAACAAGAGATGGACAGGCTGGTGGTGACGATCAGAGAAACGATGGTGTACCAGTCGCCTCCTGAAATGGGCGCTCTGTACAGCGAGGTCTTCAAGATGAAGGATGTCATTTCAGAGGAACAGGAAAAGGCAAGACTGAAACAGGAGGCGAAGAAGAGGCAAGACGCATGGCAACACAGGCAAGAGGAAAGAAACCTGCAAGCAAAGCTGGCGGCAGTGGTAGCGACTTCTATATTCCTCCTGTACCTGTGGTTGTGGCTCCTGTTCGTCGGTCAATTGGGGAAGAGATAGTGGGCTGGGTTGCTGCTTGTGTGCTGGTTGCTTTTCTTCTTCCAATTGGAGCGATGCTGTACCTCGACATCCTTGAGGCCAAGCATGAGGTGAAGGAACAGGTCGAAAAGGTTGAGAAGTTAAGGCGAGAAGTTGAAAGGAAACAACGTGACAAAAACCGCAATGATTCTGATGGCGCTGCT
>Ga0315909_10004757_pt1 | contig 15870 bp, 22 predicted proteins | sample LakEriMetagenome_11_FD_203527 | JGI IMG/M metagenome (GOLD analysis project Ga0315909, IMG submission 203527) | Freshwater fungal communities from buoy surface, Lake Erie, Ohio, United States - Buoy 2 MA125 | ecosystem: Environmental > Aquatic > Freshwater > Lake | place: USA: Lake Erie, Ohio...
AAATATTACAATTAGTATTAGCTCAATTAGTAACAGCTATTGAGGAAATAGGTAATGAGCTTAGTGGACCAGATAAAAAAGCTATTGTGCTAGATCTATTATCAGGATTCTATGATAAGGTTTTCATAGTTGTTGATATACCCTTTGTTCCCAACTTCATTGAGCCTATTATACATAAGAACGTGAAAGCCTTACTAATGATTTTGGCAGGATCAAGTATTGATGCTTTAGTCACAACATTCAGGAGTGTGGGCGTCTTTATTGATCCTAAAAACAAAGTAGATCCTTCACTAGATAACATTCCAAAAGTTTCAGACAAATAAAGGGCAATATATGAATTACACAGAAAGTTTTGATCAGTTTGCTAGTCGTTTAAGCACCACGGATGTTGCTCTATATGCTGGTGTTGCTATTGTACTATGGGTTTTCTTTAAGGATAAGTTAAGCCCAGTACAAAAACTATTACAACCCTTAGTATCAAAAGTAACGGGATTGTTCTCTAAGAAAACAACCCCAGCAGTTGTAAAGCAAGAAGTTGATGATATATTTTTTCAACTTGTAGTTTCGTGGAAGCAAACCCGTGATCTAGCCGAAAAGAGCGGATGCGCCGAGGCTGTTAAGGTTGCTGATCAAATGTTTCCATTTTTAAGTCCCACAGTTTGTAAGGAAGGAAAAGTATGAGCACTAGGAATATACTTCTGACCGTTGCTGCACTATTAGTTGTTTATGGATTGGTTAAACCAAATTTCAATAATGTAGTTCCAAATCCAATTCCGCCAGTAGTTGATGTTGTTGACGCCCCATCTGATCCCAAATTAAAAGAAGCAGCCGATAAGGTTGTGGAGAGTTTAATACTAGGATCTAGCGATAGGATTGTTGATGGAAAAAGATTGTGTGGTCTATATTCGGACATTGCAACACTAATTGAATTAGATGGTGAACAAGCTGTAATTAAAAATACAGAAGATGTTCGTCAGGCTAATGCTTTGAGTGGACCAATGTTGAGAATGAATATTAAGGATAAATATCCAGACTTGGCTAAGAATTGTAATGCTGTTATAGTAACAGCAATTGGCGATGATAATATTCCATTAACAAAAGAACTAAGAGCCAAGGCATCAGAAGGATTTAAAGCCTTATCTTGGGCAACCCACGAAGGAAGTAAATAATGCCACGTTTTAGTCCAAAAGAACTTTATGATAATTATCGTAAAGGATTTAGCGGATGCGTTTGGGAAGAGCACCATTTTGAATACTTGATGGAAACTCTTAAATATCCACTATTTGGAGATGCTAGCAAAAAAATTAAAAATAGTGGTAAAGGCAAATTATCAACACCATATAAGAGTGTGTTAAAGTTTGATAAAAATCCTTATAATGAAAGACAAACCACTGGAGATTGTGTTTCCCACGGAACACGAAATGCCTGTGATGTTAGTCGAGCAGTAGAAATTGATGTGGATGGAGAGAAGGAGTCTTGGATAGCACGAGGCGCCACTGAGGCTATTTATGGGGCCAGAGGTTTTTCTGGCCAGGGTATGAGTTGCAGCAGAGCAGCAGAGTTTGTTAGTAGAATTGGTGGTATATTAGTTCGTAAAGATTATAAAGGTGTTATTGACTTATCTAAATATAATGGTAATGTTGGTGCTGGCTGGGGTGGTCGAGGATTACCAGATAAAGTTTTAGACCTAGCTAATGATCATCAAATCAAGACCACATCATTAGTACGCACAGTTGAAGAAGCGCGAGATGCTCTTGCTAATGGTTATGGTTTATCCGTATGCTCTAATTATGGATTCTCAAACAAAAGAGATAAAAGGGGTATAGCAAACGTTAGTGGTAGCTGGGCTCATTGTATGGCTTGGATAGCGTGTGATGATACTGGCAGCGAGCCTCTATTCTTAGTGCAAAATAGTTGGGGAAAATGGAATGATGGAGGTCATCCAGAATGGGGTCCAATTCCAGATGGATCATTTTTAATTCATGCTGATACTGCTGCTGGTATGTTAAGCCAAAACGGCAGTTATGCTTTTAGTAATTTTGATGGTTTTCCACTACAAAAATTACCAGATTATGGTTTTGGAGGATATCTATGAACCTCTTGGATAAGATAAGATTAAGCAAACTATTAACACAGTTGATAAATATTATTCGTAAACTTATTGAACTATTTGATAAGACAGAGAATACTATAATTCCACCAAAGCCACAACCAGCTCCAGTTCCTAATCATCCTAAACCTATAAAAAATATTATAGACAGAATAATTCCGTGGAAGGTAAAAAAATGAAACAATTTTTAGCAGTCTTATTTTGTGGATTGATATTATCACAATCTTATAGTGGATCTTCAACAGCAGTTGTGACTGTGGTTGGTGGTATTATTAAGGGTTCATCAGTAGTAGTTGTACAAAAATATAAGCGTAAAGACTGTCCAGTGTGTAAAGGTAAGGGGTGGTATATGAGTGGCGATGGTATTAAAAGGGTGGATTGTGGCTATTGTGAACCAGATAAACAAAATCCACCAAGCACATGTAGCGGAGATAAGTGTAAAACACAAGTTATTAGAAAGTAGGCAATCATGTCAAAACCTGATGACAAAAAATTAAAAGAGATTGCTCAAAAAGTTATTAAAGAAGCCGGATTGGCTGACGATGAACGCTTTGGTAGTGTAATAGCAATACTTATGATGATTAGTATTATACTAACTGTTATTCGTGTGCTTCAAGAATGTAACAAAACAAAAATCTCACAACTATCTAATACCCAAGACAGATTTGCTATCTATGGTGAAAATATTCGCACATTTAGCAAAAATAGGGGTTGGTTTACAAAGATGAGAATTAAGAAAATTATTAGACGCGAACTTAATGCTGATGATTATGCAGCATATTCTACAAGTCTAGTAAATGCTTTACTAAATATAGGAGAAAATCTCAAGGATGATGAAGTCGTAACACTAGTGGAGGCAGCAAATGTCTAGTTTAATTGTGTGGTGTGTTTATGGTTTATTAGTAGGTACAATCGCTAAGAGCATTGTTCCAGGTGAAGAGAATTTCGGATTCTGGAAAACAATAGCGCTTGGTGTGGCTGGCTCATATGCTGGTGGAATTATAACCTATTTACTAGGAATGACACCACTCCAACCAGCAGGATTATTTATGGGTGTTGCCGGAGCAGTGGCCTCTTTAGTATTTTATAAAAAATTACTTGAAAAATAGTTTAGTGTAATATAATATATTCATATTAAGGATATATTATGGCTATTTACTATATAAATGATCCACATACAGTATCTTATGGCGATGATATGCAGCCATATATAGATAATGGATATAATTCACCAAGTTTTAATATTAATCAGTCTACAAAAAATAAACATATTTATAATATAATAGACCCAGTTATATTTCGTAATATTTTAGGTTTATCAAATAAATTATTTTATGTAAAGCCTATTAATACATGGTCAAAAACTTCTTCACCAAAACTTTTTCAAAATAATATTGTGCGATTTGAAAATGATATTTTTATTGATAATTCAAATGATAATCAGTGTGAAGATATATCAGATACTATACAACAAGATATAGATGTCCAGGATGTGGCTCGAATTATAGTTAATAATTCTAATGTTTATGTACCCAATCATATTTATATAATTAAAACATGTTAGATCCAAAATTAAAAAATAATCAATTCATTAGTGATATTATCAAAGATTTTTCTATTGATGGAACCGATTTGAATATTATTCAAACTTTAGAACCATTCAATGGTGTGTGTTTAGTATTAGTTATAGATGATGATGCAATATTGCAGTGTAATAAAAATATACAATTATGTAATTTGACTAAATTATTATTGCAATCTGTATTCTTTCTAGACTATGCTACATTAATCAACACAGGAACCGCTACTACATCATTAAATTTTAAGTGCCCAGTATTTAATATAGATTATAATGTATCAGTAACTATAGATAGAGCGTTGGTTGATAATATTTTAACATTAGATATTACTTATAATTTTTATGATGGCCCAATGACCAATGATCCATATTTTACCATTATTAGTAAACTTGTTGGTCGTACCGACATATTAGAAAATTCTATCAAACAAGACGCATCTGGCTTTATTGTTCCACAGTATATTATACCATCTAAAGTATCCTCAATATCATATGCGTCTGAAGATCATAGCGCATTCGAAATTGATATAAACAAATGTAATTTTAGATTAATAAGAAGTGTTGATAAATTTATTGATAATAAAATTTGTTTAGAAATTCCAGCATCTATATCAGTATCTTTCAATAATGTGCAATTAAACAATTGTGCAATAGACTCACAAATCGTCTCCGCTTTTAATAAATTTTTTAGTCAAGCTCATTTAGTTAAAACATCAGACTATACTGTGGATAGTGATGGAATACAAAATAGCCTTAATGCAGAATATTCCACAGTCATAGATTTATTTTTATTTAATATTACGCTAACTTATAGTAGTGGTGAGGTAGTTTTCAGTGTTAATATGATTGAAGATAATGATATTATTTTTACAATATCGTTCACCGAACAACTTGATGATTTATATGATATATTTAATGGATTAACGCTCACATCACCAACTATCACCGGATCTTCTGCATTAGTTGAATGCGAGAGCATAGATACTAATACTATTGATGTTGACATGTTTTTACCAGGATATATTCAACCAGCATCACAGTTTGCTAAGTTTGATTATGTATTTATTGACACATCAACTGGCGATTTATTTATAGTTAAAAATGTAACATTACAAGGCCAAAATTCAATATATCATAAGAGACCAGACGGCGGATTGAATCATATTGAAGATTATGTAAACTTTAGTGGAGATTTACAGGTATCCTGTGCTATACCATTGGATATCTCCTACGAATATTGGGGAGAAATGCAATATGGTAAATTTACTGACACTAGTATACTATCGATTAATTCAACACTACAGACAAATCCTGTTAGTGGGTTTACAAATTTTCCCATGCCTGTTTATGATCTAGATATTGATAATATAAATATTCAACCAGATTGTGATTTCTAATACAAGGGGTATTTATGGGTAAAACACAATGGGATACTGACGAGAACGCAAGAAAGTCAAAAATCAACAATCATAAACCTTATGATATTAATAATGTTGATACGTCTCCAGAAGATACACTAGAGTTCGATGCTGAAGAATGGTTGAAGTCTATTCAAGACGGGGTTAAAAAATTAGTACAAGAGGAATTAGCAAAAGCTGAAAAAGATCCAACATATATCGCAAAAACTAAAGAAGAAATTGAGAAAAGTTTATTAGATCAAAAAATTAGTGGTAAATTATCAAAAGCTAGAGACAGTCAACTACAATGCTATAAAGCCCCGCCAAATAGTTGTTGTCAAAGTTATTTTGATAACTGTGGCGGTAGGCGAGTATGTAAAGATGTAGATTGGTATAGCAAGTGCGCGTGTACAACACCAAAATATCAACAAAGTCCAGCTTGGCAGGCAGTTTTAGCCTTAGCCAAGGCTGCGTGGGCAAAAATACAGGCAGGAAAAAAACCAACAGACGAAGAAACAGACGCTTACTATAGTGCTGGTGGTACTAATGCTAGATTTATTCAGTGTGAGACATTAACAAAACAAAATCAAAATGGTGTTGTAACTAGGGGTGATAGAAAAATCACTAAAATAAAAAATAATCCATATAATCTTGGAACTAGTAAATCCTGTCATCATCAATTTATATTTATAATACATAGACCAAATCCACCATGCTCGTATCCGTGGTTTGAGATGGCGATTGATGGATGTAGAAAAAAATGGTGGCCTATTTATGTACATTTAATTCAAATCAGTGTTAAAGAAATGGAAATGGGGCTATCAAGCCGTATTGTTCAATGGTTAACAGAAGTACATTGTGGTAATTCCAATACTAATGATACTGCTGATCCCAAAAAAACTAGTAATAAAATTACTATTGGAAACGGTAAAGCGCCAGCAGTTAATTGAAATTATTCAAAAATTAGGTATTGGGGTATTCTACTAATATAAGGAAATGATTTTAATGTGCGAAGCCAGAGGCCCAGTTCATATTATAAATTTTTAACTTAACAATCGGCCTGTTGACAAATCCTCAGCGTTTGATACAATACTTATATGAGCATAAGACCATCGTGGATAGATTATTTTTTAGGTTTAGCTACTGTTGTATCTCAACGTAGTCATGATATTCAAACCAAACACGGCTGTGTGATTGCCGACAGGAATAATAGAATCTTAGGTGTTGGCTATAATGGTTTTCCTCGTGGACTACTAGACGAGAATCTACCAAATACTAGACCAGATAAATATCCGTGGATGATTCATGCTGAGAGAAATGCTCTTTCTAATTGTGTTGTTAGACCAGATAATGGTGTTGCATATGTAACTGGTCAATGTTGTAACGATTGTGTCATGGCATTATGGCAAGAAGGCGTTACCAAAGTCATAATGGCTAAGAACCACGGCACTCACCTATTTGATATTGATGCTCAAAAAAGATTTGATACTTTTATTAACATGAGTGGTATGGAAATTTTTTATGTTGAACCAAATCTTTCTTGGCTGAAACAATTGGGTGGTGTATTATAAATCAACATTATTATTTATGTTTTATCTTACTTTTAAATAACACACATGTTTAACTATTCTTTCCAAGTTATTGTGTTATAGGAATTTATTACTTATAGGAGAAATGATGTCTGCTCTTCAAGAATTACAAAATTATACATTTGTTAGTAAATATGCTCGTTGGCTAGAAGATAAGAACCGTCGTGAAACATGGAAAGAGGCGGTTGAGCGCGTTAAGAATATGATGCACACCAAATATGGTGAATTTGGTATAGCAGATGAAATTAATTGGGCATATGATATAATGTATAAGAAGCGTGTTCTTGGTAGTCAAAGAGCATTACAGTTTGGTGGAGAACCAATATTAAAGCGTCATGCTAAAATTTATAACTGCACAGCAAGTTATTGTGATCGACTAAGATTCTTTCAAGAATGTTTCTGGCTATTACTATGTGGTAGCGGCACAGGATTTAGTGTGCAAAAACACCATGTATCTAAACTACCATCATTAGAACACAATGTGGAAGATGGTAAAGGACGAGTATATTTAGTTGAAGATAGTATTGAAGGTTGGGCTAATAGTCTTGGTGTTTTATTGAGTAGTTATTTTAGTAAACCAGTAGAAGAATTTAAGGATTGGAAAAATACTCACGTTATATTTGATTTCTCACAAATTCGTCCAAAGGGATCATCATTAGCCAGTGGTGTCGGCAAAGCGCCAGGATACGAACCACTAGCAAATGGTCTAGAAAAAATACGAGCACTACTTGATCGTTGTATTAGTAATGGTCAAAAGAAATTAAGACCCATTGATGCTTATGATATTGTGATGCACAGTAGCGATGCTGTATTAAGTGGTGGCGTTAGAAGAAGTGCCTCATTAGCATTGTTTAGTCCTGATGATGAAGAAATGGCCAAAGCCAAAACTGGCAATTGGTATATTGATAATCCACAACGAGCACGAAGTAATAACTCAGCCCTCTTGCTAAAGAGTGAAACAGAGTTTGACGAATTCCAGGTTTTGATGGAAAGTGTTAAGGAGTTTGGCGAACCAGGATTTATTTGGAGCGAATCCACAGAGATGATTTTTAATCCTTGTGTTGTTGGTGACTCTACTGTTGTCACTGATCGTGGGATTAAGATGGTATCTGACTTAATAGATAAAGGTTTTAATGCTATTGTTGATGGAATTTCTTATCCAAGCCATAAAGGGTTCTGGAAAACAGGCACAAAACAAGTAATAGAACTTGAATTTAGGTCTGGAAGAACACTGAAAGTAACGCCCAATCATAAGATTATGACTACCACTGGATGGAAAGAAGCTGATAATATCAGTTTTGGAGAACAGGTTGTTATCAATAATCATAGATCGTATAATTTAGATTCTATAGCTAATTTGAATTCTGAATCACAAGATTGGAAAAAAGGTTATTTATTAGGTTTATTTTTAGGCGATGGCAACAACTCAAAAACAGCCGCACAATTAAAATGGTGGGGAGAGTCTAAAGAACAATATAGACAAGACGCATATAATATGTTATCAGATGTTGGTTTTATAAATAATTGTCATCATGATACACAAAATACAATAGCTGTATATAGTTCGATAGAATCAAAACAGTTAATGCATTTTGCTATAAATAAAAATTGTATGATTGGTACATCAAAAAGACTTAGTAAAGAATCTGTGTGTGGTTCATGGAATCATATTTCAGGGTTAATTGCCGGGTATTTTGATGCTGATGGAACTGTATTAGTTAACAACACAAAGGGTTCATCGCTAAGAATTTCTTCAATTCAGCTGGAAAATTTACAAAATCTCCAAATAGCACTTAATTCTCTTGGTATTTATTCTAAGATTTATAAAAATCGCAGGATAGAAGGCGATAGATCAATGCCAGATGGAAAAGGTGGTACTAAAAATTATTTCTGTCAGGCATCTCATGAACTAGTTATTAGTAATGATAACATTTTAAGATTCGCAAAGTATGTTCCTATCAGAAACACTGATAAATTAGAAAAAATTCAAACTATTCTTGGTAATTATCAAAGAATGCCTAATAGAACCAATTTTACTGATACACTAGTTAATAAGGTGGTAGTTGGCGAATTAGATGTTTATGATTGTACGGTTGAGGATATACATGCTTTTGATAACGATTCGGTATATGTGCATAACTGTGTGGAAATAGGTATGTGGCCTGTTGATGAGGCTAGTGGTAAGAGCGGATGGCAAGGCTGCAATCTATCAACCATCAACTGCTCAAGTGTAACTGATGAAGATGATTTTTATGAAAGATGCAGAGCAGCAGCAATTATTGGTACTCTACAAGCTGGTTTTACTAAGTTAGAATATCTTGGTGAAGTTAGTGAAAAGATTTTTGAACGAGAGGCCTTGCTTGGTGTTTCTTTAACGGGAACCATGGAAAAGCACGAATTAGTATTGACCGAAAAGGTCTTGACTAAGGGCGCAAAGATTGCTGTGGAAACAAATAAAGAATTGGCCAAAAAGATTAAAATTAATCAAGCGGCCAGAGTAACCTGTTTAAAGCCAGAAGGAACCAGCAGCAGTATGCTTGGAACCAGTTCTGGTATTCATCCTCATCACGCTAAACGCTATATACGCCATGTACAGGCAAATGTTTTAGAAGCACCATACCAGCACTTTAAGAAATTAAACCCACAAGCGTGTGAGAAGTCTAGTTGGTCAGCCAACAACACTGATGAAGTGGTAAAGTTCCCAATTGAGGTTCCAGACGGAGCCAAATTAAAGAATCAATTACCAGCAGTCGATATGCTTAAAGTGGTCAAAGAAACTCAAAAGAACTGGGTTCATTCTGGTAAAAATCGATCATTATGCACCCAAGATTATTTGAGTCATAATGTTAGCAATACTGTTACGGTCAAACCAGATGAATGGGAAGATGTTACCAAATTTATTTATGATAACCGTAAATATTTTGCTGGCATTAGTCTTATTCCACAGAGCGGAGATAAGGATTATCCACAAGCGCCATTTACAACAGTTTATACAAGCAGAGAGATTGTTAAGGAGTACGGTGATGCTGCGTTATGGTGTTCTGGTTTGATCGAATTAGGCTTAAATGCTTTTAATAATAATCTATGGGCCGCTTGTGATTATGTTAGTATGAATCAAGCCAAAGAAGGCGATAGTCAAGATAAGTTACTATTTATCACTAAAATGAAAAATTTTGCTGGTAAATATTTTGGTGGCGATATTAGACGTTTAACATATTGCATGAAAGACGTTTATAATTGGAAGATCTACTGTGATCTATTTAATAGTTTCCAGAAGGTTGATTATACGCAACTATCAGAGACTGAGGACAATACAGTAGGAATTGAAGAAATTAGTTGCGCCGGTGGTGCTTGTCTAATTTAACCTCTCCTATTGTAAAGGGTAACACTTGAGAAAAAATAATAAAAACAAACAGAGAAAATCTAAGGTTATTGATGCTACTAATGATATAGTTCAAATTGGTAAGGGCTATAGAAATAGACTTAAGCCAAGAAGTGAAAATCAAAAAGAATTTATTAGAAGTATTGCTGAAAACCATATTACCTTTTGTCAGGGTGTTGCTGGTAGCGGTAAAACACATATTGCTATAGGTATGGCTATAGAATATTTATTAGAAGAAAAAGTTAAGAAGATTATAGTCACAAGACCAGTTGTGGAGAGTGGTGAAAAAATTGGTTATTTACCCGGCACAGCAGAAGAGAAATTACATCCTTATCTTTTACCACTTATGGATGAGGTACAGTATTTTATCTCACCAGCACAATTAGCCACCCTTAAATTAAATAATAAAATTGAGGTTGTGCCATTGGGTTTGATGAGAGGTCGTAATTTTCATGATAGTTTTATTGTTGCTGATGAGTGTCAAAATGCTTCTTATGATCAATTAAAAATGCTATTGACCAGATTGGGTTTGAATAGTAAAATGGTTCTTACTGGTGACGTTAGCCAATCAGATCTTCATAAACATATGCAGGGTGGTTTTTATACCATGACTCAGGTTTTAGATAGTATGGATGGTATTGCTATTACCAAATTAGATAATAGTGATATTGTTAGAAATCCAATTATAGGAAATATTCTTGGTCGTTTAGACTTTTACGAAAATGAACAACAAAAATAGTAGATGTCTTGTACTTAATGCTGACTATACGCCACTAGCCATAATATCATGGAAGAGAGCATTAGTATGGTCAATTAAACATGACTATAATCCTGAAATTGGTGTGGATATTATAGATTTTTATAAAGACGATTATATTGTGGGGACTAATAATAAAAAATATCCAATACCAGCAGTAGCAAGAAGCGCTAGATATTTTAAGCAAAGAAATCAAACCGTTAATTTTTCTCGTAAAAATATTTTTATACGAGATAATTACTCTTGTCAATATTGTGGCCTTAAAAAAGATATTTCTGAATTAACATATGATCATGTGATACCAAAGTCAGCATGGAATCATAATCAAGGATCACCAACAAATTGGACAAATATTGTAACGGCGTGTGTGTCTTGTAATCGTAAAAAAGGAAATAAAACACCCAAACAAGCAAATATGCCTTTACATAGTTTGCCAGTTATGCCATCAAAAACATATAAGTACTTGCCAATTACCAACTTCCTACATAGGATAAGAGTGGAGATACCATCAGAATGGATTCCATACTTACCAGAATCATATTATAATGCCATCATATAGTTATTTTTGCGAGAAATGTAAAGAAAAATTTGAAATTGTTTGCAGTATCAAAGACTATACTCCGCAAGCAAAGTGCGGATCATGCAATAGATCAAATAATGTTTATCGACTATATCGAGAAGATTTACTTACTCTTAATGCTAGTGTTAAAAAGAGTGATAGTGAACTTAAAACTATTGGTGATTTAGCAGCGCGTAATACTGATAGAATGAGCGACGATCAAAAACAAGCGCTCTACGCAAAACACAATGACTATAAAGAAAAGCCAAGCCAAAAAGAATTACCAAAAGGTATGAGCAGAATCAATAAACCCAAGAAACCAAAGTGGCCAACATGACACACGATTTTAGTTTTCAAATTAATAAAAATAAAACAGATCTTGACAAAACAACATCATACTATACACTAATTGGTGATCATGATACTCTTGATAAAAATGATCAACCAATCGCTAATAGTGAATCTAAAAAAGTATTAGCAAAAAAAGTAGAGTTTGAAAATAGAACAAAGTACTATATTAAAGTTGGTACTTATGGTAAGATTTATAATCCTATTGGACTATATTCAGAGGGTCATGCTAATAAATTTTTAAGTAAAATTGGCAAAAAGGCTTTTGAATTCCAAGAAGTAAATCCCAAAGCATTTGATTTTTATTTATCATTTTTAAGAACAAAAAATTTAGCATGGTTAAATAATGCAGAAAGAGAGATGAATTGATGAGAATTAATAAAACACTAGGTTATGCTATAAGTTGGTTATCTAGTAATGGTAAAGACCACTCGGAGATTGCTGCTGAATTAGAATTAACAGAAAAGCAAGTGAAGAACTATCTTGAGAAGAATACGGATAGTATTACTGAAAAGAAACTACCAATTAAAACCAAGCCCGTTAAATCTAGTGATTTGATGATTAGACATACTAGAGATAAGGGAATTAATAGTGTTGCTATTATGACAAAAGAGGCATCATCTGTTAATGATGAATTTAAGAAAAAGACTAGTAATGCGACATCTAGACGTAACGAGGATTGTATTTTTAGACCCAATAAATGAACGACTTTCCTTCTAAGTATTCTAATGGTAAGAGTGTTAGCGCTGCTCAATTCATAACAGAGATAATCTGTGAAAGAATAGCGAAGAAAAAGAAAAAAGATCTTCATTATAGATTTTGGGTGAGTAAAGAGTGGCAAAAAGAATACAAGGGTCAGATAACCACAGCACATAAAATATTAAAAGGCTTTGATGCTAAGGCTGTGATTAATGCTTTGCTTACTGATGATGGCCGTAAAATTTATTCTTTGCGAGCACCACATCTTACTGATATGATAATCAAGCAGCAGACAATTCTGGATAATGCACCAGAACCCGAACTAAAAACTATTGAGAGAAATTTGTTTAATAAAGGTAAAACTGATATAAAGTCAAATAATATTCTAGATAAACTGAGGGACATAGATGGTAGCTCTACAAGATAGTATAACAAAAGATTTTGGCGCAAATATAATTCTAAGTGGAAATGCTGTTATTGATCGTAAGTGTTTAACAATACCAGTAAGTCCAGCATTAGATATTATTCTTAATGGTGGTATTCCAGAAGGTAGTTTTGTGGTACTTACAGGTCAACCAAAGTGTGGTAAGACAACCACATCATTAGATTTTGCTGCCACAGCACAAAGAGAAGAATATAGTTCCACCGGCTCTCCACGAACAGTGTACTATCTAAACATTGAAGGTCGATTGAAAAAGAGAGATTTAGAAGGAATACCAGGAATTAATCTGGATAGATTTCAAATTATTGGTTCTCAAACTGGCAAAATTCTTCATGCCGAAGAATATTTACAAATTGCTGAGAGAATTATTAATGAGGATCCGGGTTCTGTTCTTATCATCGACTCCTATTCTGCATTATGTACAGAAGCAGAAATCACAAGCGATATGGATAAGATGCAAAGAGCAGACGGCGCTAAACTATTAGCTAAATTTTGTCGTAAGGTTGCTAATGTTATTCCAGTTAATAAAAATATTGTGATTGGTATTACTCACTTAATGGGTAATCCAACTGGATATGGTGCAGAGTTTAAAGAGAAGAGTGGTCAGGCTATTGCTTATCAAACAGACGTAAAGATTAGAGCCAAAACTTTTAAACCATGGTTATTAAGTGCTGATAACACTCAAATTGGTCAAGAGGTAGAATGGCAAACATTGTGTTCTGCTCTTGGTCCTCCTGGCGGTAATATTACAAGTTACATTCGTTATGGTCAAGGTATTGATAAGCAAATGGAATTAATTAATCTAAGTGTTGATCTTGGGTTAATTAATAAGGGTGGTGCATGGTATACCTTATCTTTTATGAACGATGAAAAGAAATACCAAGGAACAGAAAAAGTTAGGCAGTTTCTTATTGAGAATCCAAAGGTTTATGATGATTTATATGTGGAAGTTAAAAATACAATGGGTATCAAATGAATGTTAGGGATTTGGATGGCAATACTAGTAATTGGCATTTAACTGGAAATATAGCCAAAGGCTCTGAGAATAAATCAAGTTATCATATTCAAGCAAGAGCGCTTATTAAGCGGTTGTATCCCACAATGCAAATTCTAGAAGAAGTACCAATCAATCCTAGAAAATCTGAAACCCTATATTTAGATTTTTATTTACCACTAATTAAAAAATGTATTGAGGTTCATGGCGAACAACATTATAAATTTAGTCCACATTTCCACAATACTAAATTGGCATTTTTAAAAGGACAAAAAAGAGATAAAGATAAAAAGGAATGGTGCGAAATAAATGGAATCTGCCACATCGAATTACCCTATGACAAATCAGACGAGTGGGAAAACCGGATTACAAATGAATAAAACAACTAAAGAACAAGTTGATGAATGGGATAAGATATTAGATGAGTATGAAAATACTATTGGTCTTGGTAAATATACTAATATACATGGATTTAATGAAGATGAATTAAATCAGTATTTTACAATGTCTAGGGATGCTATTGAGAAATTAACTCCAGAGGATTGCGCCCAAATATCCTATAGATTAGCACAATATGCGTTTTTTCTACAAAGAACTTTGAATAGAGAAATAGCCAGACATAACTGGTCAGAAGAAACCACCAAAGAAGTTATTGCTGATGAGATTAATAATTATAAGGGTTATGGGTTTGTAGAGAAGTCCTTACAAGCTATTAAACATAATGAGAAAGCAACAGCATTAAATAAAATTAAAAAGTATGCTAAACAAAGAATGGATAGATTGTCTTATTTGGCTAATAGTGTAAAAAATTTATCAGATATTATTCTTTCTGTACAAAAAACAAAGGTGAAGCATGGGTCTTGATAATGATGATATTAAAGCATTAATTGCTATTCTACAAAAGGGCCTTACTAATGATGAGACTCCAAAGCCAAAAACACCAGCAAAAAAGATTAAAACAGTTCCCAAACGCAAGAATAAAACTGTTAATGATCATGATGGTACTAATTTATTTGATACCATGTCAGATAGAAATCTACACAAGGAAGACGTTGAATTTGATAGGGCGGTAAGAAAATTCCCACCAACACCAAGAAATAGATCATTTACTCCTGTTTCGGTGGTTTGTAGGTCTTGTGGTAAAAAAGAAGAAGTGAATCCGGTTCTCATTCATGATTCCGTAGATAGATATAAGTGTAACAAGTGTTCATCGAGTGCAGGGTGAAATGATATTATCTGATCCTTCGGCTGAGAGAGCAGTATTATCCATATTATTTAAACATGGTGATAGTGCTTACCTAGAGATTTCTGATCTTTTAAGTGAAAACTCTTTTACTATTGATAGTAATAAATATATCTATCAGTGTGTTAAGAAAATTTGTGAAACTAGCCAGACCAACTCTATAGATATTGCCTCGGTATATTCTGTGGCAAAAGATTTGGGTTTGGATACTATCTTAAATAAGAAAGAAGAAACCTTACACTTAAAAGCAATTATTGATTTCCCAGCAAACAAAGATAATGGATTAAAGTTTGCCGCAAAAATTAAGAAACTAGAAATTGCACGAAAGTTACATAAAGAATTAGAAGTTGCTCAAAATAAACTATCAGAAGTGTCTGGTTCAGAAAGCATTACTAATATTCTTGGTATCGCTGAAGATACTGTATTAAATTTTAGCTCATCACTAAATGATAATGATAATAATCCAGCACATATTTCTGATGGATTACAGGATTATATTAATCATCTGATTGAGAATCCAATTAGTCAGGTTGGTATATCGACTGGTTTTCCAGCATATGATAATGCTATTGGTGGCGGATTAAGAAAGAGCACTATTAATGTTATCGCTGCCAGACCAAAAACCGGTAAAACTCTATTAGCCGATAATATGGGTTTTCATATTGCAAATAAATTAAAAATTCCTGTTTTGAACATGGATACAGAAATGACAAAAGAGGATCATATTAATAGATTAATTGCAATGATGACAGAGGTAGAAATTAATAAAAT
>Ga0315909_10004760_pt1 | contig 15865 bp, 16 predicted proteins | sample LakEriMetagenome_11_FD_203527 | JGI IMG/M metagenome (GOLD analysis project Ga0315909, IMG submission 203527) | Freshwater fungal communities from buoy surface, Lake Erie, Ohio, United States - Buoy 2 MA125 | ecosystem: Environmental > Aquatic > Freshwater > Lake | place: USA: Lake Erie, Ohio...
TGTCAGTTGCAGTTGTTGATGCTGGATTAAAATCACTTAAGACTGGTGAAAGAGTATCCGCGACATACGTAGCAAAACCTGCTTTCTATAACTAGGATTTAACCCTTACTGCTACAGGGGGAAAAATGGCCAATAAAAATTTGAGAATCGGTGTTATCGGTGCTGGCCGAATTGGCATTGTTCACTCTGGAAGCGTTAATGACACTGCAGGTGCCGAATTAGCAATTGTTGTGGATGCAATCGAAGAGAGCGCAGCAAAGCTTGCAGCCCAATACGGCGCAAAGCACACAACTGATGTCAATGACATTTTTACCAAAGGTGATGTCGATGCAATTATCGTTGGCTCCCCTACCCCAACACATGTTGATTTAATTAGCCGATCAATTGATGCCGGTATCCACGTTTTATGTGAGAAGCCTGTTGACTTAGATATCAATCGCGCAAACACGATTAAAGATAAGGTCGCTAACTCAAAGACCAATGTTTCTATTGCTTTTAACCGTCGTTATGACCCAAACTTCGCCGCAGTTTATGCGCGGGTAAAAGCTGGTGAACTTGGAAATTTAGAGCAATTGGTTCTCACAAGCCGTGATCCTGCTCCACCACCACAGTCTTACATCGCAGTATCTGGTGGCATCTTTCGCGACCAAGTAATTCATGATTTTGATATCGCGCGATACTTTGTTGGCGATATTGCTGAAGTAAGCACTTTTGCAACAAATGCATTTAGCCCTGAGATCAAGGCTGAAGGCGACTTTGATACTGCTATCACAAACTTGCGAAGCACCGATGGCAAGTTGGTTTCAATCATCAACTCACGACACTCTTCTTACGGATATGACCAACGTCTAGAAGCATTCGGTGACAAGGGAATGTTGCAAGTAACAAATGTTGCGCCAACTTCAGTTCGCAGCTTTAAAGCAGATCACAGCGAACAACTAGACCCATATCTAAACTTCTTCTTAGAAAGATATGCCGCTTCTTATCGCAAGGAGCTTGCGCTATTTATCGAGAGTATCCAGACCGGAAAACAACTAAACCCGACTTATGAAGATGGTTGCAAAGCGTTGATACTTGCTGACGCTGCTACCGAATCTGCAAAGACGGGTAAAGTCGTAAAGCTTTAAGGTTTTAGAAGCCTTCGCTATCTAGTTCTGCTAGAACTTGGCGTAAGAATTCAACGCTGGCTTTCGCATCTGCAAATGGGCCAGCACCTTCTGCTGGCTCTGCATTAAGCGCATTATCTTGCTCTAGAACAAACCATCCGTCGTAGCCAGCCATGATTAAGTTGCGGACAACAGTGCGAATATTTGCATCACCTTGTCCCAGCGGCGTGTAAAGCCCCGCCAACATTCCGTCATAGTAAGTAACTTCGTGTGAGCGAACCTTTGCCGCCATCGCGCTATTTACATCCTTAAGGTGTGAATGTGCGACGCGATCTGCGTGATCTTTTGAGAATGCGACGATATCTGTGCCACCAATCATCATGTGGCCAGTATCTAAACAGAATGGAATTGTCGAACCTTTTAATACTCGATTCACGTGATCTGCAGTTTCAACCATGGTTCCAACGTGAGGATGCAGCACTGACTTCACGCCAATTTTTGCCGCTTCAGCTTGAATACGATTTAGATTGTTAAATAAAATATCCCATTCAGCATCAGTTAAAACTGGAAGTTTTTCGTCATAACCAGTGATGCCAGAATTAGCAGCGAGCACTAAAGTTTTTGCACCAGCAGCAACATAACCCTCGAGTTCTTTTTGCACACCAGGAATTGGATCGTGATCCGCGCGATGCAAAATTACCGGAACAAAGCCACCGACAGCGGTCATGTTGTGTTCTTTAAGAATAGAAGCTTTTAGTGCGGGCTCCATTGGCAAGAAACCTTCGGGACCAAATTCAGTTGCACTAAATCCAAGTTCAGCCATCTCTTTTAAAACTCGTGCAGGTGACATCTGATGTCCCCAACCTGGAACTTCGCATACTCCCCATGAGATAGGTGCTGCTGCGATCTTTGCGTTCTTTGCACTCATTTAGTGCTCCTGTCCTGTTTATTTTTTAGATTAGCTATTGCTTTTGGTTTAACTCCAGTTAGAACATCGCGCGCACCTTCGGCGGCCATTACATAGGTTGCGATAGTTGCTTGATTGCTTAGGCCCATTACATGCGGGGTTAGAACCACGTTTTCGTGATCAAAAATTGGATGGTGCTTTGGTGGTTCGGGATCAAATACATCTAGCCCAAGTCCACCAAGTTTTCCGCTATTTAAAGATTCAAGTGCAGCATCTAAATCAACTAGAGTGCCTCTTGAACAATTGATCAAAATTGCACCGGACTTCATTGACGCAAGTTCGGCTTTACCAATTAGGCCATTTGTTTCAGGAGTAAGTGGAATATGAAGTGTTACAAAATCTGAATCCGCCAAAAGTTCAGCGATTGAGCCAACTTTGTTTGAAGCTGGAATCTCTGCGATTGGATCAAAGGCGAGAATCTTCAAATCGAATGCAGATGCAATATCAGCAACTTTCTTTCCGATTCGGCCATAACCAATAATTCCTAAAGTCTGGTTTGCTAAATCCCCAACTGGATACTTAGTGCGTTGATCCCATTTTCCGGTCGCAACCAATTTGGTAAGTGGTCCAAGGTGCTTTGATAAGTGCAGAATCTGAGCAATTACACCTTCTGCCACCGCAACAGTGTTGCTTCCGGGTGTGACAACTACAGGGATATTTCGAGCATCGGCTTCCTTCAAATCAACTAATTCGGTTCCGACTCCGGTGCGGGCAATAACTTTTAGATTTGGCATCGAATCAAATACTGATTTATTAAATTCAAATGCTGCGCGAACTAGTGCGCCGTCGGCAATTGCTAAATCTTGCGGTGTTGGATTTTCAATATAAGTAAATTCCGAGCCCAGAACTGGCGCGACAATTTCACTAGAAATTGGCCCCAGGCCAACAATTATTGGTTTCGAGGTTGTGCTCATTATTTTTTAATTGCCGCCGTAGTGCCAGAAACTGATTTAATCGCGATCCACTTCTTAGATTCAGCTGATTCCTCGATAGCTGAAACAACTCGGGCGGCAGAAACTGCATCATGAATATTTGAATTCTTTGCTGCTCCACCGAAATATGCTTCAAGGAATTTGCGGGCTTCAACAATCTTTAAATCGTCATAGCCCATTGAAGTTCCGGCACCTGGTTGGAAGCTGCCGAAGTCACCGAATGCTGGTGATGCCATCACGCGTTGGTATCCAACATGTTCACCTTTTCGACCAATCGCAATTTCAATTTCATTCATTCGCTCGAAATCCCACTTGATTGAACCTTCGGTTCCGTAAATTTCGAAGTTATAACTTGCGCGTGGCCCGACGGCTACACGTGATGCCTCGATTGTCCCTACTGCGCCGGCCGCAACTGCGTTATCTGCAAAACGAATAAGTGCGCCTGCATAATCTTCATTTTCTACTGGCTCTAACTTTCCACCTTCGATTACCGCGAAGTGCGTGCCCTTACCCATCTCTAAAACAGGGCGTTCAGTAATGATTGTTTTTGTCATTCCACTTACTTCATTAATTGGCCCAACTAAATATTGAACTAAATCTGCCAAGTGGCCCATTAAATCACCGAGAACTCCACTGCCAGCAAACTTGCGGATGAAGCGCCAAGAGAGCGCGCCATTTGGTTCGGCAGAATAATCCGCGAAGAAAGTTCCACGAATATTTGTGATGCGACCAAGTGCACCGCTTTCGATTAAATGTTTTGCATGTTCTACTGCAGGAGCATTTCGATAGTTGAAACCAATAGTTGTGGTTACGCCAGCAGCTATCGCAGCGGCCTCTACTGCTTCAGTCTCGGCAGCACCGCGACCAACTGGCTTTTCAATCCAGAATGATTTTCCGGCTTTTGCTGCAGCGACACCAATTTCAGCATGCAGAAAGTTTGGGGCACAGATTGAAACAACATCTACATCGGGATGGGAGAGAACCTCTTTGTAATCCAGGGTTGAAGTCTCATAACCAAGAACATTTACAGCATAGTCTGCGCGCTCTTGCACATTGTCAGCTGCAATGATCAGCCTTGGTTTAATTCCGAGTTCGGGATACACAATCGGAAGTGATTGATAAGCACGAGAATGCACCTTGCCCATCCAGCCAACACTGATTAAACCAACACCAACTGTGCGATTAGGAACTGATGCAGACATTTGATTCCTTATTTCTTTAGTTGGGTTACAAGGCTCGTAATTGCGCCAGCAAGTAGCGTGGAATCTGATCCAATTGCAATGAATTTAAATCCTTGTTCGATAAATGCAGTTGCGGCAGCTGCGTCGGCAGCCAAGATTCCAGCAACTTTATTATTTGCTTTTGCAGCCGCAATAACCTTTGCACAAGCTTCAACAAATATCGGGCTCTTGAAATCACGTGGAGCACCGAGCGCAAAACTTAGATCAAGTGGACCAACGAACAAAAGATCTGCGCCATCAATAGCCGCAATTGCTTCAACGTTTTCGAGTGCCTTCAAGGTTTCGATTTGAATTATGCAGGCGGCTTTGGCTTTCTGGGTTAGGCCAGATAAATCACGTCCCCACTTTGCGCTGCGGTTGTAAGTCGCGACTCCGCGATCACCAAATGGTGGGTAAGACATATGTTTCACAACTGCAATAACTTCTTCTGCAGTTTCAATTCTTGGAACCATCACACCGCTTGCGCCAGCATCAAGTGCTCGACCAATTCGAATTCGCTCTGATGATTCAACGCGAACCAAGGTAGGAATTGAATAAGCCATACCTGCAACAACTGTTGGACCAACTAAATCTTCACCCGTGCCACCATGTTCTAAATCAACTAGAACCCAATCGACTCCCCCAACTGCAGCAATCTCTGCCGCCATTGGTGCGCCCATTCCAAGAAAGGTTCCGATTGTTACTTGGCTTGGATCAGTGAACTTGTGCATTAGGCATGCCATCTCTGAGTTGAAAGTCCATCTTCATAATCTTTACGGATCGCAGCAACCCAAGGTTGGGTTGAAACTTCAGCTGGAGCAACATCCCACCAGACATTTGATGCCGGAAGATTTGCGTGTTGAATTGTCGGAACCACGATTACAACTGGTCCCTTAATTGTGCGGGCATCACTTAGTGCTTTGCGAATTTCGGTTGGCGTTGTTGCAAAAATTGCTTTTGCGCCCATGCCTTCAGACATCTTTACTAAATCGATATCTAAGTAATCGCCTTCAAGTCTTGGTGCAGTTCCCTTAAGACTTCCGGCTTCAGCTACTGAAGGACCATCTTGGCGATATCTAAATTCATTTCCGAAGTGATTGCCCACGCGCCACATCTGTAATCTGCGGATGACTTGATAGCCGTGATTTTCAGATACAACAACTGTCATGTTTATGCCCTCTTGCGCGGCTGTAACTAATTCAGTTGGGGCCATTACAAATGTGCCATCACCAATAAAGACAAGAACTCGCTTTGCTTGGTCAGGTGTTGCGAGTCTGACACCGATACCTGCAGGAATTTCATAACCCATGCAAGAGAATCCAAATTCTAGATGTGCGAACTTTCCATTTGTGGCATCCCAGGCTTTCTGAATATCGCCAGGTGCGCCGCCCGCCGCAGCAATAATTACATCGCCACTCTTTGCAGTTTCATTCATCAGTCCAATCAACTGGCCTTGAGTAATGACGGCATTTGTTACTGGCGAATCTGGAAGAGTTTTCTTATCGAAAACTACATCTGGATTGATTGCATCTGCCAATTGTTTTGCCCAGATTTTTACTCCAGTAGAAATCTTGGTGGCCCAATCAGATGGGACTTTGTAGCCATCAACAGCTTCAGTTAGAGCGACCAACGAGAGCTTTGCATCACCCAAAATTGCTACTGCGCCCTGCTTGATTGCATCATGTTCTTTGATATTGATTGATGCAAACTTAACATCTGAATTTTGGAACATTGATTGCGATCCAGTTGCAAAATCAGTTAAACGAGTTCCGATTGAGATAATTAAATCTGCTTCAGCAACTAATTTATTTGTTTCTGGGGACCCCTCTAAGCCAAGGCCCATTAGATGCCAATCCCCCGGGTTTTGAATTACGCCTTTGCCACCAAAGGTTTCGGCTACTGGAATACCAGTTGCATTTGCAAAAGCTTCGAGCTCTGCAGTCGCAGAAGAGTAATTAATTCCACCGCCAGCAATAATTAGTGGCTTCTTTGCTCCCTTAATCATCTTTGCAACTTGACCAATATCTTCGCGGTCAGGAATTACCCGACGAATCTTCCACACCCGCTCTTCAAAGAATTCTTTAGGAAAATCAAAGGCATGTGATTGCACATCTTGTGGCAGCGCTAAAACAACGGCGCCAGTTTCAGCAGGATTTGCCAAAACTCTAAAGGCATTTGGTAGCGAATAGAGAAGTTGTTCTGGGCGAGTAATGCGATCAAAGAATTTTGCAATTGGCCGGAAGGCATCATTAACTGAAATATCTGGACCAAGTGGATGTTCTAGTTGTTGCAGAACTGGACCTTGGCGACGAGTTGTATATGAATCACCTGGAAGCAATAGAACTGGCAAGTGATTTACAGTTGCGAGACCAGCAGCTGTAACCATGTTTAGTGCGCCGGGCCCAATTGATGCAGTTACTGCAAATGTTTGGGTGCGATTTGTTGCTTTTGCAAAACCAATAGCAGCATGTGTTAATCCTTGTTCATTGCGACCTTGCACAAAGGGCAGGATGTCGTTGTATTGATCAAGTGCTTGTCCAAGACCGGCAACGTTTCCGTGCCCAAAAATTCCCATTGCTGCAGGTATGAAACGACGTTTAACTCCATCAGCAACTGTGTGCTGGGCCGCAATAAAGCGAACAACTGCTTGCCCAACAGTCAGCCTCTCAGTTGCTCCATAATTTGGATTTGTCATTTCATACTCCTCTTTCTACTGCCAGCTGCGCCCGTGAAGGATTATGGTTTTTTCTTCGGTCATTTCATTTACTGTCGAACGAACGCCTTCTTTACCGATTCCACTTGATTTGAGTCCACCATATGGCATCAAATCTGCGCGCCACAGTGGTGTCCAATTTATGTGAATGCTTCCGGCATCAAGTTCGCGAGCTGCTTGAATTGAGTTATCCATATTTTTGGTGAATACGCCCGCTCCGAGTCCATATACCGAGTCATTTGCAATAGCAATTGCATCAGTAATTCCAGTTGTTGAACTAACTGCAATTGCTGGTCCAAATAATTCATCTTGAGCAAAGGCTGATTTTGGATTTACGCCACAGACAATTGCTGGTTGAACTATTGCGCCAGTTCTTGCCCCACCTGTTAATAGCGTTGCACCTTCACCTACCGCTGCCGCAATCGACTTTTCAACACGGATTGCTTCTTTCTCTGAAATCAAAGTTCCGACTTTAGTATCCGCACTCTTTGGATCGCCCGCCTTAATCGCTTCAACTCTTGGCTTGAGTGCATCCAAGAAATTAGCCATAACTTTCTCGTGCACAATTACACGTTGGACTGAGATACAGACTTGTCCAGCATTGATGTAGCCGCCAAGCGCAACCGCATCAGCCGCATATTCAATATCAGCATCATCCATAACAATTACTGGACAGGAAGAACCAAGTTCGAGTGACAATTTCTTGGCACCGGCAATAGATGCGATATGAGTGCCAGTAACAGTTGAACCTGTGAACGAAACTTTACGGACTCTTGGATCAGAAACTAAAGCATCACCGAGAACTGAACCTGAACCAGTGATTACTTGAAGAACACCTTCTGGCAATCCCGCTTCTTTCAAATATTTTGCAATCGCAAATGCGGTAAGTGGAGTTGTTCGTGCTGGCTTTAAAACAACTGCGTTTCCTACGGCAAGAGCTGGTCCGATTTTGTGAAGAACCAATAAACCTGGGTAATTAAATGGGCTGATTGCAACAACAATTCCTACTGGTTGGCGAAGTGTGAAACCTAATTTGTCGAGACCGGTTCCCTTATTTGCATCAAGTGGAAGGGTTGAACCATAAAGTTGAGATCCTTCGAATGAAGATAGTCGGAAAATTTCACCACATCGAGAAGCTTCGGCTCGTGCTTCGACAAGACTTTTCCCAGTTTCACCAGAAATAATCTGAGCTAGCTCTTCAATGTTCTCTTCAGCAATCGTTGCAGCCTTCAAGATAATTGCGCTGCGCACATGGGCTGGAGTATTGCGCCAGAGCTTGGCACCAACTTCGGCGCGAGTTAGATATCCATCTACATCTTTGAGGGAAGCTACGGGCACTTGACCAATAACTGATCCGTCAAATGGCGATTTAATATCTTCAAGGGTCATTTAATTATTCCTTACTAGTGATTTGGAAGAATTTCTTACAATTAACTTTGGTTGCATTAGATAAGTCTTGGTTCTTTCAGCTTTATCATTCTTGAGCAGTAACTGAGCTGCTTTATCGGCAATCTCAGTATTACCAGGATCGACAGAGGTTAAGGAAATTTGACGCAAGTCTGCTAGGAAAGTGTTGTCATATCCAGTTATTGCGACAGTGCCATCAGTTGCACCTTGGGCCCCGATTGCTAGCAGATCATTAAATGCAGTGATTGCAGTTGGTGGAGTTTGCGAATTCATCAACCTTGCGGCTGCCTCGAATCCATCAATCTCGGTCGCACTCTTTGCAAACTCAACGCTTATAAATCTAGCTAAGCCTTTCTCCTTCATCACTGACTCGTAGGCACCTCTGCGACTCTTTGATACGTCACCAGCATCAACAGAGATATGAGAAATCTTCTGATGTCCGTTTTCAACAAGGTGTTCAATCAAGAGGCGCATTCCTATTTCGTCATTTGAACGTACTGTCGTTGCACGCGCAATATCCTTTGAGATTGCACTTGCGATAACAATATCAACACTCTCAGGTAATGAGGCGAGGCGATGAAGATCTGGAATCGACCCAACTACTAGAACACTTTTTGGACGTAGATCGATTAGAGCGCTGACAGTTTTGGAATCAAGAATTTGTTCGCCTTGCGAATTAAGAAGCATGGCTGATGTCATGAAGCTGTATTCACCTTCAGCCTCAAGAGCAACACGGACCTGATCAACGATTTGAGCAAAGAGTGGATTATGTAAATCGGCAACCAAGATTCCTATGAAAGTTCCGGTTTCAGTTGCGAGTGATCGCGCTAAAAAGCTTGGAGAAAAACCGAGTTCATCAGCAGCCTTCAACACTAATTCTTTCCGATAACTACTGACAGTTTGAGGAGCAGAAAAAACAAGTGAAACTAGAGACTTTGATACGCCAGCTTTTGCAGCTACATCTCTAATCGTTGGGCGCTTAGTTCTGGCCGTTGTGCTCATGCGCGAACCTCTGGCTTGGTAATCGCAGTTATCTTTCCGGTATCAATCTCGGTTCGTAGTGCAATCAATAAATCGCGAAGCGAAGTTGGCCCAAGACCTAATACTTTTTTAGTCAAAACATTTGATAGCGAAGTATCAACTGGCACTTGTCCCGGGAATTGATCTTCGGCTGAAGGTGGGGCTTCGCGCAGCAGAGTTGCATCGAGTTCAAAGATTTCGCAGATCAGTCTTGCGTAATCCATTCTTGAAATTGCATCATCGCCAACTAGATGAAAGGTGCCATGAACTTTGCGCGAAACAATTCGCTCTACCTGGGCGCCAATTTCAGAGGCCAGCGAAGGCGCAGTCACTTTATTAACTAGGTCACCGCCAAATACTGTAAAAGTCTTTCCGGCCTTTAAATCTGCAACTAAAGCGGATGCAAAATATCCGAATCCAACATCTTGAGTTCTAGGCCCAACTTCCAAAGTCTGATGAATTCCCATGACCCCATCGACTCTGGCAATAACACCGGTATCAGGAGCAAGATCGCGAATTACTTGTTCGCCTAAAGATTTTAAGACACCGTAGAAATTAACTGGATTTCCGGTATCACTCTCAAGTGCCATATGGCCGGCACCATCCATAACCCAGCCAGTTGAAATATAAATAATCTGTGCGCCATTTTTATTTGCAGCATGAGTTACTCGCTGAGTCAGACCAACAAACGAGTCGTAGGCATATTCCCGATTTTGTTGCAGTTTATTGAAATCATTTGCGATGCCACTATGAACTATTGCAACGCAGCCTTTTGTAGCTTCAGTAATTGAAGAGATGCTTGATAAATCGGTAACCGTTGTTCGCCACGGCAACTCTTTCTCTGGTTGGCTTCTAACTAAACCAATAACCTCGTGTCCAGCAGCAAGCAACATATTTGCAATGTTGCCTCCGACGAATCCATTGGATCCGGTCACTGCAATCTTGGACATTTTGATAAACCCGATTCCCTGATATTGTTGGACCGCTCCAAAACAATAGCCGCAATAAGAGATTGATTCAAGAGAGAATTTGCCCATGAGTAAACCCCGCTACTTCTACAAAAAGGGCGAGCTGGCCAATGGCGATTGGGATGTAATCGTCAACGACAAACTTCCTGGTTGGAAGCACACTGGCACTCGAGTCGCCACACTTTCACCTGGCAAAACTTTTGAAATCGCAGCGGACAAAGTTGAGCGCTTGATCTGGCCACTTGAAGGCGAAGGCATTGTTGTTGATTATGTTGTTAATGGTGAAAGAAAGAACCAGAAGTTGGCCGGACGTAAAACTGTCTTCAGTGGTCCAACTGATGTTCTATACCTTTCCATTGACACTTCAATAAAGATTTCAGGCGCTGGTCGATTTATTATTGCTGAAGCACCAGCAAAAAATTCTTTTCCTGATAAATTCATCCCAGCAAAGAGCGTGCCTGTTTTTACTCGCGGCGCAGGCCCAGCTTCAAGACAAGTCCATAACTTTGGTGATCCATCCGAACTAGCGGCTGATCGCTTTATTGTTGTTGAAATCATTGTTCCTGCCGGAAATTGGTCTGGTTCGCCTGCCCACAAACATGACACATATATTCCTGGGGTTGAATCAAACTTAGAAGAAATTTACTACTTTGAAGCCGCAGTGAGTAAAAATCTACCTGCGCAAGAGAGCGCAGATCCGGTTGGATTCTTTAGTGGACGCGCATCTGATGAACGTGAATATGAATTAACTACCGAAGTTAAAAGTGGCGATGTTGTTCTTGTCCCCCACGGTTGGCATGGTCCAGTCATGGCACAACCTGGCTACGATCTTTATTTCATGAATGTTATGGCTGGACCAGATCCGGATCGTTCATGGAATGTAACCGACGACCCGGCTCAAGGTTGGATTAGAAAGACCTGGAACGAAAAAGATATCGATCCAAGGTTGCCATACTTAAATAATTAATGAAAAAGAGAATTGGACAAAGAATGTCGGACCCTTCTACTACATTTCAATTATGAGGTATTTCTCACTATTAGATGTTAACAATGCCTGGTTGGGCGAGCTTTGGAAAGTCGATTTGGAAGTGGTTCCTTGGCAAGAGTTCTATTGGCGCTCAGGTTGTTGGGAATCCAGCAGTGAATTGGTTCCAATGTGGCTCAGGGGTGAAAGCGCTGTTCAAGAGATATCTCAAGTGACTGCAAAAAACTTAGTCCCAGAAGCTTTCGAAGAAGTTAAATAGATAGATGTGTAAAGACGACCTACCCTGTTCAATAATCGGTGCTGATGTTTCGACTTGGCCTAAGGATTCGTTATTAAATGTGCCAACGTGGCTAATAGAGAGCATTCTTAAATTCAAAACTACTTTAGATTTATTTCTTGCTAATGATTTTGAACAAATGACTCAAAGTATAGACTCCTTACGGTCTGAAGAAATACGTGAGTTTTATTCGAAGCATGCCCTGTGGGCTTTCAAGACCAGAGCTTCTGATAAACCAACGGAAAATAAGACACTACAAAAACTTAGAATGCCAAGTTTACGAATTAGAAACGAAGTTTTTGTCCGCGATGGATACGTTTGCCAATATTGCACTTTGCCAGTTGTTAACACGCGAGTGTTTCATGAGTTTTCAAAATCAGTAGGAATCGAAACATTCTCATCTGAAAAAAGTGATACTAAAGCTAACGGCGTTGTCCTTGGATTTTCGGCGACAATTGACCATGTTGATCCATTTAGTTCTGGTGGAGATTCAGATTTGAACAATCTTGTCACAACTTGCTGGGGATGTAATTTTGGTAAATTGAATTACTCAATCGATAACCTTGGAATTAACGATCCAAGAAATTTCCCAAAAAAGGTGAACTTCACATGGAATGGATTAGTTGATTACATTCCAAGGCTTAAGACGTCAAGACCAAAATAATTAAGGACGGCCCATCTTTGCAAAGATGGCATCGAAGAACTTAGCAAATTTAAGTGATTGCTCCATCGGCATCAGCCAATCATTTCCACCACGAACTACGCGAGCAAATGCATCAGACATTAATTGATATGGATCGCAAGCATCAAAACGTTCAATGCGGGCCTTGCCATCAACTGTAATTTCAAGCGTGCTTGGGTTGTTATGTGAATTAAAGGAGTCATTCCCACCAGTGCGAAGTTCACCCTTTGTTCCTTCGACGATGAACCAATGTGTTAATTGAATATTGTCAGAAGCTACGGTCTCGGCAACAGCACCACCAATATTGAAATTAACGCGAGTTGTTTCATCAGTTCCTGCTTTGTGCCAGATAACTTTTACATCAATATCTGAAACGTCAGCAAAGTCCATTGCCCAAAGTGGTGCGACGGTTGAGTAAGGTCCAAGGTCGTAAAGAATTCCGCCACCGAGTGCTGGATCAAGGCGAATGTTTCCTTCATCAAGTCCATCATAAGTAAAGCATGTTCTGATGCGAGTAACTTTGCCAAGTTCGCCGGAAGCAATTACTTCTCTGATGCGCTGGCTACGTGGGTGCCAACGATTCCAACTTGCTTCAACAAAAATTCGTTTGGTCTCTTCAGATACTGCAATCGCTTCAGCAACTTCAGCTGCATTCATGCCAAGTGGCTTCTCGCAGAGCACATGCTTTCCGGCACGCATCGCTTTAATTGCTAATGGCAGGTGAAGTGAATTTGGAAGCGAGATATAAACCGCTTCAACTTTGGGATCAGCTAGAAGTTCGTCATAGCTGGTGTAAACAATTCCATTTGGTGAGATTGTGAGGGCTTTTGTCTTATCGCGTGAAGCAACCGCGTAGATTTCGCCAACATTTGATTTAGAAATTGCAGGGTATAGCGCCCGCTTTGCAATTCCACCTGCACCGATAAATCCCCAACGTAATTTCTCCATTTTAGAATCCTATCCCAGGGTTTAGATTTATGGCTATTTGCTAATCAACTTAACATGCGATGGATTTAGCTCTTCAAGTGAGCAAACTCCAAGAAGTTTCATGGTCCGAACCATTTGGGTGCGCAGGATTTCTAAACTGCGATCGACGCCTTCTTTGCCGCCAGCCATTAGTCCATACAGATATGCCCGACCAATCCAAGTGAAATTCGCGCCAGCTGCAATACAGGCGACAACATCTGCGCCATGCATGATTCCGGTATCGGCATGTATTTCAAATTTCTTACCAAGTGCTTTACGGGCTTCCGGAATCAATAGATACGGCACTGGGGCACGATCTAATTGTCGACCACCATGATTTGAAAGCGAGATTGCATCTGCACCGGCCTTTTGTGCAAGCACGGCATCATCAATATTTTGGATTCCTTTTACCAAGAGATTTCCATCCCATTGTTTGCGAATCCACTTTAAATCTTCAAAGGTAACTGTCGGATCAAACATTGAATCAAGAAGTTCAGCAACTGTGCCCTTCCAGCTATCAAGTGAGGCAAACTTAAGTGAATCGGTGGTCAAGAAATTGAGCCACCAAGCAGGCCTTGGCAGAGCATTTAAAATTGTTTTTGAAGTTAGTGATGGTGGAATTGTCATTCCATTTCTAACATCACGAAGTCTCGCGCCAGCTACTGGAACATCAACGGTAAGAACTAAAGTATCGAAACCTGCGGCCTTTGCTCTATCAACTAGCGCCATTGAACGATCGCGATCTTTCCACATATATAACTGGAACCAGTTGCGGCCATCAGGTGCAATTCTTGCTACATCTTCAATTGAGCGGGTTCCCATAGTTGAAAGTGTGTAAGGAATTCCGGCATCGCGGGCTGCAGTTGCGCCGGCATATTCGCCTTCGGTCTGCATCATTCGAGTAAAACCTGTTGGTGCGATACCAATTGGCATGGACATTGTTTGTCCGAGCATTTTTACTGAAATATCAACTACTGAAACATCACGCAAAATTCTGGGTTGGAATTCGACTCTTTCAAATGTAGAGCGTGCGCGAGTTAAACTCGATTCGGAATCAGCGCCACCATCGGTGTAATCGAATGGTGCCTGTGGTGTCCGGCGCTTAGCAATATCTCGTAAATCATAAATTGTTAAGGCTCGAGATAATCTACGCTTTCGGCCATTGAAAATAGGTTTCCGGAAACGCATTAATGCGGCCAACTCTTTGATTCCAGGAAAGCGTCGCTTCACTTTTAATTGGCCCATAGGAAAATACTACACATCTGATTTGGCTCGAGATATGCTTCGAATCCTCATGACAGATAATCGCAAAATCCTGATTTTAAACGAACTGGACAATATCGCCGTCTGTCTCGTGGATATGGAAGTTGGCGAAGTCGTCAGACAAGATGCCCTCAATCTCACTATTCAAAATCGAATTCCCCGTGGCCACAAAGTAGCTACAAAAGCGATTGCTAAAAATGATGGCATCATCAAATATGGCGAACGTATGGGGCATGCAACTAGCGATATAAAAATTGGTGAACATGTTCATACCCATAATGTTCTGGGCGATCGTCTTTCCACAGAGCAAGTAAATGTGGAGCAAAAAAATTGAGCATGAGAGGTTTTGACCACGGCAACCGTGGCATTGGAGTTCGAGATCATCAATTAATTCTGCCCTCTGTTGTCTGCTCAACCAGAGTTTCAAGTCGAATTGCAAAAGAGATTGGCGCAATAACTTTCGCACACCAACATGGATGTGGCTTTATCGGTAATGATGTTGGCCGAATAACTGACTACTTTGCAGCTCTGGCAAATCATCCGAATGTTAGTTCGACTCTTGTCGTAGGGCTTGGGTGTGAAACTATTCAAGGCAATGAACTAGCCGATAAATTACTTGCTAAAAATAAGTCCACAAATTACTTGGTTACTCAAGAGAGTGGTGGTGTGCAAGGAACAGTGGATTCTGGTGTCGCTGCCGCAAAGGCGTTACAGGCTTACTATCAACCAACTCCGGTTTTACTTCCGAGATTGCATTTAGGAATAGATCTATCGAATGATGATTTAAAAGTCGATGAAATAGTTGCAGCGCTGACTAGCGTTGGTGTTGATATAACAGTTGCCGCTTCACAGAAGAATTCAGGGTTGAACTTCTCAGATTTAATGGAATCTGGAGTCCATGTGATTCTCTCATTCCCGGATGGAAATCAACCAGCTTCTGGTTTCCCATTAATCCCCACAATCAATGTTGCTAGTAATTCGCCATTGCATCTTGCGCTTTCAGATGATTTCGATCTGAGTGCGGAAGCAACCAACGAGGAAATTATGGAGAAGATTTACTCGGTAATAAATGGTGAATTAACTAAGGTTGAAGCTCTTGGGGCTGGCGAAATTATTGCTGGACGCGAGGTGCGAAGTGTCTAAGCAATTAACTGCATTCGCCAGAGCAGATGAGAGATGGGGCTTGCGAAACCACGTATTGATTCTGCCGCTGCACTCTGCGCTCTCGGCTACTGCTAGAAAAATCGCTGACGAATCAGATGGCGCAGTTGCTGTAAGCCATGATTGGTCGGGCGAAGTTGATGGCGACTTCGATCGGATAATCAAAACTTTCTCGGGCTTTGCGGCAAATCCAAATAA
>Ga0315909_10004761_pt1 | contig 15864 bp, 14 predicted proteins | sample LakEriMetagenome_11_FD_203527 | JGI IMG/M metagenome (GOLD analysis project Ga0315909, IMG submission 203527) | Freshwater fungal communities from buoy surface, Lake Erie, Ohio, United States - Buoy 2 MA125 | ecosystem: Environmental > Aquatic > Freshwater > Lake | place: USA: Lake Erie, Ohio...
TACTGGCGCTCAAGGTGCTCAAGGTACTACTGGCGCTCAAGGTGCTCAAGGTACTACTGGTGCAACTGGTGCTCAAGGACTTCAAGGCGCTCAAGGTGCTACTGGTGCAACTGGTGCTCAAGGTGCTACTGGTGCAACTGGTGCTCAAGGTGCAACTGGTGCTCAAGGAGCGCAAGGTGCAACTGGTGCACAAGGCGCTCAAGGTGCTACCGGCGGAGGCGTAACTTCTGTCGCGACAGCCAATGGTCTTTCTGGTGGAACGATTACAACTAGTGGTACAATCGGAGTAACTGCTGGGCCAACACTCACAGTCAATACGACCGGTATTCATGTGAACTCCGCATTATCAATCGCCGATCTTACACTCTCTGGCAACTTAACTGTTTCTGGTACAAGAACATATGTGAACACAACGACACTTGATGTCGGTGATAATATTATTACATTAAATGCAGATCTTGGAGCTAATCCACCTACCGAGAATGCTGGCATTGAGATCATGCGCGGCACTTCTGCAAACGTCCAATTCCTTTGGGATGAAACAAACGATCGTTGGTCGACTAATAATCAACCACTCGCAACCTCATCACTCGTAGCAAATGGCGCCGCTTCCGGCATCACTACCCTTGCCGCTGGAAATACTACGATTACTGGGTTCGTTAATGCAACGTCCTCGGTCAATTCAGCGCTATTGACAGTAGGCACATCATTCATTGCAAATACTTTAGGTGCCTATCATACTGGTACTGTTAATGCTGCTATACTTTCTGTTGGTACTAACTTCATTGCTAACTCAACGCAAGTAACATCCAACGTTAATGTGCTTATTAATAATAATGATCATTTAAGATTCCAAACCATTAATACAGCTGCATACTCTTACTTCGTTCAGCAAACCGATGACAACTTTGTATTCTATACATCGAATACAACATACGGTCAAAGAGCTGTATTTTCTATTTTTGCAAATAATAATACTAGCAATCTTAACTTTTCTGCGCCCGTCAATTTCTCTGGTAACGTAGGTTTAGGCACTGTATCGCTTACTGCAAATGGATCGACAGGTACAGCCGGACAAGTACTTACATCTAATGGTACAGCGACTTATTGGTCGACTGCTGCCGCTACCGGTGTAACGTCTGTTGCAACAGCTAATGGCCTTTCTGGAGGCCCAATTACATCATCTGGCACTATTGGTATTGTAACCGGTTCTACACTAACTGTTAACTCAGCAGGTGTTCATGTGAACTCCGCATTATCAATTGATAGATTACTGACGAGTAACAACGGTTCAGGCACTAATATTTCAATCGGTGACGATGCTTGGTTTGGAGACGTCAACACAGCTGATACAGTATCTATTCGCGGTCAACAATCTGCCAATAATGGTTTTATTATATTTGGTAACGCAGACACAACGACAAAACTTGGTAGAACTGGCACAGGCGCGCTTACTTATAACGGAGCATTCGCTGCCGGTAACACCACGATCACTGGTTTTATTAATGCAACATCTTCGGTTAACGCTGCATCCCATACAGTCGGCACAGCTTTCATTGCGAACTCAACAGGCGTTACAACAACTGGCTTTGCTAATATTAGTACTACTCTTGCCGTAGGTGGTAATTCAAGCATTACCGGCAACTTAGTAGTATCCGGCATAACAACGCTTACTGGCAATGTTTCAGCCGGGGCTAACGTATCTGCTAAAGCGCTTATCTTAGATAACGCTGCTATCTTCAGTAACACAGCTACAGTATCTAATACAACCCAGAACATTATAGATTCGTTCCCTAAAGCTAACTACAGCTTTGGAAAACTTATTCTAACAGTTAAGCCATCGTCTGGTACTGAAAGACACGCAACAGAAATTTTACTACTACATGACAACACCGACGTTCTTATTACAGAATATGCTCAATTATTTAATACCTCTCTAGGTTCGTTCGACGCGGGCATCAATAACGCTAACGTAGAAATCTATTTTACATCAACTTCTGCAAATGCAACAGTAACACAAACAGTCAAAGTAATCAGACAGTCAAGTTAAAAAATAACCACAAATAAAAAGCTTAAAGTTATAAATACAATAGAATAAAATCTGTGGGATAGGGAACCAGATGGCTACACCAAATAACTTTCGCGTTAAATCAGGCCTGAATGTAGGCACTACAATAGCAGGCGGTAATACGACGATTACTGGCTTTGCGAATGTCAGCACCAGCGTCAACTCAGCTTCACTTACTGTAGGTTCTAGCTTCATTGCCAACACGAGCAAAGTGGCTATCGGTACGGCAGTCGGACTTGAAGCGAACGGTGGTATCGGTACTGCCGGTCAAGTATTACACTCAAATGGTACTTCGATATACTGGGCAGCTGATGACAATGCCGGAGGAACAGTCACATCTGTCGCAACTGGTAATGGTCTTTCTGGTGGAACAATTACCACGACAGGTACACTCGGTGTAACGACAGGTTCGACACTTACGGTGAATACTGCCGGCATTCATGTGAACTCAGCCTTATCAATCACATCTCTTACGTTAGCAGGTGCAGCTTCTGGTGTTACGACACTCGCTGCCGGTAACACTACAATTACTGGGTTTGCAAACGTAACAGGTAACGTACAAATAAGCGCTATCAATGCAACCTCATTTGGCGCTACGCTTACTTCAAATTCAACAACAGCTATTTTAACCGTTGGAAACTCTTCGGTTACCGCAACAATGAATAGTTCAACGTTTAGTGGTACTGCAAACAACTCTACGAATTTTGGCGGATCTTCACTAGCTACTATTCAGGGGCAGATCACAGGAAATGCCGCAACTGCATATACGAACGCAGTATCCTACACTGACACAAAGATCGGAACAGCGAATACTGCGATGGTTGCAAACGCTGGAGCAGCGTATACCAACGCGATCGCGATCGCAGCAAACGGATCGAACATTTCATCTGGTACAGTAGCATTTGCTCGATTACCTTCATTGTTTGTTGGAACGACAACGATTCAGTCGACGAGTGCCGCGCAAGCAGTCTCTGGTATCACGACTCTTGCGGCTGGTAACACGACGATTACCGGAGATATTACGGTTTCTGGTAACCTCACAGTATCTGGTACAAGAACTTATGTCAACACTACAACGCTAGACGTTGGCGATAACATCTTTACACTGAACGCAGATCTTGGGGCTTCAGCTCCTTCACAAGATGCTGGTATGGAGATCATGCGTGGAACGTCAGCTAACGTCCAGTTCCTATGGGATGAAACAAACGATCGCTGGTCTACTAATGGTCAGCCATTAGCAGTATCTTCTCTTATACCAAGCTCTAATATTACGCTTGGTTCAGCTGGACTGTCGGCTAATGGTGGGCTTGGTACTGCAGGCCAAGTTCTACACTCAAATGGTACTGCGGCATATTGGGCTGCTGATGATGGTATTACTTCACTTGTAGCCGCAAATGGCTTGAACGGCGGAACGATCACTTCGACTGGAACATTGTCTGTTCTTGGCGGTTCGACACTCACTGTAAATTCTATTGGTACGCATGTCAATTCTGCTTTGTCTATCACTTCACTTACACTTGCAGGCGCCGCTTCTGGAATTACAACGCTTGCTGCTGGCAATACAACCATTACTGGTTTTGCCAACGTAACCTCGACGCTACAAGTAGCTGGTATTACTACTCTTAATGCCAACGTCGTAATGGCAAATAATGTGCTGAGTAATCCTAAGTTCACTTCATACAAAGAAACTGTTGTTTCCAATACTATAACAACGTCTACTCATACTATAGATTTGTCTCTATCCAACGTATTCGATTTAACATTGGCCAATGCAGCTATTACGCTTTCGTTTTCAAATCCCCCTGCATCGGGCAATGCATACAGCTTTACGCTCTATTGTAAGCAAGATGCGACAGGCTCGAGAGTAATTACTTGGCCTGCAACGGTGAAATATCCGAATGCTTCAACACCAACGATGTCAACTGGTGCTAATAAGATTGACATATTCAGTTTCTTTACCCTCGACGGCGGCACTGTATATGCCGGTGCTCTGTCTCTTGCAAACATTTAAAAAAGGAGAATATAAATGTCAATAGTCAGAATTGAACAAATTTATTTGAATACAGATCAAACATTCACTCAAGAAACTTTCACTGATCCTGATACAGGCAAACAAGGTTTTCGATGGGTAACTGATCCTAATACAGATAGTGCAAAAGCCATTCAATGGTTAGCTGATAATGGTATTACAGATTACACAAATCTTAATTATGCAGATCCAACTGTTCATCAAGATTGCTTTACACCATTAAATTCTTGGAATTTCGCAAACCGCGAAAATCATACATTTACGGCATTTCCATTTTTATATTATACAGAAGTACATGATGACAAACCGGCAAATCAAATGCCAATGATTTTACACTATGGTTTAGATGAAATAGAAAATTCAAATCTCGCTGAACTGTATCAATTAGGTAGATAATAAATGCCTCTCAGTAGTTTCCGCGCAGCCGGTAAAGCAGCTCCATCGAGTGTTACATTTAACTCTCCTGGGACATATGTTGTACCGACAGGAGTGTATTCAGTAAACTTGTCTGGAACAGGTGGAGCTGGAAACGCTGGTACTGCCGGAAATCCTGGGACTGCCGGAAATCCTGGAAATCCTGGTACAAATGGTGTTGGCGGTACTGGTGGCGCTCGTGGCCTTGCTGGTAATCCTGGCGCTCAAGGAGCTGCCGGTAATCCAGGTACGAATGGTGTTGGTGGTACCGGTGGAGCGAGAGGTCTTGCTGGAACAACTGGTGCACAAGGTGCTGCAGGTAATCCTGGTACGAATGGCGTAGGTGGCACTGGAGGTGCTCGTGGTCTTGCTGGTAATCCTGGTGCACAAGGGGCTTCAGGAAATGCGGGTACGAATGGCGTAGGCGGAACTGGTGGTGCAGCTGGTGCAGCAGGCACAGCTGGTGCTCAAGGAGCTTCAGGAAATCCTGGCACGAATGGTGCTGGTGGTGCTGGCGGAGCAGCAGGTGCAGCAGGCACAGCTGGTGCTCAAGGAGCTTCAGGAAATCCGGGTACAAACGGGGCTGGTGGTGCTGGTGGAACCGCAGGTGCAGCAGGCACAGCTGGTGCTCAAGGAGCTTCAGGAAATCCGGGTACCAATGGTGCAGGAGGTGCAGGAGGCACGGCAGGCAGTGCTGGAAATCCTGGTGCAACAGGTAATGCAGGAAATCCGGGTAACAATGGTGCTGGAGGTGCAGGAGGCACGGCAGGCGCTGCCGGAAATCCTGGTGCAACAGGTAATGCAGGAAATCCGGGTACCAATGGTACTGGTGGAGCTGGTGGAACCGCTGGTGCGAAAGGAAATAATGGCGCTACTGGTAATGCAGGAAATCCGGGTAACAATGGTGCTGGAGGTACCGGTGGTACTGGTGGTGCTGGCGGTAACGCTGGCGGCGGAGGATTAACATATTTTCCAGGGACCGGAGGAGCTGCCGGAAATCCTGGCGGCAACGCAGGACAAGGCAGCAATAATTGCACCGCGGCGCCAGGTGGATCTGGTGGAACTCCCGGTGGAGGCGCCGGTGGAAAAGGCGCTGGACCTTATTATAACTTTTGTTTTTCCCAGAACTTCCTCGGCGGAGGAGGTGGCGGAGGTGGCGGTGCTGGCGTAGTCGGCGGTTCAGGTAACGCTGGCAGCGCAGGCGCTGCTGGGAATGCAGGAACAACCGGTGCTGCCGGATCAGGAGCGACTGGCGGTGGTGCAGGAAGTGCCGGTAATCCAGGCGTTGCTGGGAATGCAGGAACAACTGGTGCCGCAGGAACTGGTGCTACTGGTGGCGGTGCAGGTTCTGCTGGCGGAGCAGGTGTAGCTGGTACTGCAGGAACAACCGGAGCAGCAGGAACTGGTGCTACCGGTGGAGGCGCAGGAAGTGCAGGCACCGCTGGAGCCAATGGTTCTCAAGGTGCTACTGGAGCGGCCGGAACCGGTGCTGGAACTGGTGGTGCTGGAAGTGCAGGAACTGCTGGAGCAAATGGTACTCAAGGCGCTCAAGGCGCCGCGGGAACTGGTGCTGGAACCGGTGGAACAGGTGTTGCCGGAACGGCAGGTGCAAATGGTGTTCAAGGAGCCCAAGGGGCTGCGGGAACTGGAGCAGGAACTGGTGGAACAGGAAGTGCCGGTACTGCTGGAGCCGCTGGAACTCAAGGTGCTACTGGTGCCGCAGGAACTGGAGCGACTGCAGGAGGTGCAGGAAGTGCAGGAACAGCTGGTTCTGCTGGAACTCAAGGAGCAACGGGCGCAGCTGGCACTGGAGCCACAGCAGGTAGTGCAGGAAGCGCTGGAACCGCTGGTGCTGCTGGAACTCAAGGAGCCCAAGGTGCTGCAGGAACTGGAGCCACCGCAGGTGGTGCAGGAAGTGCTGGAACTGCTGGTGCTGCTGGAACTGCTGGCACAGGCGCTGTGAATGGAACTGCTGGCTCTAGCGGAACAACAGGAAATTCATCAGCTTTCGGAAATTTACAAAGTTTTACTGGTGGAGCAGGCGGAACGGCCGGATCGGCAGGAAATGCTACAAACGGATCAGCCGGTTCTGCTGGAAATCCTGGTGCCCAAGGTGCGACTGGCACTGCTGGCAATAATGGTGTAGGTGGTGCCGGCGGTGCAGCTGGTGCAGCTGGAAATCCTGGTGCCCAAGGTGCGACTGGCACTTCCGGAACAAATGGAGCTGGAGGTGCTGGCGGAGCAGCCGGTTCTGCTGGAAATCCTGGTGCCCAAGGTGCGACTGGCACTTCTGGAACAAATGGAGCCGGCGGAGCAGGCGGAGCACCTGGTGCCGCTGGTACTGCTGGAGCTCAGGGCGCTGCAGGTAATCCTGGTACAAATGGTGTTGGCGGTACTGGCGGTGCTCGTGGCCTTGCCGGAACAACTGGTGCTCAAGGAGCGGCCGGTAATCCTGGCACAAACGGTGTTGGCGGCACTGGCGGGGCTCGTGGTCTTGCTGGAACAACTGGTGCTCAAGGAGCTTCAGGAAATGCAGGTACAAATGGCGTAGGCGGTACTGGCGGTGCTCGTGGTCTTGCTGGTAATCCTGGTGCTCAAGGTGCTTCAGGCAATGCGGGCACGAATGGTGCTGGTGGAGCTGGTGGAACCGCTGGCGCGAAAGGAAATAATGGCGCTCAAGGTGCGAGCGGTAACACTGGTAACAATGGTGCTGGTGGAGCTGGTGGAACCGCTGGTGCAGCTGGTACAAAAGGTGCTCAAGGTGCGAGCGGTAATCCGGGTACCAATGGTGCTGGAGGTGCAGGAGGCACGGCAGGCAGTGCTGGAAATCCTGGTAGTGCAGGTAATGCTGGTAGTCGCGGTGGCGGTGGCGGCGGAGGAGGCGGAGGAGGCGTTTTTTGCCAATATCAAACTACGTTCGCTGTTTCCGGATCCGCCGGGTCAGTTTCTGGCGGAGGTACAAATGGTAGTGGTGGTGCGTACGGGTGTTGCAACGTCAACGGTTGCCCCGGTACTGCCGGTGGCACTGGACCTGCAGGAACAACAGGTGCTGCCGGAACTGGAGCGACTGCTGGTGGAGCTGGAAGTCCTGGTACCGCAGGCGTTGCTGGCAATGCAGGTGCTACTGGAGCGGCAGGAACTGGAGCGACTGCTGGTGGAGCTGGAAGCCCTGGAACCGCAGGTGCTGCTGGTAATGCTGGAGCAACAGGCGCAGCCGGTACTGGAGCGACAAATGGTGGAGCTGGAAGCCCTGGAACCGCAGGTGCTGCTGGTAATGCTGGAGCAACTGGAGCTGCTGGAACTGGAGCGAATGCTGGAGGTGCAGGAAGTGCTGGAACCGCAGGTGCTGCCGGCAATGTAGGCGCTACTGGAGCTGCTGGAACTGGAGCGACTGCAGGAGGTGCAGGAAGTGCCGGTACTGCTGGTGCTGCTGGAACTCAAGGTGCAACAGGTGCTGCAGGAACTGGAGCGACTGCTGGTGGAGCAGGTTCAGCTGGAACTGCAGGTGCTGCTGGAACTCAAGGAGCCCAAGGTGCTGCAGGAACTGGAGCCACCGCAGGAGGTGCAGGAAGTGCTGGAACTGCTGGAGCAAATGGCGTTCAAGGAGCCCAAGGTGCAGCAGGAACAGGAGCGACTGCTGGTGGAGCAGGTTCTGCAGGAACTGCTGGAGCAAATGGTGTTCAAGGAGCCCAAGGGGCAGCAGGAACTGGAGCAGGAACTGGCGGAACAGGAAGTGCAGGAACTGCTGGAGCAAATGGCGTTCAAGGAGCCCAAGGGGCTGCGGGAACAGGAGCGACATCGGGAACTGCCGGTACAAGTAATGCGGGCACTGCAGGTAATCCTGGATCAAGTGCCAGTACAACAAATGCAAGTTCTATAAAAGTATATCCATATCAACTTATTACTGTAACGGTTGGAACTGGAAGCGCGAATGGTGCAGTGACTGTGACTTGGTAATGGATGAACAAAGATTAAAACTTGTGATGAAGTGTTTTGACAAATTACCAGCGCATCAGCGCGATTGGATAAATAATTGTGAAAAATTGAATCTTCACGATGATCATATACTTCGCGGAGAAAAAGAAGTTGCTCGATGTATAATTGAGGTAGAAAACAATAATATATACTATAAGCAAGGTAATAATCAAAATTGAGGTGATGATGTTTAAGAGTGTTTTTAAAAATAATGAAATTGAGTTCTTATGTGCTGAAGAAGACTATGGTGTAATTCCAACGCCGTTTCCATCAAGTAAACATATTCCTGACTGGTTTAAAGCTCTTCCTCCAAGACTAGGAGATCAGGGATTTCAAACTTCAACGATTAAAAGATGTATGCCGTTTTTAGATTCGATGCTAATGGGATATATTATTCCGTTAGCAGCAGATGTACAGATTACATCAAATGATAATTGTTCTGGAATCACTTATAAATCTAATTTTTATCGACCTATGATTGAAAATCATATTAAAGAACAAGTTACTTCAGAAAAATCTCCAAATCCATTAGATCCGAAACCCCCAATTAAGTTTATGAATTATTGGATGTTTAAAACTCCTCCGGGGTATTCTTTGCTTTTTCTTCCTCCATTGAATAGACCAGATCCTCGATTCACATGTTTTTCTGGAACTGTCGATTATCCATACTACGAACAAGAGTATGTGAATTTTCCATTTACATTTAATCAACCAAATTTTGCTGGTATTATTCCTGCGGGAACGCCACTCGTACAAGTCATTCCAATTAAAAAAGATGACTTGCTTCCAAAACATAGAAGCAGATCTTTCACTGAAAATGAAATCAAAAGTACTCATTTAATGAGAACAATTCGAGATTTTGTTCATGAATCCCTCTATAAGGATAAACTTCACAAAAAGTTGCCGAAATAATGTCGAGTTATATCTTTGCTCCGGGTCCGCCGATTGAAACAACAACCAGTTCATACGTAATATGGGATTCTGGTTTTACTGAAGAAGAACTAGATAGAATAGATAAATATTGTCTAGATAATTTAGTTCCGAATCCTGCTGTAGTTGGATCTGACGGCGTAGTAGACCTCGCAATCAGATCTTCTCAAACAGCATGGATTAGTTTAAATGAGGAAACTGCCTGGTTCTATGATAGAATGGCATGGATCGCTCGCAAACTGAATAGTACTTTTTATGGATTTGATTTAACCGGATTTCATGAAGACTTTCAATACACCATATATAATGGTGAAGAGAAAGCACACTATGATTGGCACATTGATAATTCATCGTTAGACAGTGTTCCAAGAAAATTTAGTATGGTTTTGCAACTATCAGATCCAAAAGACTACGAAGGCGGAAATTTAGAAATAAAAGCCGGCAATACTCCTGATGTGGTAGATAAAAAACGTGGGCTTGTTGCCGCGTTTCCGGCTTATCGATTACATCGCGTAAGTCCAGTCGAAAAAGGCATTCGTAAAAGCATTGTGATCTGGGTAGTTGGCCCAGCATTCAGATAAATACAGTAGGAAATATATTATGACTGATACACTTGACCAATGGCACTATTTCAGCACTCCTGTATATAGTATCATGAAACCAAATTTTTTAGAAACAGCAAGAAGCGTATGCAACAAGTCGTTGAGCGCTATGCGTAAAAATAACAAAATAAATGAAGTATATCCTGTTGTTCATGCAGATGTTTCTGCAGAAGAAGAACTTCTGGAGTTAATTCAATATACTCTTAACACGAGTTGGAATGTATTGAGTGATCAAGGCTATAATATGAATGGTCTGCAGACATATCTAAGAGAATGTTGGAGCCAAGAACATCATAAGTATTCTTCAATGGAATATCATAGTCATAACGATTGTCAGCTTGTTGCATTTTATTTCTTTGAATGCCCAAAGGATCCTCCTAGATTGGTGATTCACGATCCTCGACCTATGAAAACAATGACACCATTGTACGAACAAGATTTAACAACAATATCAATGGCCTCGGACAGAATAAACTTTACTCCTGAACCGGGGCAGTTAATACTTGCTAACTCTTGGTTGGCTCATAGTTTTACTCGTAATTCTTCGACTAAACCCTTTAAGTTTATTCATATGAATATATCAACCCGACCAGATGTTGTCGTACCCGAATATCCAGCTACTGCAGATATCATATGACACGAGAATGCGGAACGTGTACAAAATGTTGTGATGGATGGCTTACGGGAAGCGCGAAAGGTTATAATTTTTGGCCAGGAAGAAAGTGTCACTTTGTGTGTTCAACGGGTTGTACAATATATGAAGATCGACCAAAAGATCCATGCCAATCTTTTACGTGCTCGTGGCTAGATGATGAAAATATACCCGCATGGTTGAAGCCGAATGAATCAAATGTAATTATGCAATGGAGGACTCGAGATGATGAAAATTTGTCTCATCTCGAGATAGTAGAAGCCGGTGCTCCTATGTCAGCTGAAGTTCTGAGTTGGGTAATTATGTATGCTTTGAATAAGAATATAAATTTAGCTTTTCAGGTAAATGGCGGGTGGAATAAAATAGGAAACCAAACGTTTTTACAAACAGAGATTAAAATTGCCTAACTTTCGCATACGATTTAATCAATCAAGAGGTCGACCGAATCGCGGTACTATCGATCATGTCTGGAGAGTATTCGAAGAAGACAAAGAGTATCTATGCAAAAATATCATCATTAACGTATCAAGTCACGGAGCTAAAACCGGTGAGGATTGGAGTATCTGCTGCGAAGGTACTATGAGCATATGTAGAGACACCTCTACAATTACTATTAACTAAAATATTATTGGTGAAATGATGAACTTAGAATTTTCAGAAATAAAGCTTTACAATCCAGGAGTTCTTAAAACAAAGATTCCTGCTTCTATTTTTGCTGATTTGACACGCGACTTACAAAAGCAAGTTGATAATAAGCCGGAAAAATACAATACTCGTTTAGCTGGACAATTAGAAACAGAACTTGAGTACTTTATTAATGGCCAGTTTAGAAATTGTTTAGAACAAACTTTTTTTGAATATAGAAGAAAATTTAATTTCCATGAAGATAAAGATTATATTATTGATTCGAATGCATGGGTGAATTTTCAAAAGAAACATGAATATAATCCAATACACTTTCACCATAAGGATATTTCATGGGTGATATGGATTGCAATTCCTTATGATTTAGAAGAGGAATTAAATATGCCAAATGTAAGAGAGTCAAACTATAAAGTTGCATCGAAGTTTCAATTCATTTATAACTCATTCGATGGCGGAATCAGTACGACTCAACTAGATATTGATAAGACGTGGGAAGGTTCTCTTATTATGTTTCCAAATTATCTCAAACATCAGGTATATCCATTTCAAACTTCAGATGAACATCGCATTTCTATTTCTGGTAATATAGAGATTAAAAAGTAACTTTTAAACCAAGTGTATCTTTAATCCCACTTCGTTCCGTGTCGAGAACTGTACTTTGTTTCAGGATCGTATACAGCGAAATCTTCATAGCGAGGATCTCCAGGTTCCGCTCGCTTGCCGATACTATACTCGCCGATATGATTGACGATGTTATGGCCTTCTTCTGTCTTCAACTTACATGTCTGCATACCAAGTTGTTGCAATGACTTTGCTACGACATACTCGCTCAAGTTCTTCTCGCCTACTGATTCGGCATGAGGAAGATCTACGATTGATCGAGAAAATATACTTGACAAACTCCAGAAATATGCTTCTGAAAGTTCGCCTCGATATTTCCCGAGTGTAATGTCTGTTTCATAAGCCTGTGTTTCTTCTTCAAAGTCATACCATTTTTGGCGTGTCAAACATACCTGAGAAATATTCTTATGATCGTCAAGAATCTGAATCATATCGAGCAGTTTAATCGGATGATTGAATGTGACGTCGTCCTCTGACAGATACACATAATCATAATCTCGCTCTCTCAGGATTTCGAAGGTTCGATTCCATATGTATGGCAAACCCATATTTTGTTGGTGCAAGAAGATCTCAGTAAAGCCAAAATTCTTGGCTAATTGAAACATTGTACCGTCATGACGACCTTTTGGCATATCATCGAAAAAGATGCCTTCGACTTCACATCCTTCAAAATCTAACATGTCACGCTGAGATTTTAATGTAGGAATCAAATACTCAAGTCGATTCGTCGACCATATCACTTTACAAACTTTCATCGCACTTGCTCCGTATCAAAGAAGAACGTCTGAAATAAACGTCCATCATATAAATCTTTACCAAAATAATCGAGACTCGCATGAAAGAGATCTCCGCTATAGAGAATCAATCGATTGTATTTGTTACCTACGATATCGACTTTATCCCACTTGGTGTAGTCATATGATTCGTGCTTGTTCGTTGGAGCTCGGTATTCTCCAGTTTCTTTATGCCGAAACATTCCTGTGCCAGCAGTGTGCGGTGCATCTGGTGACAAGTAACATACGCCAGCCCATGTACTCGTATGATCGCAATGAATCCACGTTCTATCTAAAGCGGTAGCGTATTGAAAAGCTCCAGTATAACCCGAATCTTCGTGCCAATTGGTAATCTTTCCAATTGGATTCATCCAATGCTGAATGCAGTCCTTGACATCTTGTGTCATGAACGAAGGTGTTCGTTTTCCTGGATAGTTGCCTGTGACGCTAAAGTCTTGTGTAAGAGCAAAGGCTCTGACCGCGTCGGGATTGGTATAAAAGTTATCAATAATCATTAAGTCTAAATTCATAATATTTCAAGTCTCCATGCTGTACTCGTTGTATTTATACGGCTTATAAATAGCCAGACACATAAATATAATAAAGAGGTATTCGATGGCCACTCCTACTACAAAAGCAACATTTAAAGAGTATTGCCTTCGTAAGCTCGGCAAACCAGTAATTGAGATCAATGTCGACGAAGATCAGGTAGATGATCGTGTGGACGAAGCTTTACGTTACTGGTATGACTATCACTTTGATGGTTCAGAAAGAGTATACTACAAGCATGCTATTACGTCGACAGACGTGGCCAACAAGTATATCACTCTTCCAGAAAATATCATTGGCGCAGTCAGCATCTTCTCGATGGGTGATCCTTCGATTCGCTCTGACGACCTTTTTAATATTCGCTATCAGATTGCGCTAAACGATCTCTACACTCTAACTAACGTGTCTCTTGTTCCATACTACATGGTGATGGAACATCTTGCTCTGATGAACGAGCTTCTTGTCGGTAAACAGCCTATTCGTTATTCTCGTCACAAAGATCGACTGCACGTTGATATGGATTGGAACACTGTTGCTGTCGGCGAATTCTTACTCGTCGAAGCTTATGAAGTAGTCGATCCAGAAACATGGACAGATGCTTATAACGATCGTTGGCTTCAGAACTATGCTACGACTCTGATCAAAGAACAGTGGGGTTCCAACCTTACAAAGTTTACAGGCATGACTTTACCTGGAGGAGTGCAGTTCAACGGAGAGAAAATTTATGATGATGCTGTGGCCGAAAGAAAAAAACTCGAAGACGAGATGATTTCTTCTTATTCTCTGCCGGTTCTCGATATGATTGGATAATACATGTCGACCAATTTCTATTTCAACAACTTTACAAATAGCCAAGAGCAGGTCTTAATTGAAGATCTGGTTCTTGAGTCTATTCAAATTTATGGGCATGATGTATTCTACTGTCCTCGTACGCTAGTTGCAAAAGATGATGTATACGAGGAAGATTCATTATCACAGTACAACGGTTCTTACTTAATTGACATGTATATTCGCAGCTATGAGAGCTACGAAGGCGACGGTCAGTTTTTATCGAAATTTGGTCTTGAAATCAGAGATCAGGTAACGTTTACAGTTTCTGTTCGTAACTTTATGGACGAGATCGGAAATGTTGAGATGATCGATCGTCCTCAAGAAGGTGATCTTATCTATCTTCCGATGGCCGACCGTCTGATGTATGTCAAGTATGTCAATAAGACTCCTGTCTTTTATCAGATGGGATCGATTCAGATGTATGATCTTGTCTGTGAAATGTTCGAATATAGTGGTGAGCAACTGAATACTGGAATTGCTGCCATCGATAACATCGAAAGAGATCTCAGCCTTAGCCTTGATCTGTACAATATTACAACGTCAGATGGCATGATTCTTATCACTCAAGATGGAACTCCTATTATTCAAAGCGGTTATAGTTTCGAAACACAAGCTGGTGATCCATTCGAAGACAATACTGAGTTCGAGCTCGAAGGAGATGCAATCCTCGACTGGACTCAAATAGATCCTTTTAGTGAAGGTAACGTATAATGTTTGGAAGAACATGGAATCATGATAGCTTAAGAAAATATATCATCGTATTTGGTACGGTGTTCAATGACATCTATATCAATCGTCTGAGCGCAACTGATGAAGTGCTTCAGACTTTAAAAGTTCCTTTGACTTATGGTCCAAAGGATAAAGTTCTCGCGAGACTTGATCAAAATCCGCAAATGACTAATCAGGTTGGTATTGTTTTGCCTCGTATCTCATTCGAGATGACTACTCTAGAATATGATCCTACTCGTAAGCTGAATACTCTGAATAAGCTGACAAAACAATCTGCCACCGCCGGTACAGATGATGAAGTTAAGTATCAGTATCAGCCTGTTCCATATGACATGCAATTCGAGATGAATATCTTGGTCAAGAATGCAGAAGACGGAACACGCATCGTAGAACAGATCGTACCTTACTTTACTCCTGACTTTACGGTGAGTGTCAATGTTGTTCCTGAAGTGGACAGTGCACGCGATATTCCTATCATTCTGAATAGCATTACTTCTCAAGATCAATACGAAGGCAGCTTCGAGCAAAGAAGAGCATTGATCTGGACACTTAGCTTTACAATGAAAGGCTGGTTATATGGTCCCACAAAGAAATCAAAACTAATCAAACTCGCAGAAACAACATTCAGACTTCCTGAAGATGTTACGACTGGCAACACAACAAATACATCGAATACAATCGTAGTCGCCTCTCGTCCAGGATTAACGGCGAATGGAACGGCTACTAGCAACACCGCGGCAAGTATTCCGTACGATGAAATTATAAGTACAGATGACTATGGCTTTATCAATACAATTACTGAGAATATCTAATGAGCAATGAACTTGATAAATTTTTAAACATCGCCTCTGGCGATAACTTACCGACTGTGATCGAAAAGAAGATGAGCACTCAAGTCTCAGCAGACTTTGAGTATGCTCGCGAGAACATGATGGAAGTCATCAATAAGGGTCAAGAAGCACTCTTTGATTTGATGGATGTGGCCAAACAAAGCCAGCACCCTCGAGCATATGAAGTCTTGGCAACCATGATGAATACGATGGTGG
>Ga0315909_10004762_pt1 | contig 15861 bp, 23 predicted proteins | sample LakEriMetagenome_11_FD_203527 | JGI IMG/M metagenome (GOLD analysis project Ga0315909, IMG submission 203527) | Freshwater fungal communities from buoy surface, Lake Erie, Ohio, United States - Buoy 2 MA125 | ecosystem: Environmental > Aquatic > Freshwater > Lake | place: USA: Lake Erie, Ohio...
TCGATCCAGACGTCGAGCTCGGGCGTCATTAGCTCCGAGGTTACGCACGGGCGCAAATGACACTGAGGCTGGAACTGAGCCTTATGGTCGGCCTTCCACTTCTTAAGGAAGGAGCTTCTGCACCCTCCGCAAGTCATCTCGCCCTTTAGCTGGGCTCTGAGCCTCTTCCCGAGTGCTTCGACGAATCCGGCTCCATAGGTGGAGCGTTTTCTTTTTTTTTGGTGAGCGCTTCTAGGGCCTCGGAATAGCCCATACCAATCTCGACCTTCTCCCAGTACTCGAGTACGTCAAACATCTTTTTTGCTTCCGCAGCCGAATACTCAACAGGTTGATGCCCCTCGGGTGGCGTATGCTTCCAGCCCTTGAGGTGTCGCCACACGATGGGAGCAAGCGTGTAATAGCTAGTACTCTTGGCATCCACGAACCAATTCTTAAGCGCCTCAGGGTCGCCGTCTTTAGGGGTTTCTAGTCCTCGCTTCTTGCGAATGCCATCTGCATCGAACCGCGCCTTATCCGCCTCATCCGGGGAGAACCTCGCAATCTCGAATATAAACTCTGGATTAGCCCGTGGCCATGATACCGATACCGTAGTCGGCAGGTTTTGACGTTCCCGCATCCGGGACATTATACTTTCCATTCTGTTCTCCGCACCTCTGGTTAAAGGTGCGAGGGGTCTTTCTTACGACGCAGCAGCAACCACACCACGACAACCAATGCAAGAAATCCCCCTTCGCACGTCTGTTACGCCGACCATTTTGTCGACCTTGTTCTGTGAATCTCGGCCAGCCGGTGAGCGGTTACGCCCGACATTCCGGTAGGCGCAGCCGAACGCTTGAGGCTTTCCCATGAAAGCGTAGGCGTGAATCGGCTGTTGTTGTTCGAGAAATCGTGTCCGCCTGGAACCTGCGCCGTCGGCCATAAGTAAGGCCATTGGAACTTGAGCGACTCGTTGAGCGTCGAGCCGATGATGTTCCCGTCAAGGAAGAACTCGGCCTTAAGAGTCGTCTGTGCGAGCCACTGGCCCCACATATCCCACGACGCATTATCGAGTTCCGACATGGTGACGGTAAGCACCTGCTTGATCGGCCCAAGCTGTTGCGGCTCCATCGTAAACTGTGAGTTTGCTGCACGAAGCCCGAATATCTTGTCGTGGTCCCTGGTTATTGTCCAATTCAGGTTGGTGATTGTCTTGTCATCAGAAGACGAGAGAGAACCACCGCTATCGGCATTTTGACGGAAATAGTGATTAGCACCGCCCAGCGTCGCCTCGTTGTATGTGTATTGAGTGAGCGCCTGAATTTCAGTAACGGTGTTCGCGCTGCCTTCGGTGTATCGGTCTGCGATACCTTGGAACGTAACTGTGCCCGCCTGATTCGGCGCAATGGACAGAGACATCGATGTCCACTTAACGGACGGAATCGAGATTGTGCGGTCGGACTCAATGGAGAATCCGAGAGTCCAAAATATCCCGTAAATGGAGTTTGCAAGGTCGTGATTGACCAAATAGTCGGCCTGCGATGCTGTTTGCTCCGCCGGAGTCGACTCGGTTCCCATCAGCGACTGATAAAGCGCCAGCCAACCTTGCCCGTATGTAAGCGCGCAAGTGAGTGTGACTGTACCATCGAACTGCAATCGCTTTAGCTGCGTTCGCTGCTTTGGTGATCCAACATCCCGTTGCAATGACTCAGCGAACCCGCCACCGAGCTTGATGCTTGAACAGTAGAGGTAGATACCACCGGAAGTGATATCTGCTTCAGTGCCCCAAGTTGAACCCTTCTTAAGTCCGACTACAACGTCATTCGTTTGAATTACCGCCATCTCTCACCTCCGCCCCCGCCGAGCCCCAACCATCAGGAAGTTCCCCAATGGGTGCTCGTTCATGCTTCGCAAGTCCCGCCTTGATCATCTCAACCGCTTGCGCCCGCGTTACCTCGATTGAATTACCGATGCCGTAGACCTTGCCGTCTTCGTCTTTCAGTAGTTCGTAAACAACTTCGTTAGAAATCTGGGTTTGCTCTTTCCGCGACATAGGTCATTGTTCCTTTAATGAGTTCGCCCTGGTCGGCGTTGAAACCGGAGATGCGGTCAAGCCGAATCTCTCCGGTAGAATTGACGAGGTCGACAGTGTTCGAGAGGCGAGAGCCGAGAGAGCGAATTGCTCCCCGTACGATTCTTGCTCCATCGATAATCGCGTTAACCCCAGCACCGTTGATACCCAGGCTTTCAAATCCCTGAATCTTGATTGTATATGTCCGTCTCGTAATATTGCCCGCCGCATACCAATCATCATTTGCAACTACTTCCACTCCCCAGACCCGGACCTGTCTTCTGCCTCCGACATCGGCCATCAAGTACTTATCCACGAGCGAGGCCTCTTCCCATTCGAGCAGGTAGTCCTTGACGTTCCCGTTCGTTTCATCGAATCCCAGAGAGCTTGCTACCCCTCGAATAGCCCCTACGATCACGTTTCGAACCGTCGGCTCCTTGCTCGTTGCCATCAGCGAATAATCGCAACCGCCCCGCTGAATGCTCTCTCATTCGGCGTTGGCCTGTCGTCCCCGTCCGTATCTACGCCAACCGGAATCACCGTCAGCGCCTCTTCAAAAAGTCCGTTGTAAATGTCGAATTTCTTTGCCCAGAACTCGTTGCCCTGACCGCTGAGGTCCAGGCAACAGTAGGCCGTCGCGAGAAGTTCCACAGCTTCGTTAAGCAGCTCCCGGTTAAAGGTTCGTTTTCGGTTGTAGCCCCGGTTTCGCAAGATGCGGTCAACTCGGGTGATGGCGTCTCGGATCTTTTCGTCAATGAAAGTCTTGCGCGGGAGGATGTCCCCTATCTTCGACTCTCGCCCGACGATGTCATTCGGCCTTACGCTAATCTTTGAGGTAAGCGCATCCGGCCGATAGACAAAAATCTGTTCAGTCACCGATTGAACTGGCCCATCAAGCTCAAAACGGAATCGTGTCGTTACGAAATACGGCTCATAGTCTTCCGAGGACTCGGGGTCATCGTCTGTTAATGCTGGGAATACGATTGAGTAGGAGCCGCGCTGGCCCTCGGTCCATTCAGTAACATCGCTGCCAATGGCGCCGGTGGTGACTGTGTTATTCTTCTGCGCTGCCGTGGGCTCATCCGCATAAATTCGGGCCGTCACGATGCTATGAGCCGGCACACTCTCATCACCCGCAAGCGGGTTGAACTGAAAGTTTATGCTACGCCCATATACGTGCCGGGTGATCATTATGCACAAATCCAAGTGTCAGCAGCGGTTGAATAGCAAAGAATCGGCTTAATGCCGGTCAGCGCGGAGAAAGCAGCGTTCGCCGATCCCCCGTTCACGGTCCCGCCAGATGCTGCGTAAATCTTCAGCACTCCCGACGTCGCATTTAGAATGATTTCAAACTGTCCCGCAGTTGAGGTCGCAAACTTGACGCCTACGGCTCCGTCTGCGCCGGTCACTCGGTGAATCTGCGCGGTAGCGGAAAGGGCAGTGGCGTCAGCAACAGTCGTTCCCGCAGCCGCTACGACTTCATAGTTGGCGGCCGGAAATGCAATCCTAGTGGTAGAAATCCCACCTGAGAATGTTTGCAGTGCGGTATAGGTAACTAGATCCGGGTTAGTTGCGGCAATGCAAAGCAGCCCCAGAATCGAAATGAGAAAGATTTTCAGTTTCATGACTTACCCTTTTTGTGTTCGCCCCAGTCTCGTCGCTTGTCCTGCACGTCAGCCCTCTCGCAGATAGTTCGATGCGCAGTCTCGTAAGACATCGGCTTGCCGGTCATCTCACTATGCTTCTTCAGCTCCCTTGCGCAGTCTTCTCGGGCCGCGCGTCTTGCGTCCTCACGATCCGACATCTGCCCCCTCGCCCTTCTGCGCCTGCTTTCCGGTTCGAGTGCTTTGCTTTTCTGACTTGGCTAGTTCCGCCGCCTCAGCCTCAGCAGCGGATGCCTTTGCCGCCTTCTCTGCATCTCGTTCAGCTTGAGCAGCATCACCGAGAGCCTTGAGTCGCGCGATCTCCTCATGCAATGCCTTGTTCTCAGCTTCCAGAGCTTCCTTCTCAGCACGAATCAGTTCAGGAGGTCGGGCATAAGAGCCAAGTCTCCGCTTCATCTCCGCCACTTCTTTCGCCTTGTTCGGAAAATCGCGGACGATGTTGTCAAGATTCTGGTGCTCAACGACAGCAAAGCCCTTGAAGGCCCGACAGAACTCGACATGACTGAGGTCATCAAGCGCGGTTACCGGATAGTAAACGTAGGTGCGTTCCCGAATGTCGTGTTTTGAGACTTCATCCTTGGTTGCCCCCGATCTGGAGTGCCTGTGATTCGGAGATTCCATGACCACGCATGGATACGGTTGCTTTTCTGGTGCGTCCATTGCTTGCCTCAAATACGGGGGATTTCTCCCCCTGGTTGTTAAGTGTCAGACTTGACCATGCAGCCAGACAGGTCTCTGCGCTCAATGACCTTAAAGAAAGTCCAATTAAGGATTTCAGTTGAGAGTCCGTTGATTGCAGCCGGGTCCTTCAGTGTGTTGTTCACTCCGTTTCGCCCATCGACCCCTGCGTGAAAGCACTGCATTGGATCCCAAACGCACGCTTGGTCGTCACCACCGGAGGTTGCAAGACCATCAGTTTGATAGAGGTCGATACCCATCACAGAGCCAGCGAAACCGCTGGCGGGCTGAGGCATTCCGAGAATTCCCAGAAGCTCCATGTTTCCGAAGGCGCTCGCGGTCGTTGCCACGATTTCCTTTTGAAGTTCCATGATGCCCTTGAAGTCGAACATCCCAACAAGCTTCCCGGAAAACGCACCTTTTTCCGCCGACACAATGTTGTATCGAGCGTCAATCAGGTTGTTAATAACGAGAGTCGAACTTGCTGTGACAGTTGTGGAAATCGAGGGAAACAGCGCCTTCAGGTCGGCGTCGAACAATCGAGCCAAAGCGCGGCCGAACTCAGCGGAGAACCTCTCGAGCTTTGCCATCCCGCCCCCGAAGCGAGCCGCTTCAACGGTGATCTTACTTCCGATTACGGCCTTCTTGGCGGTGCAGGTTACCGATGTGTCGGTCAGCTCGGAGTTCGCTGAGTATGAGTAGTCGGTGGATTCCGCCAGAGTCTCCGCAACAAGGTATCCGCTAATTGGACACTTGATGACGTTGGTATCGTCCGGAAAGACCTCAGTCGTTACGAGCGAAAGCCCTTGCGAGCCGTTTACAAACGCCTCTCCGATCAATGCGGAGACCGCGTTCGCCTTGATAATTAAATTACCTAATTCAGTTTCGTATGCCATCCCCACCACCACCGTTAACGGCTAAGCTCCCGGTGGTGGCTGGATGCTTATCCTTTTCGGAGCACCTCGCGAGCCAAGTCCGGGTTGTTAGCCAACAGCTCCCGACCCCTGTCAGGTAGCTTTGCCAAGTCTGCAATCGTCGTAGCGGGCGCTGGGGCTGTGCCCTTCTGCGTTCCGCCGCCCGCCTGTTGCGGGTTCCGAGCGTATTGCGGTTTCTTTTCGAACCATTTTTCGAGGAACTGTTTTGGGCTTAGCGCGCTCTCTTTTACGACAGCGTTTGTGCCGTCTTCACTCACGTCAAAGAGATCTTTGGTGAGCGTGTAGACGTCATCGGCCATTCCATCAGCGGCGAGATTCGCGATTATTGCGCGAACATCTTTTTCAACCGTCACGGCACGCAGTCTTGCTTCAGCTTTGTCGGCGCGGTCTTTCTCCGCAGCGATTTCGATCTGAGCGTTCTCGCGTATCTTGTCGGCGTTTCCGCCTTTAACTAGTTCGTCGGTTTCTTTCGCCTTGGCCTCTTTCTCAAGAGTCTTCAGACGCTCCGCGGTTTGCCGATGTTTGGCTGCGAGGTCGTTAAACTTCGCTTCCCAATCGGGCTGCGGGTCGGGTTTTGTTGTGTCGCCTTTCGGCGCACCATCGTCGGTTTTTACTTCACCTTCGACGGGTGGTTTTACTTCTGTGCTCATGATGTGGTTGCTCCTTACTTTATGTCAACGATCGCCTTAATGTTCTTATCGATGGCCTTCATGATGGATTCCTGAAGTCGCTTGAGATCCGCTTTTCCCAACTGAAACCACCCCACAAAACCGCGGGCGTAGAGAGACGCGGCAAGGCCAGCATTCGATAATCCGCCCTCGCGTGTTCCCTGAAATGTGATTGTCCCTTCCTCGTCCACCGACTTCGGGACGTTTACGTTCATCGATCTATGTAGCTCGCCGGTCACAAGGAGGTTTACCGTCGACCCTCCATATGCCGGGCCGTAAGTCTTTTCAGGCCTGCTCTTCTTCCGCTTCTTCTGTCCACGCACCTCTATTCCTCGTGCCTTGGCGTATGCATATGCTGGGGAATAGGGCCTCAGAGCGACACCGTTGGCGTCTTTACCGTCGTTGAGATTGTCCTCGATGCGAGTGCGAGAGGTCTGGAGCTCCTGCCCGATTACTTTAGGCAGCCCCAGTTTCTCTACCCATTGGTCCTCGATCTTAATTTCTGGGAAGTCGATCTCAATTTTCACAGTGACACCATGAACTTTATGAAGGCCCACCAAAGAAAGAAGTTGATAGCAATGCAGGTAAACATGACGGTGGAGAACCCTAGTCTGAATAGAAAGCGATTCATGCTGCCTCCTGTAGTTGCTGCCTCGGAACGAACCCAAGCGAGACCGCATAGTCTTCAGTTACGGGGCTCCATTGATGCCTGCAGCGAGGATGTCCACCGCCGATAAGCGGATTTCGTGTCAGGTTCTTGTGCAGGCCGACCGTGATTTCGTCTTCGTAAAGCATGCCCTCGACGCCGTGCTTGTTTATGTGCAGCATCGCGTCGCACTGTTCTGAGGTAATCGCGTCGTCTGGTCCTAGGTACTGGTATATCTTCATGTCCAGCACCTGCGCCTTCTGAACGGTCACGGCTCGTTGGTATTGCGCATATATGTCATCCACAAGCACATTGGCATTGCGTGTGCTGGGGTCCATTTCAAGGATGGTGTTTACGAGTTCCGAGCGGTCGACGTTTCCGACAGCAGCTTGGAGCAGATGAGATTGCACCGGCCCGACAAGCGCGCTTTCGATGTGAGAGGTAAGCTCGTTACGCCCAAAGTTAATGAGCGCATGCAGCCCCTCCTCGTCAATTCCGGCAAGAGATGGCTTGACGCCGAATGCTTCAAAGTATTCGAGAGCCTGCTTTGTTACAGCCGGAAAGCGGTCGAGATAGTCGGCAATGACATCCTCGTAGCCGGAATCGGAAAGAATCTTCGACAGGTCGTTGATGACCTTCGTAGCGTCGTTCATGTTGATGGCGTCGGTCGCGCTCTTGTCCTTCTTTGAGATGAATCGAGCCACACGAAGGAAGTATTGGTCGTAGAGCTGTTGCAGTTCCTTTTCAAATGCTTCGACGGCCTCCTGTTGAGCCTTGGCGGAATCCTTCGCGTGAGACACAAGCTTCGCCTTCGGCGGGATCGTCTGCTTCATCATCATTGAGTCAACTCCGCCCCGAGGTTAGGGCGTCCGTTTATGTTGACCTGCGATGCGAGCCTAGATCCTGATTCAGCGACATCGATGTTGTCGTAGAGCTCTTGTCGAACCTCGTCTTCGGTGGTCCCATCATCACGGGCAACGAAGCGCATTCGAGATACGGCGGTCTTGAGCGTTTCCTTTTGAACCGATGGAACGCCAAGCTGACCCGCCATACTGAACACTTGCTGACGTTCGGATGCTTCCTGCACCTTGTCATCAAGCCCGTACTCCCGGGCGATGCTGACTGCGATCTCTGCGTTAGGCTCGCCCTCGAACATTGCGTGAAAGCGATAGATCTTCTTCTGGAAGTTCGTTAGGAGATTCAGCGTCACGTCATAAAGCTTACGTCGCGCTTTAGTGTCTTTCTCTTTCGACTCGGATGACTGGATGTTCTTGGAATCATCCGCCATTTGGTTATGTTCTTTCATGCCAACACGGCGAGAATAGACTCGCATCTCTCCGATTTGCTCGGTGAGAGCTATAGGATCTCCGGCGTCAATGCTGTGAACCGTAACATCCCTATCGGCCATATGCGTGATGGTAGATTCCGACATGACTTCAAGTTCTTTCGCATCGCCCCCGGCGACAATTGACTTCTTGAAGCCTTGGTAGTGGTTCACGTTGTCTCGAACCGAGAGGCGATTCATCATCGCCTCGTTCACGTATGTCGAATCTAAAATGAAGGACTTGCTTGGACCCTCGCCCATTAGCGCAAAAGGGATTTCTGTTACCTTATCTCCAAGCTTTCCAGCTGGGCCGGCTTCCCCGGAAATGGTGGCGTCTTTACCTATTTTAGCATTCGTCTCAACGAAATAATCTCTCCAGGTCACGGGACCCACGCCATCGGAAACGTATTCGCGGAGAACTTTCTTTTCCTTTTCGCTTATGACCCGAATGCCGTTTGAAAGCAGAAGTCGGGAGAGTTTCCCCTTGTTCGGTCCGCTCTTGAAGTACTCCCAATTGAGAATCTCGGAGCCGCAATACTTGACCTGATAGCTACGCGTCTTCTTAGCCTGCGCCTCTGCCTTGGTTGGCGGAACGCTTTCTTCCTGGTCGACCAATACCCCGACTATCCCGTCTCGGCAGTAATCGAGCAAAAGCTCCTCCGCCATCTCCTGATAGGGCTGCCCAAACTGCGTGACATCGTCTTTGATTTCCTTCCAGGTGTCTCTGTCCGGAAGGGTAAGATCGATTGGCTGACTCATGTGCGAGACATGGACTTCGAGATACGGACGAACAACGTTCTCGTTATAGAGACGCTCTCGCCTGTTGGCGAAGGCTCTGCGGCCCTCCGCGGTAGCGGGACTCTCAGAGTTATATCGAATCAGGTATTTAGCAACGATTTCGGGCCGCCCATCCACGAAATCGGCTATCATCTTGAACGTCTCAAGGTTCTCCGAATACTTGGGATGAACTTTTAGCTTTATGCTTTCCACTAGAAAGAAACGCCCTTTGATTCGAACCTGACTTCCGGCGGCTCGAGCACTATGAGCCCCATGTCCACCGCCTCCATTGGGTGGGTGGTATCCGAGTCTCCGCCGGGCTTCTTAATCCCCGCCTTGCCGTCGGTTTCGCATGTTTTTGCTGACATGATGACATTGCGGCACGACCTATCGATCTTCAAACGGTTAAGGGAGAACAAGTGGTTGGTGCAACGAGACCTCTCTTCAATGAATGGGTTCTGCCGATGCGCCTGGAGATGAATCAGCGGGTAGTGGGGTTTGAGGATCGACTGCATCACCTGATAGCCGGTTGTGTAAGTCTGGTCCGACCGATTCCAGCCCCGGGCGTCACCCAGGATCGTGATGTTGAAATGTTTGAACTGCGCGGGGGGAAAAGCGTTGATGAATTGCTGGCAGGCGTCTTGCACGTTTCGCCCGTTAGACCCGTTTTCTTTCACCACCCAGTATTCATCCCCGACCCGCTGGATGACGACCCAGGTCATCTTCGCCACGTTCCAATCCCAGGAGAGATACATGTATGGCCAAGCCGGATTGAACGGATAATTCCCGACATGCGCCCGCTCGTCGAACTTGAAATAGAAGGCGTTGCGGGAAAGCGAGACGAACTCGCCCAGAACATAGTTTGCGTAATACAAAGGGTCCCAGCCGAACTCTCGCTCGAGCTTGGCGAGGAATCTCTTGGATAGGTAGGGGTTGTCGTGCGACCGCCCGTGCAGGAGCAGCTTGCTGTTACCTTTCGAGATTACCCCTTCTCTGGTCAGGTGCTCTGGGTTAAATCTTTCATAGACCCAATTCAGCCCTTCGGGCGTAGTGGTGTCGAGAGTCTGGGGGAACTCCGCGCGCGGGTTCCGGTTCCGCATTTCGCAGTTGTTCTTTACCTCCACCGACATGATGGAAGACTCGTCGCGCCAAATACCCCCTGTGTTGTATGACGCAATCTTTTCGGGCTTCTCGCCGCTTAGCCCGATAACTCGCTGGTCAGTGTCGTGGAAATGAAACACGAAATCGGAGCGGTTGTAGCTGTAGTCCTCGCCCTCCTCCATGCCGCAGAGCTTCAGGAACTTTTCGTATTCAACAAGGGTGCGTTGCTTGAGCATCCGATAATCAGGGGCAACGATTAGCCACTCATCGCACTTGGGAGAGCGGAGGCGCCGATACTCAAGCCAGGGAGGGCCGAAATGGGTCTTTCCATACCCTACGCCAGCCACGATGCCGTGGTCTTCGTGCTCCAGGTCAAAGAGCAGGACATCCTGCCCATGGTGAAGGGTTGCATCCTCAGTCCTCTTCATTGGAATCGTCCGCTGAGGAGGTTTCTATGCGCTCACCAGGTCCGGTGACCCGGAATGTAATTTGGCGTTTCTTTTTCTTGCCGGGGTCTGGGGCATCCTCTCGATATCCAAGCCGAGACTTGGCGTAAAAGATGGCAGCAGAGTCCGACTTGCCGAACATCGCCCGCTGGTAAAATGATTGTTCGAATGCGGCCATGGCCTTGGCGTTGCCGACACTTAGAACCTCCTTGAAGTGGTTTTTGAGCGTTGATTCAGACACGCCAATAGAGGCGGCTATGCGGTCCTGCCTGACGCCGTTCTCGGCAAGGGCCTTCACCACCGCTTCCTGCTCGGGCGTAAACTCAATCCGCGGTCTGCCGGTTTTTGCCATTCATGCGGCTTTTTATAGGGGCCAAAAAGTAATGTGGTCTGTGATTAGTCTACTGGCGAGCGCGGTTACTTCGAACGGTTAGAGACCCTGAGGCCAGATTCGACTCGGTGTCGCTGAGCGGAAGCGAGCTGTGTGTGATGCCCGTTTGCGGCGAGCCTATCGAGGTATGGTGTGATGTCTTGCGGGAGGCCGAGGTAGCTCGCGACCCACCGATAGGAAAAAGGGCCATCCTCGTCAGAGGTGAACCAATCCCACGCCTGCTTTGCGTGCTGCAGGAGTTCGTCGTGCTCGTTGAGCTGGTTGGTTACCCGCATCCGACGATAGCCGCCCAGGTCAAGTTCTATTGCGGCGTTGTAGCCCTGCTGGAGTTCGTGCTCCCAATTCTCCCATGTATCTCTTGGTCTGGTAACGAAATCATCGAGGGCCCGCCGGAACGCTGCCCAGAGAAGTTTTCTTTCGGCTTCGATGGCATCAAAAACGCTTTCTTGGGGCTCCATTTGTGGGCCCTTAAAGGAAGCTTTGCTCCCCCGGTCCAAATAGGCATCGAAAGCGCCTTCACCCATTTTGCAGCATCTCACAGATGCGGTCGCCTCTGCCTGGGGGCTTAGGCGTGACCTGGTGGTACCACTTGGAATCCTTGGCGTGATAAGCGGCCGCGGCCCAGTCGCCGATACGAACCGCACCAATCATTCGCGTGAAATTAAGGAGCCGCAATCGGCCGAGATTGAACGCCATCTCGATAAGAGCGGCTTGGCGTCGGGGCGATGCGGTATCGAAAGCATCGCCAAAAATATACTTGGCATCGGCGACGGCTACGATGATGTCTTCCGAAAGCATCTGCTCTGCGATTGCTGCGGAGATGCCGTTGTCCTCGATGTTCCGACCGTAACCTATGGTCAGCTTGCCTTCCGTGTCGGGGTAGAGTTTTAGCGCCGGGCGGCAGTTGCGACCCTCGGCGCACTTTATGTTTTCACGGGCTAGTAAGATGGGATCTGGATTAGATTCGTCCGCCATTTGCCTCCGCAGAAGGGGCAAGATGGGGAGATAGGCCTCGATGCCCGATATTCTTCCTGCTTATTCAACCGATTAAAAATTAATGGTTGAATCTTTCGATGATATCGGGTATCTAATAAGGAGATTCACTTCCGCTGGCCTATTTCCCACTTGCCAGCGAAGCACCGAACGGCCTCATATATACTTATTATCAGGTATATATAGCAGGCTGAGGAGGTGCCTCGCAAAGCATAGATAACACGGGGGAAAACCCAGCGGAACTCTAAAAATAGGAGTTTCGTATGGAGACACAGAAAGACAATTTGCCTAGCCCGATATCCTCGGCGGGCTCACCTGCGATAATGGGCGCCCTCACCCCCGCCCAGGTGATTGCCCAAATACACCTAATTCAGTCGTTAATGAGCGACGTCATGAAAGACGGCGAACATTACGGGAATATGCCTTTCCAAAAAGAAGGCGAAAAAAAGGTGCTTTTCAAATCCGGCTCAGAAAAGCTCGGATTCACGTTTCGTCTCACTCCAAGCTTCGAAATAGACCAGCGTGACTTTCCAAATGGGCACCGCGAGATCCGCGTCGTTACCACGTTGACACATATTCAGACCGGAGAGGTCTGGGGCGAAGGGGTTGGGTGCGCCACGACGATGGAGAGCAAATACCGGTATCGCAACTCCGAGCGAAAGTGTCCGCATTGCCTGAAAGAAACAATCATCAAGGGCAAGGATGAGTACGGCGGTGGCTGGCTATGCTTCGCAAAACGAGGCGGGTGTGGAGCTAAATTCAAAGACGGTGATGCCAGCATTGAAAAGCAAGTCCCGGGAAAAGTAGAGCATCCCGACCCAGCCGACTACTACAATACGGTCTTAAAGATAGCCAAAAAGCGGTCGCACGTTGATGCAATGCTGACCGCCACTGCTGCCAGCGACATATTCACTCAGGACCTTGACGACATGGCCGACCTTCTTGCCGGTCAAGTAATTGACGTTACGCCTAAGGAGCAGCCTGCCGCAAAGAAGGCCGACACTCAGCGTCAGCAACCTGCGCGTAAAGCCCCTACTCCTGCCGCTGAAGATGTTTCGCAAGAGATCCTGCCAGAGCCGCTAGCAAACCCCTGGATGCACAAAATCCAATGCTCTCAAGGCGTGAGCATACAAGGCAAAGGTCGGTATCTCTTCGAGGCCAGTTATGACTGGATGGTCAAATACACAAGTGCCGCACTCCGCAACCGCCTGTCTCCCGAAGATATCGCCAACATCATTGCAGCCCAAGCTCAGCCAGAGCTCAAAGAACCGGCTCGGGCCGCCGTGATGGGAACTCCGGCAGACGACGAAGATGACGATTACAACGCACGTTTTAGCGAACAGGAGGCAGCATGAGCTTGTACGAATTAGCCGCAGAATTGCGGGAAGTAGAAGAGTTGATTGAAGCGGCAGAGGCAGAGGGGGCGCAAGCCGCCCCTGCCCTTCTGTCCGAAACCATCGATTGTATCGAGATGGATATTGCGGCCAAAGTAGATTCCGTCGTGCGCTACATTGAGAACGAAGGTGCCCGCGAAGCTGCCCTTGCAGAAGAGATCAAGACCCTCCAGGCCAAGAAGAAAACGGCGGAAAAGCGTCAGCAATGGCTGCGTGAGTACCTGCGTGACTTCTTGCTGAATACCGGTCGGGACAAGTTCGAGACGCGGATTCGCAAAGTGTCGCTCAAGAAGCCGGTGAAGAGTTTAAACGTCGACCTCTCCAAGCTCTCGGAGTGGGACGAGAAGCTTTATGCCACGGCGGTCAAGATTGGGGCCGTCGAGGAGAAACGCGAGGTCAAGAAGACCTTGCTCAAGGCCATGCCGGATTACCTCTCTCTGCCGGGAGTTGAGGAAGTTGAAGGCGAATACAGCATTATCATTCGATAGGACAAACCCGATGAAGAGCAGAGTAATTAAACCTGGTTTCTTTCTGTCCGAAGAGCTGGCGGAGCTCGACGTGCGCGCGCGTCTGCTCTTCATCGGTCTTTGGTTGGCGGCGGATCGTGAAGGACGGTTTGAGTGGCGACCAAAGAAGTTACGGGCCGAAATCTTCCCGCACGAAGCAATCGACGTCGAACCACTCTTAATGTCGCTACATGACGCGAAATTCATCTGCATGTATCGACATGATGGTAAGGTCTACGGATTCTTACCGAATTTCCGAAAGCACCAGAAGATCCACAAACATGAGGCCGCCAGTGTTCTTCCTGCCCCTCCTGACAATGTAGCTACATCTCCCGACATTCCGCTACATGATCAGACAACCTTACCGAGTGTTCAAGGTACAGGTACAAGTAAAGGTACAGGTAGAGGTACAGGTAAGAGCACCCCGCCCTCCCCGGTGGATAACTCTCCCGAGACCGTAGCCGTGGAATCTGAACCGGCGTTTGAAGCTCCGCTAACCTTCCCTGAAGGCGTCGATGACGAGGAGTGCCGCATCGCTTGGGACGAGTGGGTTGCTCACCGTCGCCACATGAGAAAGCCCTATCGAGGACGAGCCGAGGAGCAGAAGGCGCTGAGCGTCGCCGGGAGATTCGGCCGTGAAGCCTTTCTCTGGGCGGTCAAACACTCCTTACCACCAAACAGTTATCAAGGGCTCTTCCCCGAAAAGTATCGGCCTGAAGGCCGAACACAAACCCCTTTCAAATCCGCCGCCGAGCGCAGGCTGGAGAGCCGCACGGCAGCATTCGATGAGTTTGAGCGCAATGTTGAGAAAAAGCGAGGTGTAAAATGATGACCACAAAAGAGTCGAAAATTATTTGCGATCTCTGCTTTGCCGAGTCGCTGAAAGAGCCTACTGCTGCCGACTACGAGAGCTTTTACGGTCTGCTGCGAGATTACTCGCTCGAAGAGGCAGAGCAGGCGTTTTATCGCTGCAAGCGCGAGAATGCGATTGTTAGGTCAACTGACATCCTGAAGTCGATTCACAATTTCCGGAAGGCGCTACAGAGCAGCAATCGGCCAAACATTCCGCCCCCCCTGCCTGACGACAAGATCCGGCAGGAGATTGAAATTGCCCGGCGGCGGCACCCAGAATTTTTCCGCGACAAGGAGGCCGCATGAGGCAGCAATCTGTCCAGTTCCATCCGTATATCGACCAGCGCCTGCAGAAAGAAGCTGGTGAGGGGCAACGTGTGTCCCGACGCGTTCAGGAGATTCTAGGTGAGCACTACGTCCGCGACGACATCGAGCAGGGGCGCGGCAACACGGAGGACGCGAAGGAGTTTCGTGACTGGTTCCGCATTTGGCAGCGAGAGAACGAACTGCGTGACGCCCGAAGGGCGGAGCGTTTAGCGAAGGCAAAAGCGCGTGGGAAGTAAAATTATTTTGCTCGATGAGCACCGAGATGTGGGCAACGTACCTTTGAAGGTGCGCGACGTAAAGAGATTTGAAGTTGTTTGGCCTGAGGAGGCGCTCCCAGAGACAGCGCGGAAGGATTCCCAGTGGTGGGTCCCGGTAACAATCTGGGCGATCTTCTTCGGGGTTTTAGTTGTGCGGTTCTTTTATCTTTAGGAGGAAAAAATGAAAAAGTTAATTGCTCTGTTTTTAGTATTGGTTTGTTCGGTTGTTATGACTGACGAGTATGCATCGGCAGCTCGACGTGCAAGTCACGATACGCCCACACTACGCATGATTGAAAAGGAAGGTCGCAGACGCGGAGCATCTCGAAAGTTAATTCGGGCGGTGAAGACCATCGCTTGCATTGAGTCGAGTTGCGGCGTTAACCCCATTCCAGCTCGCGAGAAATCGCGCACATGGGCAAAACTCGCGCGTAAAGTAACGAGCAATAAGCAGAGACAAGACGCGCTCATGCACAGTTGGGGCAGCACTCAGCTATCGGGAATCTACACATACCTCGATTACGGCGTGGAGCCTGAGCAGCTCCTCGATGACGAGGTGAGCATTCCGATCAGCTTTGATAAGGCCGAAAAACTCTTCAGGCAATGTCGCGAATCTACTTACTGCACTTATGCGAAATGGAACGGAACTGGCGAGAAGGCAAGGCAATATGCCCGAAAAGCTCAGGTCTTAGAAGCGTTTGTCTAAAACAGGACTAATTCTGACGGCCCAGACGTAACTCAACGAGAGGTATCAGCGATGAAATACACACTTATTAAATTATTAATCTTTGCATTTGGCTCAGCAGTATCGAGCCACGGAGGTAGTATGTCCACGCAAGGTAATGCCAGGGGGCT
>Ga0315909_10004763_pt1 | contig 15861 bp, 28 predicted proteins | sample LakEriMetagenome_11_FD_203527 | JGI IMG/M metagenome (GOLD analysis project Ga0315909, IMG submission 203527) | Freshwater fungal communities from buoy surface, Lake Erie, Ohio, United States - Buoy 2 MA125 | ecosystem: Environmental > Aquatic > Freshwater > Lake | place: USA: Lake Erie, Ohio...
GCATCGTCGCCGTCGTTCGCTCTCAATCAGTTCACCTTCGACGGAAACGGATCGCAAACGGCATTCACCACCACCTCGACGGACTCGACCGATGCGCACTTCATCGTGGCCATTGGTGGAGTCTTTCAAACCGCAGGAACCGATTACACGGTCACCGATGGCGTGGTGACATTTACCACCCCGCCGCCGAGCGGAGAGAAGATCAACATCCTCATCGCGTCAGGTGGTGTGATGGGGCCACAGGGACCAGCAGGAGCGCAGGGACCCGCAGGACCAAGTGGAGTTCCGGGAGAGCAAGGACCAGCGGGAGGACTCGGTGCGACCGGGTCAACTGGACCGAGCGGGGCGACGGGTCCTATCGGCGCGACAGGCATTCCAGGGCCGAGCGGGGCGCAAGGCATCGCTGGTCCTGCCGGTGGTGCGACGGGCGCAACGGGGCCAAGTGGATTGCAGGGACCTTCGGGTTCACCGGGTGGCGCCACCGGGCCGAGCGGAGCAACCGGACCAACGGGTGCATCGGGTGTTAGTGCGTTGTGGAACTACACGGGCGCATTCGACCTTGGCACAGCCTACGCCGTCGGCGATTTGGCCACCTATCAGGGTCAACTCTGGTATCGTTCAGACGCCAACGGTGGCAACGTCGGCGACGTTCCATCGACCTCTTCTCTCTTCTGGGATCTCATCGCGAGCAGGGGTGCCAACGGTCCCGCGGGATACGACGGTGCGACGGGAGCAACCGGGGCGACTGGTCCAACGGGTCCTGCCGGGGCGCAGTACTTCGGAGGAAACACTTTGCCGTCAGCGAGTTTAGGGGATCCGGGAGACATCTATTACCGAGAGCAAGGGTATGAAGTGGGAGGAGCAAAGTTCGTTACGATTTACCAAAAGACGGGCAATGGATGGGAGTTCCTCGCGTCGATGAGTGGTCCACCGGGACCGACAGGGTTAACTGGTCAAACGGGCGCAACTGGCGTGATGGGGTTGCAAGGGCAAACGGGCGCAACTGGCCTGCCGGGAATAGGACTCCCGGGACCACAAGGACCAGAGGGTCCACAAGGTCCTCCCGGCGAAAACGGTTCAATCGGCGTGCAGGGGTTTCAGGGTGAAAAGGGAGACACTGGAGAGACTGGTCCAAAGGGGGATACCGGCGCAACTGGCGCAACCGGCGCAACTGGTCCGAGTGGCGAGACTGGACCGACTGGTGGTGAAGGTGCAACAGGCGCAACCGGAATGCCCGGTGAGACGGGTCCTGCCGGATTCCCGGGACTTAATGGAACCGACGGAGCAACTGGTGCAACCGGACCGACCGGACCGACCGGACCCAACTGGCCAACGACGACGCAAGTTCCTTCTACGACGGCAGTTCCGTATGGGTATTTTGACGCAGGACAGGGGCGGTTGGTGCCGTACTACACCGTATGACCAAGGTATCGAACAACTTACTCAAGGACGCGACGACGACGGGGAAGGCACTTATCAACGCCGCAACCCCCGCCGCTGCACGGACCACGCTCGAACTTGCAACTGTTGCAAAGACAGGGAGTTACAACGACCTCACTGACAAACCGACCGGAGGTGGAGGCGGAAGTGGTTCGTTTGCTGGCACTTATCACTCGGTGGAGTTTGATGGAAACGGGTCTGCGTATTCATTTTACGGACTGTTCCCTAATGGCATTGGGGATGTCATTCCCCCCACAAATCCAGCAGCTTACGTTGTTAGTGTCGGCGGGGTTCATCAACCTCCATCCGCATACACGATTTCGTACCAGACAAACAATGAGACGGAACAAGGTATTATCACTTTTGGCCAAGCAATCCCTGACGGGTGCAAGGTCTCCGTTCAAGTCACTTACTAACATCCTATGCCACAAGAACTAACGAAAATCAAACTCGACATGATTGATGTCCCGCAGGCCGAACTGGTCGGGGCGACAGGACCTGCTGGACCCGCGGGTTTGCAAGGACAACAAGGACCACAAGGGGTGCAAGGTGCGCAAGGTCCGAGCGGGGCACCGGGGGCGCAAGGACCATCAGGACCAGCAGGGGCGCAAGGTGTTCAGGGGATTGAAGGACCGAGCGGAGCGCAGGGTCCGAGCGGGTTGCAAGGCATTCAGGGGGAACAGGGTCCGAGCGGGGCGCAAGGTCCCGCAGGTCCGAGCGGGGCACAAGGTTTGCAGGGTTTGCAGGGGGTGCAGGGGGCGACGGGAGCGAGTGGACAAAGCGACAGATACGCCACGACCTCAACGACTTCGCTCGCTGTCGGGAACGGTTCGAAGACATTGACCGTCGCAACTGGCTTGTCGCTCACGGTCTCGCAACCTGTCGTCATCGCGGAGCAAACCGGACTTGCGCACATGCACGGCACGGTGACCTCTTACGACACCGCAACAGGGGCACTTGTTGTCGACGTCACAAATCATACGGGGAGCGGCACTTATGCTTCGTGGTCGGTCAATCTCGAGGGGGTCGCGGGAGTTGCTGGTGCCACAGGTGCGAGCGGACCAACGGGTTCCCCGGGGGCGCAGGGGCCGAGCGGGGCACCGGGGGCGCAGGGTCCGAGCGGAGTTCCCGGCATCCAAGGGCCGCAAGGCATCCAAGGGGAGCAGGGGCCGCAGGGCATCCAAGGTGTTCAGGGTGAGCAAGGTCCGAGCGGGGAAGCGGGGCCGAGTGGAGCGCAGGGGGCGCAGGGGCCGAGCGGGTTGCAAGGCACCGCAGGCGCAAATGGCGCGACGGGTCCGACAGGGGCAAGCGGTGCGACTGGTCCGAGTGGTGCGACGGGACCGAGCGGTGCAACTGGCGCAGCAGGTGACCGTTACACCTCGACGTCAACCACGACCCTCTCGCTCACCACGGGGTCGAAAACCCTCACCGTTGCAGCAGGCTTGCAACTGGCCATTGGCCAACAGGTTATCATCGCGAACTCAGTAAACGCTCGAATGACGGGGGTTGTGACAGCATACGATTCGCAGACGGGTGTATTATCCGTTGATGTCGGGCGGGTTATCGCGGGAAGCGGTGAGTTCTCAAGTTGGACGGTTGCGCTCGACGGTGCTCCCGGTCCGTCCGGAGCGATGGGTGCAACGGGTCCCACGGGTGTAGTCCTCGGGGGTGGAATCCTCTCGCCACGGTTCACGGGTGATGGCACTCAAACCGAGTTCGGTCCCATCTCCGGATGGGATGGACCGGGCAACGATGAGGCGGGGTATCTCGTTTACGTTGGGGGAGTTTTCCAACGTCCCGACGAAACAAATGGAGGATTCAGCATCACGGGGTCCACGCAAGCGAACTCCAAAATCGTCTTCCCGAGCGCACCAGCAAACGGTGTTGTCATCGATGTCCTCGCGGTGCAAGTCACTGGTGCTAAAGGTGCAACTGGTGAGACAGGACCGAGTGGTGCGCCGGGTTCGGGAGGAGGTGGCGCAGGGATTAGCGAGTGGGACGCAGGGACCACTTACAACGTCGGAGACCTTGTCCGGTACAACTCAGACTTTTATCGGTGCTTGGTGCAGCACATCAACACGACCCCCGACAGCAGCAACTCAGTGGGGTACTGGGACCGGATGTCGAGAGTGGGCGAATGGTCCGGAAGTCGCCAGTACTATGTCGGCGAGTTAACTGTTTACGGGAGTTCACTTTATCGTGCGATTCTCGGAAACTACAATCACCCTCCCGCCGCGAATCCGAACTCATGGGCAACCGTCTTCGACCAACCGGGAGCGACTGGTGCGACTGGAGCAGCAGGGTCTGATGGGGCAACGGGTGCGCAAGGCGCGACAGGTGCAACAGGTGCGGGAGAACCCGGACCGACCGGAGCGACGGGGGCAGCTGGACCAGCAGGTGAAACAGGGGCGACTGGTCCCTCAGGTCCAGCAGGGTCGGATGCAAACCAAATCGGTCCAACCGGAGCAACTGGAGCAGATGGTGCAACAGGTGTTGCTGGCGTGGATGGCGCAACGGGCGCGACGGGTGAAATAGGCGCGACGGGTCCGAACTATTCGGTGGCAGGAGGTACTCCAAACAGCACCTCATCTCCAGCGGGTTGGCTGGATGCTGGTGACGGTAAGTTCTTGCCTTACTACACCTAGCCAACGGGGTGAAGGAACGCTTAGGCTGAAGACCCATGACAACTCTCCATTGCCTAGGCGTTCCTCACACCATCACACATCCCGACTACTCCGCGTGCGCTTTCACTCAGAAGGTGTTGAAGTTCTTGGAGATGTTCAAGGACTCGACCGAGTACCGCACGATTCACTACGGTCACCCCGATTCGCAAACGTCTGCTCACGAACACGTTAACGTGACCTCAAATGACGTGCTCGCGGAGACTTACGGTGACCACGACTGGCGCAAAAATCAGTTCAAACATTCCTCGGGAGACCTTGCGCACCGGGTGTTTAACCTGCACGCGGGAGAGGCAATCAAACGCCGAAAAAGTAAATCCGACTTGGTCCTCGCGTTTTGGGGTGGGACGCAGGAGGCAACGCACATTGCCAACGCTGACAAGGATTTAATCGTGGTCGAACCCGGTATTGGTAACGGGTATGCCTTTGCTCCGTATCGGTGTTACGAGTCGTATCCCCTTCGCGCAGCACACGTTGGTACGGATGGCGTTTCGTTTTGCAAACCAAACTGGTACTGGCGTGTGGTGCCTAACTACTTCGACGTGCGCAACTTCGACACCACGCAAACCCGCGAGAACTTCGCGCTGTTCATCGGGCGCATCGGCACCAACAAGGGACTCGACCTCGCGATTGATGCAACGCGAAGGATGGGCATGAAACTCGTCGTCGCAGGGCAAGGTGGACCACACTCAATCGGACTGGCCGACTGGCCGGACCACGTCGAGTTCGTGGGCTACGTCGGCATCGAAGAGCGTAAACAACTGATGGCCAAGGCTCAATGTGGCTTCCTTCTTTCGACGTATTGGGAACCCTTTGGGGGAACGGCAGTTGAGATGATGCTGTCGGGGTGCGTACCAATCTGCACCGACATGGGAGCGATGACCGAGTACATCGTGGACGGCGTAAACGGGTTCCGCTGCATGACGATGGGGGACATCCTCCGAGCAATCCGGTTGGGATACAAAATCGACCGTGAGCAGATGGTCAGGTTTGCCCGTGCAAACTTCTCTCTCGGGGCGGTCAAACCCAAGTTCGAGCGAGCGTTCGCGGACTTCCGCGACATCCACGAAGGCGCAGGATGGTACGAAGACCACAATCGCGAGTGGTCTGTTGGCTACGGTCTCGACTACTCGACCCTTTCACAAACCAAACTGAACCAATGAGATACATAATCGAACGACTTCTGGAACCATCAACGTGGCGTGGTCTGATTTCGCTTGCAACGATTTGCGGGGTGCACGTTGCCCCGGAACAAGCTGATGCCGTATTGACCGCAGGCGTAAGCATTTACAGCGCAATCAACATTTTCCGAAAGGAGAAGTCCTAATGCTCGCGGCAACCGACATCCTCGACGTCGTTGCTGCACAAGGACCTGTTGCCGCGGTACTTGCGTTCGGACTCATCTGGCTTGCTCGACGACTGAACGAGTCGGAAAGCAAAGCGGACCAACGACTTAATGCGATGGAACAAAAGCACGACCAACGGATTGATGCGGTCGAACGTCGCGCGGCAGCTTGCGAGGAAGACCGTGCTCGTTTGTGGGGCAAACTCGCGGAACTCTTCGACAAATGACGCTCTCTCCTGAAGGTGTGAAACTCCTGCTCGACTACGAAGTGGGAGGCGGGGAAGCCTATTTCCGCAAGTTCTTATCTCGCCCCACGTGGCCGGGTGAATCATCTGGGGTGACCATCGGCATCGGGTTTGACCTCGGGTACAACTCGCAAGCGCAGTTTGCTGAGGCTTGGGGGACGTTGCTTGCCGAAGACCCGTTGGCCATCCTCGCCGAGTCTCTCGGGTTGAAGGGACAACCTGCTCGCGAGTGGTTGCACGGGAAGCCTGAAGCACGGGCGATTGAAATCACGTGGAACCAAGCACTTGGGGTGTTCACCAACGTCACCGTCCCTCGGTTCTTCGTGCAGATGCTTCGCATCTACCCGCAAGCAAACGACTTGCCCGAGGGTGCACGCGATGCCCTTCTTTCGCTGGTGTTTAACCGCGGCACCTCACTCTCCGGAGAGCGCAGGTCCGAGATGGTCAGCATTCAGAATGCTCTGAAGTTCAATCGTTTGCGTGAAGTGCCTGACCTCCTCCGAGCGATGAAACGCTTGTGGCCGAACACGTTGGGACTTCAGAGGAGACGTGACGCAGAAGCCGAACTGTTCGCAAAGTCTTTGCAGTGAACTACATCCAAGACACAACCGAACTCGCCGCAACCAACAAGGAATCCTTGTGGACGTTCGACCCGGCAACGCTCGACACCCTCGCCGAAATCCTCGCCGAGCAACTGAGAATCCCGCTTGATGCCGCGCAACGGGTTGCAGCGTGGCATCTTGCGCGACTCGACGAGCATCACGCTGAAGTTGATTCCCGGGCAGGGGGGGTGTGCTTGCACCGAATCCTCGCGTGGCTTCTCGCGGCTGGTGACGCTAAGGCGAAGACGGTTGCGCTTTGCTTTGCCGCTGACATCCAAGGACTCATCGGATGGGACTCGCTCGCCGAAGCCGCGAGGGAAATCAACACCACTGCCGCGAACCTCTCGAAACTTCAGACGGAGATTCAGGCTTGGTTGCAACTCCCTGAGACGCAGTGGAATAAAACGAAGTACCGGGTCAAGGCTTGCAGGGTTCCCAACACCAAGGAAATCCCTACGGTTGAACGAGTTGCGCAAGGCTTCCGGAGATGGGTTGCGAGAGTGAATGTGGACGCCATGACCAGTGCTCAGAAGGCTACGGTGCGCAAGTCACTTGCCGAGATAACCACTTTCGTTTCAAGACTTTAATGGTTGACCCTCGGCGCACTCGATGCGATTCTTTCGCGGGGGTGACGTTCCCCGGTTGTGTGTGACAAGACCCTCTCCTGTGGTTGGGAGAGGGTCTTTTTTTTGAGGGTTTCAAAAAAAAAGTTTCGACGATAAGCACCCTAAACTCAGCGACTTACAGATGCGCAGAGAAAAAAGATAAAAAAAAGTTTTTACACCCGAAAGGGTCTGTGGTTTGATGTGAACCGTCAGCAACAACCACAACCAACCAACCAACCACATGAACCACTTCTGCATCAACCAACTAGTCTACGGAAAAGCCGCAGGGCTGTTCGTTATCCTTGGGTTTCGCACGGTGTGCGGAGTACAGGTGGCAGACCTTAAAGAGGTCAACCCCGCGAACCATAACGAGTTCGGTCGCGGTGAAGTCACCCTCCCTCTCGATTGCATCGTCGCCGCTTAACCTCAAACAAAATGACAACGACCCCACATTACAGCGAGGTGTACGGCACGCCGAAACAAGCAATCCTCGCCCAGTTAGGCGACGCGCTCGAGGCATTGGAGACGTTCGAGGAACGGTTCAGCGACATCGAGTTCAATCGCCGAGACTACACCGACAGGCAGTGGTTCGATGCGGTCGGCGAACGGGCGCTGATGTTCAAAATGATTCGGTCGCTCAACGGTTATTTGAACGACCACATCGATGCGGCTCTCGATTAAGGTCGAAACGCCCCACCGGGGCGTCTGCTCGTAAGGCGAGCACTGAAGAGACCAACCACAACCAACCAACCACATGAAAGCAACAACAGGCGACGACACGAACATCACGACACGGCAAACTCCTCACCTCGGAGATGCCATCCACAAAGTTCTCAACAACAGCACCATTCAGCTGGTCCTCTTCAAAGACGGCATCATTGACTGGTTGCCTAAACACTACTCCGCAGAGGTGTGGGGATTCATCCGACTGGCAGATTGGAAAGACCTTCACGATTGGTCAGAGGGGACCATCCCTGACCTCGAGTCACTCGCCAACCACATCCGACGCATGGTTGCCGTTCTGCAAGGCAACTAGGTCGAAACGCCCCGGGGGGCGTCTGCTCGTAAGGCGAGCACTGAAGAGACCAACAACCACACACACATATGAAAATCAGCATCAGCAAATACAAGGCAGCAGACATCTTACTCGCAGACGAAAACGCGTCATGGACTTACTTGGGGGCACTGACCCTATGCGAGCACCTCGAAGAGTTGGAAGGGGAGTTAGGGGAGGAGATTGAACTGGACCCTGTCGCCATACGTTGCGAGTGGCGCGAGTACGAGACTTGCGTTGAAGCCGCGGAAGACACGGGGTGGGAATACGATGAGGACGATGAGGACGCGAAGGAAGACGCAGCACGCACGTGGCTGAGTGAGAACACCTCGGTCCTCGAGTTCAAAGGTGGGGTGGTCGTGCGCACCGAGTTCTAAGGTCGAAACGCCATGACACTCACCGAAATCATCACCAAAGTCCTCGAGAACCCGCAGTTGGATGTCGTGCTCACCGAGGAGGGTTACGATTGGATGCCGAATGACTTCACCGGGACCACTCCATTCCTCGTCATCGCAGACGACGAGGGGTTGCAGAACATGGCCGGGGATGCCAACCCCGCCGAGGTGGTGGACTACCTCGCCGAGTACATCCGCGACAACATCCGCGAATGGATTTACGACGCCATTGAATGGGAGAGGAGACCCTATCACGACAAAGATGAGGAGAGGTTGTCGTTTCTGTATGCCCTGCTCGAGAAAGTTTAGTCACATACCACAACCACACCATGACCTTTCAAATCGACCACAAACTGTTCTCCATCAAGGTCTTCCCAAAGACCTTTGAGGGACTCATGATGGGACCCCGCGGGGAACTAGCATTCCTTCGCTGGTCACTCGCCGCTGACGGTTGGGTGCTCTCGGATGATTCTGCCATGCTCACCGATTGGCCGGGGTGGGGTGAGCAACTCATTGATGACTATGGGCGCGAGCAACTTGCCAAGCGTCTCGCACCGCTCGCCGAAATCCTCGATGCAATCGACCACATCGGTGGAATCGAGCGCACCGAGGACGGGGTGAGACTCCCAACGACAGACCGGGCGTGGACGCTCGACGATGAACAGGTGCGGTTGCTCGTCGCCGCGGGGGAACTGTAAACCACGAACCAACACTTTGCCGGGGTGGAATAGAATCAGAGGAGAACTCTGACACGGTGCTCTTTCCGTCATTGAACACCACCCCGGCACCATTAACCAAATGAAACGCAACACCATCGGAACCCTCTTCCTGCTCATCGCGGGAGCAGACATCGTGGCCATCGCGAAGATGACCTCTCACCCTACCTTCGAAACCCTGCTAAGTGCGCTGATGGTAGTGTGCTTGGCCGCAGGCTTTTACGCACTAACCACAACTGAACAATGAATGCCAAACTCACAAAGATGCTCAGTAAGAACGCTGAGTACATCGACTACGCCATCAAGCAGGGGCACTCCATCTCCATCGGGGACAACTACTTCCGAGTGCGGATTGAGCCTCCAAAGTTGTGCAAGCGGTGCCACCAGCCTCGGCCAAGGATTCAAGGGCGAAGTCTCTGCACCTCATGCGGACAACCTGAGAGGGGGGACAAATGATTCTCGCGTGTGACCCCGGGATGGGGGGAGGGTTCGCGTGGAGCAACGGAACCACGGTTGCCGTTTGCCGAATGCCAGAGACCACGGGCGACATCCTCACGCTTTTGTGTGAGGTCAACCCGCAAGTCCTTGTTCTCGAGGACGTTCCGAAGGCCATCTTCGGCGCGGGTCCGTCCTCGCTCGCGGTGCTCCATCGCAACGTCGGCTTCATCGAGGGATGCGCGATGGCGTTGGGCGTGAGCATCTTGCGAGTCCCACCGAAGAAGTGGCAGAAGGCAGTGGGGATGGCAAAGCGTCCCGGGGAGGAGCAGAGCAAGTGGAAAAACCGCCTCAAGGAAGAGGCACAACGACGATTTCCGAGCGTCAGAGTCACGCTCAACAACGCTGACGCGTTGCTCATTTTCGCCGCTCAAGTCGGGCGGTCGAATACGTAAACAACACAACCACAAGCAGATAAATGAAAGACACATTGGCACTATTCAACAACGTCGCAGACCCCGTTGGGGCCGCGATGCAGTTAGGGGAAGCGTTCGCCGCTTCCGGAATGTTTGGATGCACGAAACCAGCGCAGGGGCAAATCCTTGCACTTCAATGCCTTACCAGCGGGTTGACTCCGTTTGAAGTCACGCAGACCTATCACCTGCTCGACGGGAGGCTTTCGATGAAGGCAGACGCGATGCTCGGTCGATTCATCGCCGCAGGCGGGAAGGTGAAATGGTTGGAACGAAATACCACGCGAGTGCGTGCACGGTGGACTTACCGGGACAACGACCTCGAGATGGAAGTGACTCTCGATGAACTCGTTGGGTCAGGCGTGGCCATCTCCAAAGGAGACCAACTCAAAGACAACTACAAGCGGCACCCCCGGCAAATGCTCACAGCCCGGTTAATCTCCGAGGCGGTGCGGTTGCTCGCACCTGACGTGGTGTCAGGGGTTTACACACCGGAGGAGGTCAGCGACTTCACGCCGACCGAGAAACCAGCAACGGCAACGGTCGTGCAACCCATTGAGGCATTGCCAGATACCGACGCAGAACAGGTATTCCGCGACGCACTCGGGGAGCACTATCAATCCGCTCTCGAGTTCTTTCACACCTCAGAACTCAGCAAACTCAACAAGCGTGTCCAAGCCGACATTCTGTCGCGCACCTCAGACCTCATCGCCAAACTCGCCTAAAATACCATGTTCAAAATCGACAGAAACGCCGGGCCGCAAGGCACTTACATCAGGACCGCAGGGATTTACTCGGGCACGATTGCCTTCCCGAAGACCATCGAATGCACCCCGAAGGGGGACACGAAGGTTTCCCTTCAGTACACAACTGAGGACGGGGCAACGGCTTCGGATGACTTCATCAACATCGAAAAGATGTGGTGGAAGTTGAACGTGCTACTCGCCGCGGTGGACCCCGACGGCACAAAGATAAAGGTGGGGGATGGCCATGAGGTGGATTTGACTAAGGGTCAGGAGTTTATCAACCTGCTGAAGCAGTTCGACGGGCACACGCTGAAGTTCGCGGTGTGGCCTGAAACCTACCAGAAGAACGACGGGACTCAGGGAACCGCGTACCGAGTGCGACCGATGGACCCTCGGAAGACGACTGCGCAACTTCCTTCGGTTGCGAGAGATGCGATAAAAGCGGCAATCGCCGCGGCAGAGGGACCAGACGAAATCCCATTCTAAAGTCATGAACCCCAATCAGTTGGACCAACTAGTCCACAAGTCACAGCAGGTAGCAGAACTCGCGCGGGAGGCCGCGCGAGTTGAGGTGGAGTCTCTCTTCCTCTCATCGAGGTTCCGCGACACCCTGCGGGAAATCGTCCGGGATGAGCAACTTGAGAACAGACCGCAGGAAACAAGGGCATCGATGGCGTTTGAAATCAGGTTCTTGCGCAGGGAAATCGAGGCACTCACGAAACAACTTGCGAGCATTCACGGGGAGGTCGCCGAATGAGTTACTACGACTGGAGGCCGACGCCGGGATTCATCAAAGAGCACCACGTCAGCAACTTAGAGAGAGCGTTTGAGCGGGTGAACCAGTACACTCGAGACTGGAACTATTGGTGCGACATCGACGGTTGGAACATCGAACGGTGGCACGACTCAATGGTCGATGACGCTTTGACGCTTGCGAGGGTGTTTGAAAAGCCTGAACTCGTTGACCTTACAAAAGCGGCACTCGTCATCTTCGAGTCAGCCCGGAAGCAGTTAATCGACTCGGCCGAGTTTAAGGCAACGGTCGCTAAACTTCGGGAGGTGCTCGAATGAACGACCACGCCGTCATCTGTATGTACCTCACCGAGATTCTCGACGACATGGCCGACACGGTCGTTTTTAAGGACGCAACGACCGGGGAGATGGGGTGCCAACCGAACCGCGAGAAGCAACAGTTGAAGCGCATCCTCACCGACTTCCGCGAGCGAAATCCGTGGGCGATGGCCGAAGGGTATCACATTCACGCTGAGCAACTTGCGCAGAGGGTGAAGCAACTCGAGGCGATGATTCCGCAAGCATCGCAGGTGCTCCACCGCAGGAACTCCGAGTTGCAAAGGCAACTTGATGAGGCACTTGCGAGGGAGGAACAACTGCACCAAATAATCCGCAACCGATGAACACTTTCCACCGCATCGGGGCCGGGTTAATCGCCGCAGCACTCGTTGCCGCATTGGTCGGTCTCGTTGCGGTGGGTAACCGTAACAACCACAAAGACAACCACAAATGACAACACCAACACCAACATCAACTCTGCACTGGAGAGACGCGAACCTTGAACTTCCGAAACGGGACATACCCGTCGTCGTGGCCGTCGTCGAGCGGGGGCGTGAGTTCTGCGCCGTCTCGCACCGACTCAGCAAGGGATGGGCAAACCTCAAGTTTCCTGCTGTCGTCCATTATTGGGCACCACTCCCTACACCACCCGCAATGGTCGAGTTATGAAGGACTTGCAAACCATCAGTCACGGGGTTCTAGCCGGGATGCTCACCGAAATCGCAAAGCGTAACCCAAGGTATTCGGAGGCCATCGTGGAAGCTGCTCGTCGGTTGAGACTTATGCCTTCGCATAAAGCTGCAACCAAAGTGAAAACCGAGGTCCTGCAGAATGGAGCACCCGATGAAATCATCGCGGAACTCATCACCGAAATCGCTCACCTCAAGAGACTTCTGCAAGGATGTTAACCGACCGAGCGAGAGCATACGCCGCAAAAGTCCCGGGCGCCGTATCGGGACAAGGGGGGCATTCGGCAACGTACGACCTTGCGAGGGTTCTCGTCCACGATTTCGCTCTTCCACGGGCAGAGGCACTTGCAATCCTTAGCGATTGGAACGCAACGTGTTCCCCACCGTGGAGTCAGCGGGAACTTGAGCACAAAATCGACGAGGCTGACCGCAAGCCGCACACGAACCCGCGGGGGTCGAAGGCAGTAGAAGCGCACTCGACGGTATCGGCCACGGGGAGGTTCGTGCTGACCCGCAATGCCGCACCCTTCACGCTTCCCGAGCGCAACAACCGTGAAACCATCGACTTCCTACGGTCAGCGTTCCTCCCGACCGAAACCATCTGCATTTGCACGCAGTCGGATGGCGAGGACGGCAAACACCGACCCGGTTCGCACGGGACCTTTCGACCTGTCGAATGGTTCATCGAGCAAATCGAGGGCGGGGAAAACCCGTTCACTTGCGAGTCCGAATCGGGGCGTTGGATTCGCATCAACCCGTATCGGCCAGACTCGGTAACCGGGGCAGACTCAGGCGTTTCCGTCTACCGTCACGTTCTTGTCGAGTTCGATGACCTCTCCGAAGCCGAGCAGTTGCAAGCACTTCGCGAATCAAACCTTCCGTTGACCGCAATCATCTCGAGCGGGGGAAGGTCGTTGCACGGTTGGGTCAGGGTCGACGCACCGGACAAAAGGACGTGGGAGGCACGCCGGGATGCCGTTTACCAGTACCTCGAAGACCTCGGACCCTGCCCGGCAAACAAGAACCCGGGACGGTTTTCGAGGCTACCGGGGTGCAAGCGGGGCGAGCAATGGCAAAGGCTAATCTCCCTGCGACACGGTCCGGAAACTTGGGAGGAGTTTGAGGTGTGGCTTCGTCGCCGAGACCTTCCCAAAGCGATGAGTGTGGTCGATTTGCGAAAGGTCGAAATCTCACCGGACCCCACTTGCATCCTCGGTGAGAGGTGGTTGTGTCGCTCGGGTTCGCTCACCATCGTCTCCTCATCAGGCGTTGGGAAGTCGTCCTTCGTCCTTCAGTTTGCCGTCGCGATGGCTACCGGGGTGCCGTTCTTCGGCATTCAACACCCGCAAGGGCAACCACTTAGGGTTGGGATGATTCAGGCCGAGAACGACTGGGGCGACGTTCGCGAGGCAATGGACGGGACTCTGTTCTGGCTTTGCGCATCAGGCCGCGGGCACGCCGAACTCGTTAACTTGCTGAACACCAACCTCATCCTGTTTCGCGAGAACACGAAGACCGGGGGCGTGTTTCTCGGAATCTTGCGGCAACTCATTAAGGAGCACCGACTTGAGGTCATCATCATCGACCCCCTGATGGCTTTCTTCGGGGGAGACGTGATGGACCAGAAGAGCATGAGCGTGTTCCTGCGCAACACCTTGCAACCCATCCTCGACGAGACCGGGTGCGTTGTCGTCCTCGTCCACCACACCAGCAAACCCAAGGCTGAAGCGAAGCCGCAAAGCGCATCTGACATGGCGTACTTAGGCGCAGGGTCTTCCGAACTCACCAACTGGTCTCGGGAAGTTGCTGTGTTGCAGCGGGAACCGGACGGAAAGGACGGCACCCGGGGGGCGTTCACGCTGACGCTTTGCAAGCGTGGGGGGCGTGCGGGGATGCGCGACGGGGACGGGAAACAATCCCACCGGATACGCGTAGACCACTCGAGGAAAGGGATTTACTGGGAACACGCTCAACCACTGCCTGCCGAGGATGACGACGAACCAAAAAAGCCTCGATTCAAATCACGCGAACCTAAGTCATTTCAGCGTCGAGACTAATACGCAAACCAATCAAACTTTCACACCCACCATGACCCGTTTTCTTTTTCAAACTTCACCCCCATCCTGTCGTCCCCGGCACACATCCCCCAACCCCACCGTCCACCCCCCACCCCACCCCCCCCTAAAGGGGGGTGGGTGGGTGGGGTGGACGAGGGTGGGGTGGGGTGTGTGCGGGACCGACGACGGGACCAAGGATGGGGAGAGGGGAGAGAATGCCTCAAATAGCGAAGAAAGACCCCATTCCGCTATCGTCACCCTCAAAACGATTTACGACGCTCGCAATGGGCATCCTCGAGCGTTGTGCGGGGCAGTTTGAATCTGAATGAAAACCAAAACGCAAACCAATGAGCAAAACAAAGACAGAACTAGCCGACCTTAGGGAAGCAGGGTTGGAGATTTGGGAGAACGTGCAGTTCTACTTGCAAGAACATGAAATCGAGGAACTTCGAGCGCACCTAGCCGAGCAACTCGCGATGTTCGAGGGAGATAAGGGGGTGCAGGCATGAAAGGGGATGAACTGAAGGAGTTTCTCAAAGCCATCCCGAGGGTGGTCCAACTCAAAACCAATGCACCTATCGTCATCCTGACCCTTCTCGATGAGGATGGGGAGGTTCACATTTCGGCGAAAGGGTTTGGATGGGAGACAGTTATGAATGAGGCACTGCACAACGCACTGAGGGTTCGCGCTCAACGGAACAATGAAAACTGAAAGTGACCCCCCAATGGTTGAACCCGTAAGGGTTATCGAGGACCTCGAAACCGTTGCGCTCGATTCGGTGGCGCACGTCTGCGTCAGAGGTGAGTGGATTCCAGCAAGTTGCGTTCAGTTCATCGACATCGAGGAAGATGCGCAAGGCTTCGACCTGATGACCTTCGAGTTTGAAGGTCAGCGGTTTGAATCCTATGTGACCGTTCGGGGGGTGCAGGCGTGAGAGCGAGATTCACCAACCGCACCCCGGAGGATAATCAACTGCGGGTCATCACCTGCGACCAATGCGGGAAGGAGTTCATGAAACGATGCTCGGTGCATTTGCGGTGCTCACCGGAGTGCTCGAGGGTGGCCAACCTCGAGTCGGTTCGCCGATGGCACGTTGAGCGTGGCCTGCGAGGGGCCGAGCACGGGCAGCACAACTGCGACCAATGCGGGGTGATGTTCAAGAAGAAGACTCGAAACCACCGCTTCTGCGATGCCCGGTGCAGGGCATTAGGGGGGGGCACCCCCCCCCACCCCCCCCGGGGGGGTGCCCCCCTGCCCCTCTAAGGAATCTTTTTTCATGGGGAGTTTACGCCGCGGGGTCGAAAAC
>Ga0315909_10004770_pt1 | contig 15840 bp, 12 predicted proteins | sample LakEriMetagenome_11_FD_203527 | JGI IMG/M metagenome (GOLD analysis project Ga0315909, IMG submission 203527) | Freshwater fungal communities from buoy surface, Lake Erie, Ohio, United States - Buoy 2 MA125 | ecosystem: Environmental > Aquatic > Freshwater > Lake | place: USA: Lake Erie, Ohio...
ATCCTCAAATTATTATTCCGAATGTCCCAGATGACTTCTGTCCATCTGGAGACTGGCGCAATATCTTCCAGACTTTTATCGACACAGTTCTGATTAATGGAACTGTCAACATTCCTGACTTGAGCGACATTAGCCCAGAAGCTATCACTCAACTTCAGACGGATGTAACCAATCTACAGACTGAAGTTAACGAGATTCAAGCTGATATCGTTACGATTGAGGCTAACATTACTGCTCTGCAATCTCGCCCGATCATTACAGTTCGGACTGATGTTACTTCAGTTACTGCTGGTAACTCTACTTTGAATGTCACTTTCGCCGCGCTTCCAAGCGCAACCTACGGGGTATCTATCACTCCAGTAGGAACAGCCACATCAGCAGCGGCAGGTAAATATATTTTGCAGACCGGGCAAACAACGACAGGCTTCACCATTCTGGTTAGCGACAATCCGGCAACCGTTACCCAGCTACAATGGACAGTCACACACACAAACTAAACTAATAATATGACACCTCTTAAAGGAACAGACCCTCGTCTCGTTAGCGGCGGCGCAAGCACCCGTGGAACCATCCGTGAAGGTATGGGCAATATGCCTAACCTCGGAGCTAAGAAGCCTACTCCCTTCTCTAGCAAACCACTTCCAACTGTTGGCAAAATGGTCAATCAGTTCGGTGGCCCTCAGTAATTATCGTTAACGATAATGGCCGATACACTCGATGAGATGGTCGAGGTGGTAAAAGGCTTCGTTGGTGATTCTGGCGTTTGTTCGTCGGAAAGAGCCATAAAAGCAATTAACCAAGCTCGCCGCCTTTTATGGAATAAGAAGGCTTGGAATACTATAGAAGAGTATGTCCAAATCTGCTGCGTGAACGATTGCTTCACGCTTCCATCGCGCTATGAGCAAATCAAACTAGCGTGGATTGGAAATCGGCCAGCATCTCTGGCTGACGAATGGTTCAATGCAACCGATTCTTATGCTCTCCACGCAGACCAATCATGCCATAGGGGAATCGTTGAAGTAGGGGGACTCCATGTCCTCTTCCGAGACTATACTACCCATCCATACCAAATCGGGGTAATGGCAGAGGAAACTGAAGACATCGGCGTTGAGTTGATGTTTGAAGCCCAAGACCAGTATGACACATACCATAAGGTTAAGGTCACTATTGATAATCCTCCAACGCTGGCTAAATCCGATCTTCTTGTAAAAGGAATTCGCGGAGTAACCAAGCCGATTACTAAAGGCAGGATTCGGGTATATGCCTACGACACGGCAATAGAAGCAAAGACCCTCATTGCTATCTACCAGCCTAACGATGCACATCCTACATTCCGTAGGTTCAAGGCTCCAAGAACCTGTGAGTGTATTACGCTCTACGCATCCAAGAAATACTTTGATCTTACCGATCCAAAGGACTTGATGGAGTTTAATGCGGACGCAATGATCTATGCTGTCCTTGCGTTGAACTCGCGTGAGAATCGTAAGGCACAAGAGTTCTTGGCTAACCTCTCGCTTGCTGTGCAAGAGCAAGAGAAGGAGATGGAGGGAACAGAGATTCCTACTGCTGCCCCGCTTCGTATTGCAAACTTCCAGCGACCCGAAAATTTAATTGGAAATTATCTTGGCTCTCCGAGCGCGGATGACTATTTCTATCACCCATGACGCTTACCATCCAAGAGAAGATTGATGCAAAGAGTGTCCAAGGTTACAAAGACCCAGAGGACTTCTTGAATCAATGTGAAGTGGCGATGCTGGACTTCCCGCAACGGGAATGTCCATTGATCCACAGGTTTACGCCGGGGATGTATATCAGAGAAATATTGATACCAAAAGATACTCTTCTAACTACATTGATGCACCTGACTACTCACCCGTTCTTTGTAATGAAGGGTGATGTTTCTGTGTGGTATCACGATATTCCTGTTCAAAGATACCAAGCTCCTTATACTGGGATCACAGAAGCAGGAACGCGCAGAATGCTTTTCGCGCATGAAGATACCATTTGGGCTACTTGTCATATAACTGACTTGACTGATCCAGATGAGATAGTTGAGTCAGTAACTTGCAGAGATTACAATCCTTTGATTGACATTGACAATCCACGGATACAAACTTGGAGACACAATAAAAAGATTTTGAAGGAGATTGAACTATGAGTATGGCCGCTGTTGCTATTGGAACTACCGTTGTTGCTGTAGGAGGGGCTGCTGTTTCGGCAGGAATGCAGATGTCGGCAGCAGATAAAGCTGCTAAAGCTCAAGGTAGAGCCGCTAAAGGATTGGGAAAAGACCTAGATGAAGCAACTCGGATATACCAGCAGCAACAAGATGAAGTTGCTCGCAGGATGAATCAATTAGACCCAACTAAAAAATTCCAAGATTGGAGCCTGCTTGGAACGGAAGATATTTTTGAAACAAAACCGGGGAAGATTTTAAAACATAAAAAAGGTAAAAATAAAGGTAAACCCATGCGCGATGCGTCTGGAAATGTTTTACGCGCTCCTAGCACAACGGTTTTAAAGCAAAAGGGAAGTCCTAGCGCAACCCTTGAAGCTATACAAGCAGCCAATCAAGTTACAGCTAATACAATTCAACAATTAAGAACTATTGATCCTTATCAAGAAGGAGCAGTTCAGAGAGCATATTCGACATTGGAGCAAGGGCAAAATCTAGCATCTGAATTGATGCAAGGTGCGCCAGAGTCATCTCGTCAAGCTGTATTGAGAGAAGTTGCTGGAACGGGAGGTGCTGGATTTAACATTGAAACTGCTGGTAAGGGTATGGCAATTCCATCAGCGACTCAATCCAACTACGCTAGGATGCTTGGTCAACAAGATATTGATTTTCGACTGAAGGGAGCCGCGCTCGGTCAAAGCCTTGGAAACACAGCAATGGATTGGAGAAATGCATCTGCTGGATTTCTTCAAAGTGTTCCTCAAATGATGGGTATTAGTTTAGCTGGCAGAGCGCAAAATATTGATGTTCAAAGAATGGGAATAGATATTCAGAAGCAAATTGCAGACATGAATAATCAAAGATATGCGGCGGCAACTGGACAAGCCAATACGATGTATGGGACTAGACAAGCAACCGCACAAGCGGATTTTGCGCGAGACACAACTTACGCGAAAGGAGTTGGCGATGTAACTGGAACTGTTGGTCAACTTGGATTGTCTGGGTATATGGCATACAACCAACTTGATGCCGCTAAAGGTGCTGAAATGGCAAGTGGCGCATTGTCTAATAAAACACTCTACGCTACTCCTCAAATGAGCCAGCAATACAATTATGGAACAATGCCAAGCCTGAGTGACAGGCCAGTTGCAATCCCACAATCTCGATACATTTAATTTATGAGCATCGCTGAAATGATAATGCAGGGTGGAAATCAGCAGTCTAAGAACTGGTCTGTCTTGTCAGAGAATCTTGGTCGCCTTGGCCGTGAGGTAGGTAATCAACTTGCCTTAGAGCAGTATCAGAAGCAAGCTGCCGAAGCGTTGCCAGCGATGCAAGCTGCCTATCGTAGCGCGATGGACGATGTATCTAGGGGATCAGTTTCTGAAGGTTACCAGAAGTTTATTGATGCTCAACTGCAATTTGGCACATCACAGAATCCTTTCATCGCAGGCGCAGCCAATAATATCGGAGGAGAATTTACTAATTTCGTTAAGGTTCTTGAGAGCCAGAAGCAACGCCAAGCTCAGTATGGTGGTGGTGGCGGGGTTGGTGGTGGGCCAAGAATGCCGCAAGGCCCAGCAGCATTCTTTAATCAATCACCGCCAACTACAGAAACAAATTATAGCGGTGAGGGAGAGGGAATGGGAGGTGCAGGAAATGTTGATAGGCAACCGGCGAATCAACCAGTAGCTCTATGGGCCGATCAAATAGATGCGGAAGCAACAAATGGATTACCTGTAATGCAAGGGTCTACAGCGCAACAGCAGAATCCATTTGAAGAAAATTGGTCATTCACCATAGATGGATACAATCCTCCAACAAAAGAATTTGAAAAAAAGGCGTTGGAAGATAACAAGGAATTCATTAACTCACCTCCAGAAAAACAGCAGAAATTCAAAGATAGTGTTAGCTCTACGGTGAACCCAAGAGGCACGGAATTTATTGAAGCCCCCGGCTTGAGCAACTTTAAGGGCTTTGAAGATATATCTGGAATATACATCCCAAAAGAAACCTATATTCAATTCCCAGAATCACTATCACTACAAGAAGATGAAAAGGGTTCAAAGTATACTACCAAATTTGTCCAGAAGACTGTAAACCAACAGCAAATGGATAAGGCAAATGCTTTGGCTTATACCGATTTACCGACTGCAATCCGAAGGATCAATGACAACCAAACATTGCAAAGATTCTTTACCGAGAATACTCCAGATCAACTTGATGTTGGAGAGACGACAAAAGACATGGAGGGTGGCAAACAATTTGTTGGATATATCGGAGTAAGAGGAACTGATAATTATATTGATCTATCCAAAGATGATCTTGCTGCTGCTAGGATTATCACAGGTCTTCCGTCTACATCAAAAACATTGCTCTCTCCTTTGGCTAAAGCTGAAAGGCCAACCGCTCCTAAGGCTACAACTGAGCCGCCACCCCCTGCCGCCGCCGCGCCTGCTGCGCCAGCAACGGCAGCAATGCCAACCGCTCCAGACAATCCTTTTGCAGCACCAGCAGAAAAAGAAACAACCGCTAGAGCCGAAACTACAGAAAAGAAAACAAAAGAGGCTCGCAAAACAGAAATCAAGCGACTCACGGAACAGATGCAAAGACTCGCCCCGCCACAAACTGTTAGCTTGATGGCACTCGAAACTGGTGGAGCGCAAGGAATGCCGGGAGTTATGCAAGACCCAGCACAGCAAGCCAAGCTCAAACAACAATACGACGAGCTTTATTATCGCAGAGACAAGTTGGTTGCTGTTGATGAGGGGCGCGTTTTTGCGACAAAAGAAGAAGCGAAAGCCAGCAAGAAGAAATTTCCTTCTGGAACGATTATTTATGTTGGCGGAATACCAGCAAAGGTGAAATAATCCACCTATGGAATTTGAATTTCTTGGTGAGGTTAATGCTGAAGCTGAAAAGCCAGTCGATATAAAGCCAACTACTGCTGGCTTGGAGTTTGAATTTTTGGATGAAGCTCCAGAACAACGATCTGGCACATCTTTCGGCGAGGAAGTATCGCAGCTTGGGCCAGCATTCGTTGAGTCCATTGGTCGCCCATTGGAAAACATGGGTGAGTCCTTCGATGCTATAGGATTTACTGGTGTAGCTAACGCGCTCAAGGATGTCATTAGCGAGCCAGAGGGATATGTATCCGCTTCACAAAGGTTCATGGAACCCAAGCCAGATGAAGCTCAGTTCATGGGATTCGCTTGGCAGTATGCTCCTCGCGCTGCTGTTGAGCAGGTCGGTCAAGCCATTGGAGCAATGGGAACAAGGGCAGTTGGTGCTGCTGCTGGCGGTGCTGTTGCTGGCCCTCCCGGCGCGGTTGCTGGTGGATTTGCAGGCCCAGCGATATTCGGAGCCGCGCAGGTTATCGGCCCAGTAGCTAAAGAGCGAGCGATGAACAATGGGCGCGAAGTTCCTAACAACGAGGACTTGGTTGCCGCTACGCTTACTGCTATCGGGTCTGGTTCTTTGGATGCGATTGGCGCGAGGTATCTCCCCGGCGGCGAGAAGGCGACTGGCAAGTTCTTTAAGCGGGTAGCTTCATCATTCGTTGGAGAAGGTTTACTTACTGAGGCTCCTCAATCTGTCATTGAACAGGTCGGAGCTACGGCTGGGACTGAGAAGGGATTAAACATCAATGTTAAGCAAGCCGTAGGCGAGGGATTGATTGGCGGCACAAGCGCGGCTGGGTTGAGCGCAGTTGTTTATCCTCTGACCAAGAAAGAAGAACCTGATCCGAAGAAGAAAGTTATCCGCACACCAGAGCAGGCAGAGGAATTGGATATCAATGCGAAGTCTAATGAGGAAGCCGTATCGCTGATGGGTGAGCCTGCCGACCAAGCGCAGAACGAACGCATCACCAAGCTAAAAGAGATCGAAGCAGTCATCGCCAATAACGAGACGCTGATGACAGGCTTGGAGCCTAATGCGCCAGAGAGGACTCAACTTGATTTAGAGAATAAGGAAGCAAGGAAAGAAGCTGATAAACTCAAGGCTGAAATATCCAAGTCTGTGGGATTATCGTTACCGATAACTACCGCCGAGCAACAGCAGATTGAGTTAGCCAAGCAGATTGCCGCGCCTGCCGAGAAGAAAGCCAAGCCAGTTACGCCCACGCCAACAACTCCGTCCGCGCTATCTACCGAAGTTCAAGCAGGAATACGATCTGGAGTAGCATCACTTGATTCAGATATGCGCGAACTTTATGCGGATCAGTTGACTCGCAAGCTAGAGAAGAAAGGATCGTTGACATGGCAGGATGTCCCGCAAGACTTAAATGCGGCAATGGATACAGCCTCTTTCTCTGCGCTCAAGACAGCATTAGAAACAAATCCTCAAGAAGCTATCAGTATTATTTCTGGAAAGCCAACTGTTCCAGCCACAGAGATTACACCCGTAGAGCCAGCCCCACCAGTCGCAGAAGCTCCCGCTATCACGCCTGCCCCCGTAGCCGAGACTCCTGCTGTAGCCCCCGCGCCAGCGATCCCAATTTATCAAGGAGAAGAGGCGATTGACAAAGCAGTTGAAGGAACTCCGCATATTGCAATTGGGTATCATGGAGGGAAAAAAGAAATTGATGTTGTCGATCCAACAAAATTTAGCGGAAGAAGCGGAGAAGGGTGGTTAGGAATTGGATTCTATTCTGCGCCAGCAGAAGATACGGCGGCATCGTATGGGTCGAAAATAACAAAAGTTAAAATAACTCTTAAGAATCCATTTGTTTTCCCTGAAAATACAAACCCAATCAAATATGTAAAAGAGCAAGGCGGCCCTGCTAAATTTACAGAAAAATTAAAAGAAAAAGGATACGATGGCGTTATTTCAAAAAATGTTTTAAGACAAATTGTTGCATTCTATCCAGAGAGTGTTTCAACTAAATTAGAAGTCACCGCTCCAACCAAGCCCGCCCCATCAAAGCTCCGTGGTCAGAAAGGTGGCATTCTAATCCCATCACGAGAAGACTTCATCCAAGCAGGACAGAACATCTATGAAACTGGCATGGAGTTTGGGGCTTGGGCGAAGCAGATGATCCAAAGGTTCGGAGATGCGGTGCGCCAGTTCCTCGCTGATGTATGGGAAGCGGTCAGCGGATTCCCTGCGAAACTTGAAGAGATGGCAGGCTACCTCCCCGGCAAGGGTGAGCGAGGCGCGGTGACATTTGGTAGAGGCGAAGAGCCACCCAAGAAGCCAGCGGAGCCTGCTCCAGTTACTCCAGCAGAACCCGCTCCAGAGAAGCCAGCGGAAGAGAAGCCGACTGAACCAGCGGAACCGAAAGAGCGTGGGACTATCGCTCGCATGGCTATCACGGCATACAAGACTACACCGAAAGGTATCTTGGCGAAGACCACCCAGATCATCAAGGATAGTGTCTTCGATGGTAATAGCGAAGTGTCCGACTCGGCAACTAAACGGGCTTGGAATCTAATCAGCAGCCTTGTAGCCACGAACGACAAGTCAGTCGCCAATGCGGAAGCTATCAATCAGTTGACCCGTGAAGCGATGACTGAAGTGAAAGCTCCAGAAGGCGCGACTACCGAAGAGTCGAAAACATTTGAGGTGGTCAAGCAAACTGTAGGTATGCCGAAGCTCCGCAATGAGTTATTTAATTATGCAATTAAACTCAAAGGTCAAGGCGATAGCAGGATGCTGGAATTCCTGCTCAACAACGAGTTGAACTTGGCTGGTAATAGCATCAAGACCAAAGAAGATATTGGTAGGTTCCTTGGCGCATTGCGTGGAATCTCAAGCTACATCATCACCGCCACAGAAGCAGAGCAAGCTGGATTCTTTAACATCGCTGCTCAACAATTCTTCGACACAAAGAATCCTACTGACGAGCAGGTTCAGCAGATCAAAGACATCTTCAACAAGGTAAAAGAAGTTAAGATCGACCAAGAGAAAGAACTGATGACCGAGTTGGAAGAGGTTGGCAAGGCTGCTGGCGTTGACCTACCCGCCGCTGTAGACAAGCAACTAGAGAACACTCCGGGGCTAGACCCAATGGTGGTTGCGATCACCAATATGCTCAAGATGGGTGGAGCATTTGTCTATCGTCCGACCAAGAACAAGATCGGAGAAGCTGTAAGGAATACCATCAATAGAGGAATCACGAACTACCGAAAGAAGATCGTATCGAAAGCAGCTACTGGACTAGAGACTGGATTCTGGAAGACGCTATCCAGCACAGAGAATAAGCCCGGCCCTCTTGGTGAACTCGACTCCGCGCAGAACCAAGCATTGGGTAACATCGTCAAGAAAACTCTTGTCGATATGAAGTTGCAAGGCACTCCTCCCAATACCAAGATGTCGATCTATGAGCAGGTCGCATCCATCCTTGGGGAGCAACCTCTATCTCAAGACAAGATCAAGATGGCGGACGAGAAGATTCGCGGAGGTATTGAGTCTAAACGCCAAGCTGAACTAGAGAACGCTACCGAAGATCAGAAGGACGCTATCAATCTGAAGTATGACGAGATGACTTTCGCGTGGGACAATGCAATGTCCCGCTCTTTGGATATGCCTGTAAGCGATACGATGCTTCGCAGGATGATCCTCAACGAACTGAAGGAAGCAGATACCAGCATCCAAGATATAGCTAAACTGATGGAAGAGGAGCCTGTCATTGGAGCCTCACGCCAAGATAGATATGTTGAATCTATCATTGAAAAAATTATTGGTTCTGGCCGCTATCTTACACGGATCAACGAACAAGGTAAACCAGAGGCAGACTACGCAAATCTTAAAACATACCTCTCCAATCTTTTGGAGAACATGGTTCTCGCTAGACAGCAGAAGAACAAAGCAGCGAAGGATGTAGCTAAGACAAAGCGCGATGCGTCTGGCGATCCAGAAAAGCAAGCCCAAGCGCAGATTGACAGGCTCGCCAAGATTCAAGCTGATCCTACGATCTTCGGAGAAAAGAAGATTGATCTCGTCCGCAATGCCGTCCGTGATGCTCTGTCTCTCCAACTCAATATCGGATTTACTCCAGATCAATCGGCTAAGATCAAGAACAACTGGAAGGGCGCATTCGTTGCTGACCCAAATAAGAAAGGTATCCCAACCTCCTTCATGCTGGAACTCCAGAGACTAGGAGTGAGCGAAGCTGCCGCGAATACCTTGGCTGATATTGTCTGGAGACAGATCGAGGTGAACGCCATGAGCCGCCAGATGGATGCCACTACCAAAGCAGTAGAGGCAGGCCCGATTGGTGGAATCGTCCAAGCTATCCTCGATACTCCTCTCGCCAACCAGCAAGACCCAAATTGGAGGAAGAATGTTATCCTCGACTATCTCAAGAACGCTGGCGTGAAGCCAAGCCAAGCGGAGAACATAGCAAAGTTGTTTGATGTATCCCTTCGTAAGAGATTCGCTAAATCCCAAGAGGAAGCGGCAATCAAAGCCGCCAAGTCTATCAAGGGTGGACTGACTACCAACTCAAGCCGTGCGTTAGAGAAGTTCTTGAAAGCTATCCGCGCCCAAGTCCTAGACCCCGGCAAGGATGTGGCTAAAGCCTTCGCTGAAGAGATGGGCTGGAAGGGATTCACCTCAGAACAGATCGTAAAACTCAACGAGCTAGACGCTATCGTTAACGATGATGAGAAGACTGATGCAGAGAAGGCAGTAGCCACAGAACAGATTCAGAAGATCATCGACAAGGTATCCATGCCTCCGCAAGTCAAAGAAGTTCTAGCTTCCTTCTATATTGGCAATGCCCTCATGCGGTTTACTACCTTCGCTGTGCAGGCATTCGACCCGCTGGCGATGACCACCTTCAATACTGCCATCGAGTCTTTCAGAAATGTAACCAATCCCCAGCAGTTCATTCAGACATGGGCAGATTATGGTAGGGCGGTATCGAATTTATTTAGAGAAACGGCATTCAGTTACAAGAACGATGTCCTCCGTAGCGGAAAGATGATCGACTACCTAGATAACCAAGACCGAAAGATCAAGCGGCTTGCCGATGAGTCTGTCAGAAAGTTCAAGGCAGGAGATATTCGCGGAGCTATGAAGGATGGTATCATAGGATACACCGCATGGACATTTAGGACTCTCAAGGCACTCGATGATGGAGCCTACTCGCTTTTGACCAGCACTACCCTTCCTCAGTATGTGGAGGCTGCTCTAAAGAACGCCAAGATTCCAAGAGAGAAACGCCGTGGAGTCATGCGACAAGTCCTCCATGCCCGCGAGATGGACATTGAGCAGATGGTCAGCAAGGGTATCCCAAAGAACGATGCGGTGATCTACGCCAATGAGCGGATGCAGGCAGCGATCACAAAAGAACTGAGCGGACTGAACATCGACGCGCAGGAAGTAATCAACTCCGCGATCAACGATGCTCTCGCTCGTATTGGTAAGACAAGATTCGCCGAAGATATTCTGACTGGAAAAACAGAGGAGATCAAAGACCTCGGAACAATCTCTGCCCCATTCCTGCGTTGGTATGAGTCGGTATCGAAGGCAGTCAGCGGAAAAGGATCAGAGTCACAGAAGATTTTCTATCGTATTCTGCTTGGCTTCCCATTGATCCCGGCCCGTATCTTCAACATCGCCGCTGGCTATACCCCGCTTACCATCTACCGCCATGCCTTGAAGAGTCGCTATTCATTGACCTACGGAACCGCGCTCCAACGCAGGCAGAGACTGGCAGAGCAGTTGGCAGGCACGATGGTTCTCCTCCCTTTACTGGCCCTCCGCTCCAACTCTACTGATGAGGAAGACGAGAAGGAAAAAGGATTCGGCGTCTACATCACGGGCCAAGGGCCAAGCAAGATGAAGGACAAGACCCTCCATGCTAAATGGAATGACAGGCACGATCCCTTCTCGCTTGAGTTCCGCATGGGTGGCAAGACCAAGTTCTCTATTGATGCTAAAGCCGCAGGCCCACTCTCTGTGATGATATATCTTCTCGGAGCAATGGATGATTGGGAAACAAATCGCAGGCTGGATGGACTCAAGACCAGCAAAGATGACTGGAAGGAAGCACAGGACAAAGCATCCATCCTTACTTCGCTCTATGAATTGGCAGGCTATGCCACACTCACAACGGCTCGCCGAGGCCCAACAACTGGCGTCATGCAAGGCTTGGTGGACTTCCGTAGATTCCCAGATGATCCGATTGCAGCTATCGGTGCGGATGTTTCTTTCAGCGCAATGCCTGCTGTTCCCATCTTGGGAACTGGTATCGCAAAGAATCTCTCAGATTTCTTCTCTCAGCCAATAGACAACACCACCAAAGAAGGCGCGATCCTATCCAACATCCCCATCGTTGGGCCGATTGCAGGAAAGCCAGCACTAAATTCCTATGGTCAGAAGATCGGTGAACTGCGAGTTAGCGAGAAGCTGAAGAAGTCTTTCGGTGTCCCATTCACTCTGGTTGTCAGCGACAATGAGGAAGACAACAAGCTCACTAGCTTGACTCTTAAGTTTGGTGACGGGCCTACGCCTCTACGCCGCGAGGATGTGGAGAACGAACTGAAGTCAGCGATCTCGGATGATGAATGGTATCTCGCCGCGAAGACATTCGGTGACCGCAATCGGAGCTATGTTCTGAAGAACTATAACCGCTACGAAAAAATGAAACCAGCGGGATTCAGCAAGGTCATGTCTGCTCTCGGCAAGGCATCGAAAGCGAATGCGATTGCGGCGGTGAGAAAGCAGCAAAAGAAAATTCCTTGACACCCGCAGAGCCTCATGTAGTCTGGCTCTACCAAGGCGGACTCGCTGCGGTTTTCGGTTAATTCATGTGTTGAAAAGGGGGCTGAGAAATCGGCCCTCTTTCTTTTTATCGTTACCGATAATTTTCTTCAAAAAAACTATTGACCGCGCAACAGATCTGTTGTCTTATCGCTTCCGCCATGAGCAAAGAACCAACAAAACCAGCAGTCAAATCGGCTTCGATTCAAGAAGAAGTTTACCTTCGCTTGATCGAGGCAGTCGCAGTCCAAGGTCAATTCAACCGAGGAGAACTCAAGGACGCAAACCAAGCACTCGAAATCGCCAAGCACCTTCGCGGTGTTAGCGAGATCATCGCCTCCGTTTGGGAGGAAAGTAAATGAACGAACGAGACTGGGATGAAACTGATCTCACCTCAGAGATCGAAGAGGAGCGTCAAGAAAGGTATCTCCGCAGGTGCGAAGACCTCGATTGGCAAGATGAAAACAACGAACGATGAGCGAACATTGGTATGACATAAACGGAGAGGCTAGGCACACGATCCTATCCGCGAAAGGTGAACCCCGTCCGACTACTCTGCGTGATGCAAAGAAGTTTGGGTGGTTCCCATCGGTGACAACTGTGATGAAGGTGATGGCCGCGCCAGAGCTTGACCGCTGGAAACAGCAACAGGTCTTGGCAGCAAGCCTTCGTTCATCCCGCTTACCGAATGAGGAAGACGAGGCATACCATGCGAGGATCATCGAAGATGCTTTCTCGCAGGTGCAGAATGCCGCTGATCTCGGAACCGACATCCACAAAGCTCTTGAACTTCACTTCCAAGGGCAACCCTACGACTCAGGTATGGAGGCATATGTCGCGCCCGTTAAGAAGTGGGTATCCGAGAACAAAATCAAATTTATCAAGCATGAGTTACGACTAGTTAATCCTATAGTGGGATACGCTGGCACTACTGATGCGCTGATAGAGAAGGATGGAGTCCTGCACATCTTGGATTACAAGAGCAGGAAGACCAAGCCAGACATGAAGATCACCCCGTGGTCAAAAGAACCAATGCAGATTTCGGCTTATGCCCAGATCGCAGAGGCTCGCCGTGGGGTAAACCTCTACATATCTACGACTGAGCCGGGAAGAATCGGCGAGGCGTGGTATGACGAGACAACAATAGACAAAGAGTTTGAGGCGTTTAAGAGCGTCTGCAAACTCTGGCAACACATGAACAACTACCAACCAAAAGCAATATGAAACAACTAGACGGACTAAATCAGAACGACATCATTCCCAAAGTAACTGGGAAAATCACTAAACTCTGGCCTGCCAAAGAGAGAGAAGGCAAGTATGGCCCATACAAAATCCAAGGTGGAGACATCGAGATTGATGGGGACATCTACGGAATTACCTTCATGGACAAAGAGCAGAACCCCGATGTTCTCAAGGGTAAAGTAGTCACTATCTCCTCGACCAAGGGCAAGATGGGCCTTGGTGGAGTCGAACTCAGCCATGAATCCTACTCCAAGAGTGATGGGACTAAGGTAGATCGTGACTGCATCAAGGTTAAGAAGACTGCCAAGGTAGAGTTGGCAGGAGGTGAGACTATCGAGGAACCTGTTAGTGTGACACGCGAGACTCGCCCAGCACGGCAGACTGAGGGCGATCCTAAGAAAGCGATTGATAGCATCGTGGAGATGCACATCTACATCGACGGGTTAGTCCGCCATGCGTATGCAGGAAGGGCTAGTGATGAGGAGACTCTTCGCTCGTATGTAGCCTCGGTATTCATAGAAGCTAATCGCAAGGGTATCTCCTATGCGGTAGCTAGTGAGCCACCTAAACCCGCCTACGATCCCAAAGACTGGGGTGCGGCTATCGTTCCATCTGGTTCCATGAAGGGTAAAACCTTGGGATCAGTCGGCAAGCCTGCCTTGACTAAGTTGTATCAGCACTACCTAGAGAAGGGGTTTGAATGCCCATTCTCCAAGTGCGTTGAGCAGGCTGGAAATGACCTCCAACTGGGCGGCGACCTCACAGAAGAAGTGCAGGACGATATCCCGTGGTAAATGAAGTCATCGAGCGCGTCTTAGAACGCATGAGGGAGGAAGGTATTCTGATTAAAGATATGCCTTCCATCCTCAACCACTACCTGCCAGAGGGTGAGAAGTTATCCGAAGGCAGGAGCGGAGCCGTGCAGGTGAGTCGCTGGCTTGCATTGGATAAAGATTACAGCGTTCAACCAAGAGGCAATGTCCTCATAGCATTAATGAAATTCACAATCAAAACACATGAAAACTAAACTAGAACTATTCAGCCCTCTCCATGAGGGACAACTCGTCAACGAAGCTACCTACCTTAAACAGATGTTAACCTTTGCTCAAGAAGAGTGGAAGGGGATCAATATGACCGACGCCTTGGTCAAGAAGGTCTGGGATAAGGTGAAGAAGAACCAGTATATCGAAGACAATGTGGCTGATGAGGTCGCAGAGATGTATGAGAAGATGGCGTATGACTTTGAGTCTGCATCCGAGTTGATGGCAGATAAGGAACCCGTTATCGTTACCGATAATCCAGTCTCCGAAGAATCCCAAGAGAAGTTGGAGCTAGTGCAGAGTGTCAATCAAGGGTTGGAGCTTTCGAGCTTCACACAGAAATTTGACTTGGGCGCAGGTATGACGCAATGCGTTCCGAAGGGAGAAGTAACCATGCAGGACTGGGTGAAAGCCTTCGCCTTCGGTCTTACTCTGGAGTCTGGTAGCCAATGGATCATCGGTGATTCGGTGGTCGCGCTAGAGAATGCTGGGCATGAAGATGTAGTTAATCAATTGTGCGCCCAGTTCAAAAAGTCCTACTCGACTGTCTCTGGCTACGCTCGCGCCTGCAAAGCATTCCCTGCCAAACAACGGGATGCCATGCTACCCTTCACAGTCTACCGCGAGATCGGCAACGCTGACCTCACAGAGAAGAAGAAGGCCCAACTAGTCGAAGCAGCGAAGACTGAGAAGCTATCCTCGCAAGAGGTTCGCGGAAAGGTAAGGGAAGCCCAAGGCAAAGAAGAGAAGCAGAAGCCCATGCCTCACCGCTTCTTGATCCTCAATGTGGAGAACTGGTCAAACTCTGAAGTAGTCACACAAGTCCCCGATGAAGTGGAGGCTCACCAGTTAATCATCGACCTGCAAGGTAAAAGCTGGTTCGATGCAGGAGGAAATGATTGGATTCAATTTTTGAGAGGAGAATAATTATGGAAAACAACCCAGCAAACGAACTAAACGAGAGTCTGAAAACGATCTTCTCGTTCCCAACAACGAACAACGAAAAGACTGACGAGGCTATCCACGCCTTCGCGTCTACCGCAAACCTCCTAGCCCAGATGGTAGTGAGGACAGGAGCGCGATACCAAGAAGGATCGGAAGCGATCAAGTATCTTGGACTAGCGTTCATGCACTACCGCATCGGTATGGAACGCCGACCACCAGACGAGAAGAAAGAAGAATAACAACTTTTCCCGTGAGCTAATACCTCCCCGCAAAAGCGGAGTGTTGCATGGTCGCAAGTTTAAGGGTTACCATGTGACAGCGGGAAAAACTTTTTAAGAAAAAGATTTGACTCGGTATCAGGTTCTGCTATCCGTAGTGACATACTACTTGGATCGTAGCCTGATTCGAGCATAGGTTTTCTTCTAAACAAGAAAAGCCCGTCTTGATAAGGCTACTATCAAGGCGGGTTTTTCGTTTTGGCATGAAGCTGAAAAGCAGTTCCCCAATCGAGCTTGCAGTAGTTGCTATATCGGTGAGCGACATAAGACCGAAATCACAGCGACAACGAGCAACCCTTTATCTCGCTGGACAACGCACAGGATCGGAATGATGTAGCCATGCCAACCGATCCGCTCAAGTTCTCGGACTTGGGATACACGCCGTAGCGATACGGGCGAAGGCGTTGCTGAGGCTGAAGATGGAGTGTTAGTGCGAGCCGATAAAAAC
>Ga0315909_10004771_pt1 | contig 15836 bp, 23 predicted proteins | sample LakEriMetagenome_11_FD_203527 | JGI IMG/M metagenome (GOLD analysis project Ga0315909, IMG submission 203527) | Freshwater fungal communities from buoy surface, Lake Erie, Ohio, United States - Buoy 2 MA125 | ecosystem: Environmental > Aquatic > Freshwater > Lake | place: USA: Lake Erie, Ohio...
ATACAAATTAAAAATTTATTAACATTTTGGGTATTTTAGATCAGGGGTTGACATAAAACTAAAGCTGCTGTTATACTGAGTAAAACGGTTTTTGGGGGTTTACACTAGAACTCAATACACCAAGTAACTTCTTGGGAGTTTAGTGAATCTTCTTCTTCTCACCATATAATTTTAATTTATGGGGGGAGGGGGGGTTTTGCTAAAATCTAATTCCCAAGTATAAGTATAGAATAAAAGATACAAAAGATAAAGCTTTAATATAAATACCTATATATGTTACTCATCAGTAACATAATACCTAATATATATAAAAACAGGGCATATCATGTATAGACATACTTTGACCCATATGCTAATATTAATATATGGAAGCAATAATCGTATATATGGGTATAGCTATGGCTATTACTTTGATAGAGACTTTTGACTCACTTAAGAATCAAGGTTATGACCCGTCCGCCGTCGATAGAGATAAAGATGGATGGATCCAAGAAGGAACTAAATGGGAGAGACGTGCCAATTCTAGATAATTTCGAGGCTTCACTAGAAAGGGAAGAGGAGACAACTCCTCCTACCGAAAAATTGGTCACTCAAGAGGATTTAGACAAACACGCAGAACGATTAAAATACATGGAGGAAAATGGTATATAGAATAGTTTTATCAATAGCAGTATTGCTGGGTGGCTTTGGAGTAATATCAGTTGCCACTAATTCAAATCCAGATTGCATAAATTTATATGTTGATTATGGAGTACTAGGAGAGCCAACCGTTGAAGAGTGTATTCAATGGGTAGATGAAGTAAAGGCTCTAGACTTTTTAAAAAATAACGGATTTAAAGTTCAAGGTACAGCTAAGTATGGAGATGCTGTAGTATGTCGTTTAAATAACCTTCCTGGAATTAAAGAAGAGAGTTGTGAAGAGATGCCATCAGAGAAAGCATACTGGGCGATTCTTGAAAAAAGAAAACAACTCATTCCAAATCCATTTGATCTAAATGGAAAGTATACCTGGGCTCAGGTAGGAATAAATGAGCTGTCTATAAAACCTGGAGATTCACTAGCTCTTGTCTTTGCCGACAACGGCAATGTAAGGTTTCCGTGATAAAATAGGGTATGGAAAATAGTTACCCTGAACCATGGCATAGACAAACTCCAAAAGGTTTTGACCCTTTTGTAGTAGTTAAAGAAAAATGCTGCGAGTGCTCTTGTAATACTGAAGAAACAGCAGAATAGTTTTATGTCATTAAATATTTTAAATAAACCCAATGTGATCATCGGGGAGTCTGGGCTGGTTTCAAAAATACTAGCCCTACACCTTCATGTATCTACTTTATTTACCGTAACACAAATACACGAGTATGCCTGGCGGTTCTACAATGGCCATTACAGCCTACTTAATAATCTAAATGGACTAGTACCTATACTTGTACTACTAGGTGTGTCCATATCGCTTTATATAGCTTCTAAGCGTATATCATAGTATATAAATAATCAGGGCATATTACTTAATTTGTAAAATATGTCTATCTATCTTATAATTGATTACTAACCTAAAATTAGGGGAGGTAATTATGTCTAAAAAGCAATACCTATCATCTGTAATACAAAAGATGATTCAATCAGGTCAATATATCACTTCAGAGCAAAAATTAAATTTCGACGGGATGGCAGAAGAGATCCTTCTAGCCCTAGAGAGTTATGATCCTACTAAGGAACTACTCTAATACTATATCGATAGAGGTTTTGGCTAATTCAGCTTCAGTCCACAGACCTACTTTGGAATCACCCATATAGCCTTTAGCCATACCCTTTTCAACCATTTGGTCGTTGATCGATTTCTCGGAGTTAATATAAATCTTTGCTAAATATCTACCATATTTATCTGGCTTAAATACCTCTAGCTTAACTATCTTGCCAGTGAGCAATTTACTTAAATACTCTTTGGTAGCCTTACCATATGGGGTATTTTTCTCGGCGGTATCAACACCAACTAATCTCATACGTTCTTGACGCCATACCTTAAATCCTAAATCTACGAATACATCTACTGTATCCCCATCTACTACATTATCAATCTTGGTATAGTATGTATACATTATTTTACAAAAGCTCCATTCCAGAATTTATCCATATCAGGCATGTCGGTATTATCGTCATTATTATCTTCTTCGTCTTCCCCATTTTCGGCGTTCACTAATCCATCTGGTATAGCAGCTAATCTACATAATCCATTTTCTTCTACATTAAAGGATAGTATCTTACATCCTAATTCTGTGCTTCCAGCAATCTCTACATGAAATGAGCAGTTACCGCACTTTACTCCGATAGAGGCATTTTCATTATTTAGGCCATCTTCATATCCGACCCATACACTACCGCTACCCTTATCAAAGGGTCCGAATTTATCAACTACCCCTAATAGAGCATCATGATATGCTTTTTCTACTGGGGTTAATTGGTCATATAATTCCATCCTTAAATTATACAGGAAAGGGGGTTCTTACCCCTACTTTTCGGCGCACTTCACTGCGGACATATAGACATAAAAATAAAATATTTGATATAATATTATTGGCACTTCGCTTCGGGGAGTGCTAAATTAACTCGCTTAAAAGGAGCAAAAAAATGGTAACAACTTATACATGGGATCTTTTTAAAGACCCATTTTTCATTGGGTTCGATAGAGCCCTAGACACCTGGAATCACGTCCAGAGTGTATCTACAGCTACAAACTATCCACCATATAATCTAATCAAGGTAGACGAAGACAACTTTGTTGTTGAGTTAGCCCTGGCTGGATTTACCAAGTCTGATATTGATATTTCAGTAGCAGATGGCAAGCTAGTGGTAAAGGGAGAGACAAAGGCGGAGGATAACGATTCGAAGTTTATCCACCGTGGTATCGCTGCCCGTAAATTTACCCGTGAGTGGGCCCTTGGTGAATATATGGAAGTAGGAGCAGCTGAACTCAAGGATGGAATGCTTAAAATTGATATTCAACGCATTCTTCCAGAGGAAAAGAAGCCTAGACAAATAAAAGTTAAATAGGCTATAATATAAATGTGCTTTTCTATTCGGATCATAGATCCCCTTTCGTAGGGTAGGACATGATGAAAAGCATAAGGGACCTGAGCATTGTCCATGTAAACGGCTCACTTATAATAAGGAGAACATATATGTCAGAACAAATTAAAAATGCATTAGCTTCATACGGACGATCAGTAGTCGGAGCAGCAACAGCACTATACATGGCGGGAGTAACAGATCCAGCAGATTTATCAAAGGCCTTAATCGCTGCATTAATCCCAGTTGCATTACGTGCAATCAATCCAAACGACAAATCTTTTGGAAGAATGCCAGCAGTAGAAGATGTTGATTTAGCACTTAAGTCAGTAAAAAAACCTTCTAAGAAAAAGGCGGATAAGTAATAGTGTCAGCAAAAGGATCTTTAGAGGCAATTATTGAAATTGCTAAAAAAGAAGTAGGAACCATCGAAGGTCCTAAAGATAATGAAACCAAATACGGTAAGTGGTCTGGTGCTAATTTTGCGCCATGGTGCCAGTCATTCGTTTCTTGGTGTGCATTTACTTCAGGATTAGATGCAAAGAAATATCCAAAGTCTGCTTCAACTATAGCAGCGTCAGACTGGTTTAAAAAGAATAATCGTTGGGCAGATGCTCGTAACGATGATCCTACACCAGGAGACTGGATTTATTTTGATTTTCCAGACGACGGAGTAAATAGAATTTCTCACGTAGGTATTTGCATTAAAAATAATGGCGATGGAACAATTCAAGTTATTGAAGGAAATACTTCTGGAACAGCAAAAGGGGATCAGAGAAACGGTGGAATGTGCGTAGAAAAAACTCGTGCATACGTTAAGAATAATAAAAAGAAACTTCTTAATGCAGTAGTTGGTTGGGGTAGACCAGTATATACTGGTGAAGAAAACCTTCCACTTTTATCAAAAGTTGGATCAACTGATACTCCACAAAATAACGTAACTAAGCCCGTAGCGGTAGCTAAGACTGAACCTAAAAAAGAGGTTAAGGAAGAGTTTAAGCCAATGAAACTTGGGGATAAGGGTGATCGTATAAAAAAATTACAAGAAGCTCTTAAATTAAAAGCAGATGGTGATTTTGGAAACCTAACTCTTACAGCAGTAAAAGCATTCCAGAAAGCAAATAAAATTGCAGAAACTGGTATAGTAGATAAAGTTACATGGAAAGCTTTAAAGGGTAATAAGTAAATAGTTAAAAAAAATAAACCCCTAGGATAAAACCTGGGGGTTTTTTATTGAGCGAGTGACCAGAATCGAACTGGCACTATCTGCTTGGAAGGCAGAGACACTACCATTATGTAACACTCGCAATAAGAGTATAAACTATTAGTAGTCTTCGTCTAATGAATCTATTTGCCCATCCTCGTCAACCTTTTCAAATGTTACATCAAGGACTTCTGTATTTTCTGCAGATCCTATCAAATCAAATGAGTCAACTATGGCTTGGATATTATCGTATTTATTTATATCAACTTCTAAACTGATATTAACGAAATATTTAGGCATCTTCATCCTCCACTAAAGATGGCGGCGGCGTGAGGATCTTTCCCTCTTGATGAAGATTTCTTATTTCTAATGCTTCTTCACCTTTACCTACTCCATCTGCTACTAGCATAAGCATATCATAAACTCTAGATAACTGTATATAAATTCCTAGAAGTATGTTGTCATTTTCTTCAGACATTTAATTCTCTTTTCATAATCTCGTATGTGTGTAACCCAACATATGTTTTTTCTTTACACTCTAGGCATATTAAATAGACACCATCATCATCAAATCCAGATAGTAGTTTTGTTGTACACTCTGCTCCATGGCGGTAACCATCACGGTTATCAAGCCACTGCCTGACGACTCTAATGTCTATAGTTCCAGTATTATCTAGGTCCATATAATAACTGTATCATTTTGTATGAATAGTGTCAAACAATTTATACAGGTATATTATATTTTTCTACGTCTACCTCTGGAAACTCTTTCATCCATTCCTGAGTCCTAGGAGTAAGACCTTTCCAAGCGGTCCAGTCCTCACCACCCTTTGACATTCTAAATGCAATTTCTGCATTGGTAACAGGATTTAACAACTCCTTGTTGTTGTCTAGGCCAAATTTTTCAAGTCTGGCTGGTCCAAGATTTCCGATCATATTGATCTGGAATATCCCATAAGAACTATCTCCTGTTTTTTTATTACCATTGTATGCCATAGGGCGACCATTGGACTCTTTTTTAGCAACAGCCCAGGCCTCCTTTAGGTCTCTACCCTCGAACCCTACTAGATATAATAATATAGCAAGATCCTCGTCTGATAGATTCTTAGACATTTTAAGCTCTTCGAGCTTAGACTCTCTAAGTTCCCTAGCCTCAAGAATTTCCTTTAAATGCTGGTACTTGCTACTTTCAATAGAAAATAACTCTCCAACACCTAAGCTACTTACCTTTTTCAAAGGATTTTTAGTATAATTATCATAATCAATAGGGGTACCAATCATATTGCTACCTACTACAATTATCGATAAGTAACTAATTACTTTTATAATTAGGTTTTTACTCATAATATTAGTTTATCGGTTAAAATAGACCAAGTCAACTATTTTAAAAAAAATACCTCTGTGGTAGACTTAATATATTCTGAAGCGGAAGGTACTATGCATATAAGCTTTTTTACGTCTGAGTCTGGATATAATGCCACCGTTGGGTATGGACAGGCTGGAAAAGGCATAATATCATCATTACAGAGCCTGGGACACTTTGTTACGCTTACAAACCCTAAAGCTGACATTCACCTTAATTTTGTTCAGCCAATACATTATAAGTATATTAGATCAGATATACATACAATTGGATATACTCCCTGGGAATCTACTGAGTTACCTATGTACTGGTTAGAAAATTTTAATAACTGTGATGAGGTATGGGCTACGTCCCCAATTGTTGCAGAGTGGTATGTAGATGCTGGAGTAAAAAAGCCAGTAAAAGTATATGAGCACGGATTACACGATATATGGAAAAACCCAAGAGTTAGAGAAGTAAAAAACAAATTTAGATTTTTGCACATAGGAGAACCAGCTGAACGAAAAGGAGGATCTCTAACGGTAAAAGCATTCATAGAGTTATTTGGGGATAACCCAGACGTAGAGTTAACTATAAAGGCTCATGAAGCACACACCATAAGACATAAGGATGTATTTGGAAACTTTATAGATATATCTCAAAGGTATCCAAATATAAAAATTGTAAATCGTGAAATGGAAGATGAAGAGCTTCTTCAGTTAATGTCAATGCACCATTGTTTAGTCTACCCATCCTGGGGCGAAGGTTTTGGATTTATACCTCTTCAAGCAATGGCAACGGCAATGCCAATAATTTGTACAGAGTCTTGGGCACCATATAAAGAATTTATAACCCTAAAGTTAGAGTCAACACTTGGAGACTCTCCTTGGCCAATAATGCATCCAGGAAAAATGTTTGAGCCAAAGATCGATCATTTAAAAGAATTAATGTTAGATGCAATAAACAGTTACACTAAACACTCCGCAATTGCCCTGAAAAATACTACAAAAATTTATGAAAAGTATAATTGGATAGATTTAACTAAAAAAGCCTTCAATCATCTAGTCTAGACTTGGCACCGAAAATTGTTTGTGCTAGACTTAGTAATCCAAATCAAAAACTAAAAAATCCCAATGGGGATAAGAAAGAGGCTTTATAAAATGTCATTACCATCAGCTTACCAAGAATTCATTGCACTCTCAAGATATGCAAGATATATAGATTCAGAAAATCGTAGAGAGACATGGGGTGAGACTGTTGATAGATATTTTAAGTTTATGCTTGACCACTTATTTGAAAACTATAAGTACGAGCCAGAATCAAAATTAGTAGAAGAATTAAAAAAATCTGTTTATAACTTAGATGTAATGCCATCAATGAGATCTGTTATGACTGCTGGCCCAGCTTTGTCGAGAGATCATGTTGCAGGGTATAACTGCTCATTTGTCCCAGTAGATTCACCAAGAACATTTGATGAAACAATGTACATTCTTATGTGTGGTACAGGAGTAGGATTTTCTGTAGAATATAAATATATAAATAAGTTACCACCAGTACCAGAATCTTTAGAAAAATCATCAACAATAATTACAGTAGAAGATTCTAAAACTGGTTGGGCAAAAGCATACAGAGAGCTGCTAGCTCTTTTGTGGTCTGGTCAAATACCAACAATTGATGTTAGTAAATTGCGTCCAGCTGGAGCAAGGTTAAAGACAATGGGTGGAAGATCCTCTGGGCCACAACCACTTGTCAACTTATTTGATTTTACAATTAAAGTATTTAAAAATGCGGTAGGAAGAAATTTAAAACCGTTAGAGTGTCATGACATTATGTGTAAAATTGGAGAGATTGTTGTAGTAGGCGGAGTACGTAGATCAGCAATGATTTCGTTATCAAATATTAATGATATAGAAATGGCTCAAGCTAAAGTAGGAAATTGGTGGGAAAATAACTCACAACGTGCACTATCAAATAATTCAGTTGCATATTCAAGAAGACCAGAAATGGCTCAGTTTATAGCAGAGTGGAAAAATTTATATGACTCTAAATCAGGTGAACGTGGAATTTATAATGTTGCAGCAGCCCAAAAGCAAGCAGCAAAATACGGACTACGTGACCCAGAGGTACACTACGGAACCAACCCTTGCTCTGAAATTATCTTAAGACCATACCAGTTTTGTAATCTTTCAGAGGTAGTAATTCGTGAAAACGATACCGTAGAAGACGTTTCAAACAAAGTAAGACTTGCCACAATACTTGGAACATGGCAATCAACACTGACAGATTTTAAATATCTTCGTAAAATATGGAAAGATAATACCGAAGAAGAAAGACTGCTTGGAGTATCCTTAACAGGACAATTCGGACACAAGTTTTTTTCTGGAAAACAGGATATTGATAAGCTAGAAACGGTTCTCAACGGCATGCGTGAATATGCCCGTAAAGTTAACTCAGAAGAGGCTGGCAAAATAGGTATAAATAAATCTACTGCAATAACATGCGTAAAGCCATCTGGAACTGTATCCCAGCTTGTTGGCGTATCTTCTGGTATGCACCCATGGCACTCACAATATTATATTAGAACCGTACGTGCAGATAATAAAGACCCACTTACAGAGTTGATGAAATCTTATGATGTTCCAAATGAGCCAGATGTCATGAAGCCAGATTCAACAACAGTATTTTCATTCCCAGTAAAAGCACCAGAAGGTGCTATATTAAGAAATGAGTTAACAGCAATAGATCACTTAAATATATGGCTGACATACCAAAGAGCATGGTGTGAGCATAAGCCATCTATTACTGTTTCTGTTCATGAAAGCGAATGGATGGCAGTAGGAGCTTGGGTGTGGGAACATTTTGATGAAGTTTCTGGAATATCATTTTTACCCTACTCAGATCATACGTATAAGCAAGCACCATACCAAGAGGTTGATGAGACAGCATATCTAGAATTATTAGCCAAGATGCCTTCTGTAATTAGATGGGAAGAGCTAAGCTTTTTTGAAAAAGAAGATATGACTGCAGGGGCTCAAACCCTGGCCTGTACATCAGACCATTGCGAGATTGTGGACCTTACTACAGCATCAGTCTAGAACCGTTTTCATGATAAAATGGAATTATCTGGGAGGTATATAATTGATGGCAGGAATTAAAAATTGGAAAGTAGATCAAGCAGCCAATTTTCGTTTTAGCATAGTCTATAAAGACCCAGATGGAGACCCAATAGACCTTACACAATACCAAGTCTATATGGATATAAAATCAGCACCAGGATCAAAGAAAATCCTAGCATCTTGCTCTATAGGAGACGGTATTACAGTTACCCCGTTACTTGGAAAAATTGATGTTAATGTTAATCCAGATAAAACAAAGGTAATTGCATACCCAAAATCTGCCTATGATTTAATTATTGTAAATGGTAGCGGAGTTGTGACAAGACTACTTGAGGGATGGCTAGATGTTTCTAGAGCGGTGACAATTAATGACTAACTATATAGACAACTCAAATATTATAGATATCACCACAACAGAAAATGAAGTAATAATTTCTGATACTGGTCAGCCAGGTCCTAGAGGTAATTCAATACTTAATGGTACCCAAACACCAACAGCTAATTTTCCAGCTAATGCGGTAGAAGGAGACTTCTATCTTAAAGTTCCAGAGTACTTGCTATATGGTCCAAGAACATATGCTGGAGACTGGGGAACCCCAATTGATCTATTTACCCTACCAGAGTCTGTATATACTCATACTCAAGAAATATCAAATACTACTTGGAATATACCTTTTTCTGCCCATAAATTGCAGTTTAAGCCAAACGTAACCGTAGTGGATAATAACGGATATCAAGTCGAGGGGCATGTCCAGTACCAGAATGATAATTCTGTTATAATTAGTTTTGCAGCAGGTTTTTCTGGAAAAGCATACCTGTCGTAATTTTTAATACCTAGGAGCATACATAGTGGCACGTAAATTTTTAACGTCGATTGACATGACGGGTCTGGAAATCCAGAAACTCCGCATTGAGAACGCTACTTCAAACCCAACAGTTCCTTCTGGATCAGAAGCAACCTACAAAGGTAGAGTATATTTTGATTCAACATCCAACAAACTATTTTATTACAATGGAACAAACTGGGTAGCCTCTGGTCAGATATCGATCACACTTGGTGGAGATCTATCTGGAACCGCCACAACTAATGCGGCTGGAGAAATTACACTTAATGCTACAATTGTTGCAAACTCCGTAGCCCTTGGTACAGATACAACTGGAGATTATGTAGCAACACTAGCTTCATCTGCTGGAACAATTACAGTTACAGGTTCTGGTTCAGAAACAGCAGCAGTAAATATTGATCTTCCTACAACTGGGGTAACAGCTGGTTCATACGGATCAACAACAAAAATTCCTACATTCACAGTAGACTCACGAGGACGACTAACAGCAGCTGGTGAAGTAGATGTAGCAACTAATCTTTCAATAGCTGGAGATACTGGAACAGACACAGTAAATCTTCTTACAGATACATTAACAATATCTGGTGGAGAAGGTATCGATGTAGCTGTAACAAATAATACAATTACAGTATCCGCAGAAGATGCAACAACAAGCAATAAAGGTGTAGCATCATTCGAAACAAATGATTTTACAGTAACAAATGGCGCAGTATCTATAAAGAACGTAAACCTTGGATCACAAACCACAGGAAACTACGTTGCTGGAATTTCTGGAACCGCTAATGAGATAGAGGTTACTGGATCTGGCTCAGAAGGCGCAAGCGTAACAATTGGTCTTCCAAATGACGTAAGCATTACAAACAACTTAACAGTTGGCGGTAACTTAAACGTAACTGGAACAATCAACTCTGTAAATACTACACAAGTAAACATTGTTGATAATAAGATTAACCTTAATACAGACTTTACTGGCACACCAACAGCAGATGCTGGAATCAGAGTAGAGCGTGGATCAGAGTCAGACGTTGAAATTCTATGGAATGAAACAAATGATAATTGGACCCTTACAAATAATGGCACAAATTATCATGCAATTACAAGAAAATATACAGAAGTTATTGGTGATGGTACAGCGACATCATTTACAGTAACTCACAACCTAGGAACCAGAGAAGTAACGGTCCAGGTTTTTGACGCAACAACCTTTGAGTCTGTTGAAGTCGGTGTGGTTAGAACAAGCACATCAGTAGCAACAATTTCTTTTGCAGCAGCGCCTGCGTCGGGAGCCTACAAGGTAGTAATAGTAGGTTAGTAAATGTCTATTAAATTTAAGTTACCCGTAAATTTAGTAGCTTTAGCCCAAGACCCAGGGTCAGCTATAGCTGGAGACATATATTATAATACATCCCTAAATTCTTTAAAATATTATAACGGCACATCTTGGGGCCCAGTATCAACATCATTAACATCTGAAGAAATCCAAGACGCAACAGCAACACTGCTAAATCATGCTAATCACACGAACATAACTGCAACATATGACGATGCAAACAATCGTGTTGTATTAACAGCTGAAGATGCCGTTAAAGTTCAATTTAATCCACCAGCTACAGCCTCAGTAGGAGATGTTTGGTTTGATAATGAAACTGGAGAATTTTATGTTTATGATGGAAGTTTTTGGGTACAGGTATCTGGAGTTACGGGACCACAAGGACCAATAGGACCAGCAGGAGCAACGGGTCCCACAGGACCTACTGGAGCTACAGGTGCTACAGGGCCAGCAGGTGCTACAGGACCAGCAGGTGATACAGGGCCAGCAGGACCAACTGGATTAACAGGTGCATCAGCTGGAATAAAGTGGTCATTCATAACTGGATCTACAGATTCAGATCCAGGATCTGGTAATTTTAAACTTAATAGTGCTGTTCCATTAACCGCTACAAATATTTATATAAGTAATACGGATAAACTTTCTTTATCACAATTTGATTGGATAGGAAGCTGGGATGATTCATCTTCTCCAATAAAAGGACACATAGTAATTTCTGGAGAGTCAGAATCTAAAAATTATGTTTTTGCAATTAATGGATCAGTAATTTCAGCATCTGGATATTATAAGGTTCCAGTATCTTATGTTTCTGGTTCTACGTCTATACCAACAAATAATAGTCACATGCTATTTGTTGTAACTAGATCTGGAAATCAAGGTGCTACAGGTCCAACTGGACCACAGGGAGAAACTGGACCACAAGGTCCACAAGGAATTCAAGGACCAACTGGTCCAACAGGAGCAACTGGCGCTACTGGACCACAAGGTCCAACTGGTCCTCAAGGACAAGCAGGGGCGTCGGTTACACTCAAAGGAAGTGTTGCTGCAGTTGTTAATTTACCATCAAGTGGAAATACAATAGGAGACTCCTGGATTGTAGATGCAGATGGAAATTTATATGTTTGGAATGGAACTAGTTGGACAGATGCTGGTCAAATAGTTGGACCAACTGGACCAACTGGTCCAACAGGTGCAACTGGTGCTACTGGACCGCAAGGTGAACAAGGAATACAGGGAATACAAGGGCCAACAGGAGCAACTGGCGCTACTGGCGCTACAGGCGCTACTGGACCAGCAGGACCAGGTGTAGCAGCAGGTGGCTCTACAGGACAGTACCTTGTAAAATCAAGTAATGCTGATTATGAAACACAATGGTCTAGCATAGCAGGGGGACTTTCTCCACAGTCAGTATCTACAAATATAACATTATCACCAGGCGTAAGATATTTTGTTGACACCACAGGAGACAGAATCCTTACTTTGCCAGCGACACCAGCAGTTGGAGCTGAAATAGAAATTTTAGATGCATCTAACAATGCATCAGTTAACGATGTTATTATAAATAGAAATAGCGAAAAAATAAATGGTGTTGCCGATAATGCATCATTAGATATAAATGGGTTTTCAGTATCATTTATCTATACTGGATCTACTTATGGATGGAAGATGAAATAATGGTAATAAATTTATCTAACTTACAACCTCAAGGTCCAAAATCTACAGAGACGCTTGAAAATAAAACCATAGATGGAACACAAAATATTTTAAGAATTAATAGAGGGAATACCGCAGGTAGGCCCGCATCTCCAGTGCTTGGAGACTTGTATTTTGACACAACTCTAAACGCATTAATTCAATATTATTCAACAGGATGGGATAAGATATCTCCAGATCCCGCTCCTGAAATAATTAGCATATCTCCAACAACTGCATCGACTACAGGAACAACAATTAATATTACTGGACTTAATTTTAAATCAGGGGCAACAGTTCAATTTATTGGAACTAATTCAACATCTTATAATTCACCAGTTGTGACTTTTGTTAGCCAAACAAGTATTACCGCTACAACCCCAGCACTATCCGTATCTTTTGAGCCATATGATATTAAGGTTATAAATAACGATAATAAATTTTCAATATTAGAAAATGCTTTAGATGCTGGTGGAACTCCTGTATGGAACACAGCATCTGGAAATATTGCTACAGTAGCAGAATTAACATCTTTAAACGCATCGGTATCTGCAACAGATCCAGATGGGACTTCAATAGTTTATTCTTCAACAAATTTACCAACTGCTACTCCTACGCCAGTAACGTATCAAGTAACAAATAGCGGATCAGGAGCATACTTAATTGATGGAGTTTCAAATGGATCTATTACATTAACCCGTGGCGGTACATATACATTTAACATAAATGCATCAGGTCACCCTTTTTATATTCAAACTACTGGCAATGGATATAATTCAAACAATGTTTATTCAACAGGAGTAACTGGAGCGGGAACAGAAGTTGGAACCGTTACGTTTGTAGTCCCTAATAATGCACCAAATACTTTATTTTATCAATGTCAATATCATTCATCAATGTATGGGCAAATAAATATAATTAGTGCATCTCCATGGATTTCTTTAAATTCATCAACAGGAGCACTTACTGGCACAGCCCCAGAAATAGAATCAGACACAAACTACACTTTTGATATCACAGCATCAGATGGGGTAAATAGTTCATCTAGATCTTTTAGCATTTTGTCTACAAATATTATTCCTGGAGATTACGAATCTATAGCAACTGTAAATGTTGGATCAGGTGGAGTATCATCAATTACATTTTCTGATATACCCTCAACCTATACTCATTTACAACTTAGATATATTGGTAAGGGGACGTCTTCTCTAGGAGGTTATCCAACTGGTTCATTTTTAAGATTTAATGATGATAATGCAACCAACTATTCTAGCCATAATTTAAGAGGCAATGGATCGTCTGTTGCTGCTGGAGCTAATGTTGGAGAAACATACATGAATGAAGTTATTATACCTGGCTTGGACGGATGGGGCTCAACAATTTTTGGCGTTGGCATATTAGATATATTAGATTATGCGAATACTAATAAATTTAAAACTGTTCGTTCATTAAATGGCGCAGAAAACAATAGTACAGGAACAGTTTATTTTTCATCTAGCAACTGGAGAAGTACTAGCGCTATTACAAAAATAACTTTAAATATTGATGCAACTTATACAACTAACTACGCTCAATATTCAACGTTTTCTCTATACGGAATTAAGGGTTCATAATGACAGTTACATATGAAAATATAGCAACAACCACTTTAGGTAGTGTTCAGGAAACAGTTACCTTTAGTTCTATTAGTGGAACTTATACTGATTTAGTTTTAGTGTGTTGGACAAAATCACCAACTGCTGATGTTGGATTATCTATGCGATTTAATTCTGATTCAGGCTCTAATTATTCTTATACACAAATTGCGGGTAATGGTTCGGCGGCTGCTAGTAATAGAGAATCAAACAAAACATACGCAAGATTTGGAAATAATATACAAACTAACGGTACTTACACTAAAGCCGACATTCAAAACTATTCAAATAGCACAACATTTAAAACAATTTTAAGTAGGAGCGGAGATTCTCGGAGCGGTGGTACAGTTGCTTTTGTTAATTTATGGAGAAGTACTAGCCCTATCACATCACTAACAGTTTTCCCTGAAGGCGGAGGAAGTTTTGGTTCAGGATCAACCTTTACACTATATGGAATTAAGGCGGAATAATGGCAACCTATAAACTTATTAGTTCAGTAACAGTAGGATCGGGAGGCTCCACAACTATTGATTTTACTTCTATACCTCAAAACTATACCGATTTAGTACTTAAATTATCTTTAAGAAGTACGGCTGCTGGTGCTCACGGTGGTGGAGCACAGATGATATTTAATAATAGTACAGAATCAAATTATTCTTTTAGAAATTTAAGGGGTTCAGGTACTGGGGCCATAAGTGGTTCTTCTACGGGGCAGTCTTTTATAAGAGTAACAAATAATCATCCCACTGCTGGTAATACTGGATCCACATTTTGTAATTCAGAGATTTATATTCCTAACTATACCTCATCTAGTCCTAAGTCTACTTCTGAAGATAATGTTGAAGAAAACAATACTGCTGAGGCTTATGCACAAATAGTTTCTGGGTTATGGGGTTTAACTAATGCTATCACTAGCATTAAGCTAACCAGCGAAGCAACATCCTTCGCACAATATAGTACCGCTTATCTATACGGAATATCTAATGCATAAAGAAAGGAGAAATAATGTCAGACTTAACTAAAATTGTAGTAAATTGTGAGACTGGAGAACAACAGGTTCTTACTCTTACCCCTGAAGAAATTGCAGGACGTGAATCTATGCAGGCAGAATATCAGGCAGCAGAAGCAGCCAAAGCTGCATCTGAACAAGCATTAGCAGAACTTAAAGCATCTGCAAAAGCTAAATTAATTGCTGGACAACCATTAACTGCTGAAGAAGCAGATGTTTTGGTTATCTAGGATTGAAATATATATAGGATGAGGTATAATTAGAATATGGCTACAATTTTCCCTTCTAACCCGACACTAAACCAGGTATACCAAGGTTATATCTGGAACGGTGAGGCCTGGAAAGTAATAGACAATAGTGTTGAAAAAGCTCAAGATGATGTAGCTGGTTTATTTACCCATAACCTACATACAAACGTAAGCGCTACCTATGATGATGCCAATAATAGAATTATTCTTTCTGCTGCCTCAGCAACAGTAACAGCAGCATCTAAGATATCACAGGAAGTTATAAACAATACTGGCGCAACTCTTAATAAGGGTCAAGTTGTCTATGCATCTGGCGCAGTTGGAGCTTCTGGACAACTAAGAGTCTCACTATC